>Ga0207421_10002197_pt1 | contig 24449 bp, 19 predicted proteins | sample SodLakKL_010_SED_4_FD_187542 | JGI IMG/M metagenome (GOLD analysis project Ga0207421, IMG submission 187542) | Alkaline sediment microbial communities from Lake Tanatar, Kulunda Steppe, Russia - 8KL_010_SED (SPAdes) (version 2) | ecosystem: Environmental > Aquatic > Non-marine Saline and... | reverse complement strand
GCCGGCCCAGCCCGTGCGGCCGGCCCAGCCCAGCGCTGCCCACACGGCCGACGGCCTCGGCCTCACCCCGCCTCGGTGGCGCGCTCTGCCAGGGCCGCGGCCAGCAGGCGCACTGCGCCGGCCTTGTCCAGCGGCTCGTTGCCGTTGCCGCACTTGGGCGATTGGACGCACGAGGGGCACCCGTCGGCGCAGGGGCACGCGTCGATGGCCTCGAGCGTCGCCTGCAGGTGGCGCCCCTCGGTGCGGTAGCCGCGCTCGGCGATGCCGACCCCGCCGGGGTAGCCGTCGTAGATGAAGATCGTGGCCTCGTCGGTGTCGGGATGCCAGGGGGTCGACACCCCGCCGATGTCCCAGCGGTCGCACATCGCGAACAGCGGCAGCAGGGCGATGGCGGCGTGCTCGGCGGCGTGCGCGGCACCGGCGACCTCGTCTGCGCCCAGCCCGGCCTCGGCCAGCACCGGCTCGGGCAAGGTCAGCCACTGCGCGACGGTCACCAGGCGCTGGGGCGGCAGGTCCAGGTCGACCATCCCCAGCGACTCCTCGCGGGAGACGCGGCGACGCTCGTAGCCCAGCACGGTCGTGGTGACCTCCACCCGGCCCAGCGCGAGCGCGCAGCGCCCCCACGCCACCTGCTCGAGGGCCTCCAGCACCGAGAGGTCGGTGTCAGTGCGCGCCCGCGTCGTCTCGTCGCCGCTGAACGGCTCGACCGCCGCGATGCCGCGGTCGGTGTCCAGGTCGCGGACCCTCCAGGTGCGGCCCTGGTGCAGGTAGATCGCTCCGGGGTGGACGGTGCGCAGCGCGCGGGCGGGGTCGACCTCGCCGATCAGCTCCCCGGAGTCGGCGGCCACGATCGCCACCGGGCTCCCGCCGGTGCCGCGCAGGCCGAGCCGTCGGGCGGGCGAGCGTGCCGAGGTGGCGTGCCAGCGCCCACCGCGCTGGCGCACCGCGCCGGTCTCGGACAGGCGCAGCAGCGCTGCGGGCAGGTCGGCGGGCCAGAAGGAGGGCTCGTCGGTGGCCAGCGGGGACTCCCAGGCGGCGCACGCCACGTGCGGGTCGAGCACGTGGCGGTTGGAGACATCGGCGGTGGCGGCCTCCAGCGGGCGGTCCCACAGCGCCTCGGGGTGGGCGGCCAGGTAGCGGTCCAGGGGGTCGTCGTCGGTGACGAACACCACCAGCGCCTCGGTCTCGCGGCGCCCCGCGCGGCCGGCGCGCTGCCAGAACGAGGCCGCAGTGCCCGGCCAGCCGCTGATGACCACCGCGTCCAGCGCGCCGACGTCCACGCCCAGCTCCAGTGCGTCGGTGGCGGCCACGCCGCGCAGCGAGCCGTCGATGAGCGCCTGCTCGACCGCGCGGCGCTCCTGTGGCAGCAGCCCGGCCCGGTAGGCCTGGATGGCCTCGCCGGCCGGGCTCTCGGCGCGCGAGCGTGCGCCGAGCGCCACGACCTCGGCGGCCTTGCGGGAGCTGCAGAACGCCAGCGTCTGCGGGCCGGCCTCGACCAGACCCGACAGCAGCGAGGCGGTCTCGCCCAGCGGCGAGGCGCGCGCGCCGGAGGCCTCGTCGGTCAGGGGCGGTTCCCAGATCGCCACGGTGGTGGGCGGGCGCGGCGAGCCATCGTCGGTGACGGCGGTGGCCGGGCGGCCGGTGAGCGCCTCGAGGTGCTCGGCCGGGTTGGCGATCGTGGCGCTGGCCGCCAGCACCACCGGCTCGGAGCGGTAGCGCGCGCACAGCCGCAGCAGGCGGCGCAGGACCGCGGCGACGTGGGCGCCGAACACCCCCCGCGCGGTGTGCAGCTCGTCGACCACGATGTAGGCCAGCCGGTGCAGGAAGTCGCCCCAGCGCCGATGGCCCGGCAGCAGGCTCGCGTGGACCAGGTCGGGGTTGGTCAGCACCACGTTGGCGGTGGTGCGGATCGCCTCGCGCTCGCGGGGCGGGGTGTCGCCGTCGAGGGCGGCGGCCCGCACCGCGGGCAGGGCCAGGTCGCGCAGGGCGCGCAGCTGGTCGCGGGCCAGCGCCTTGGTCGGGGCCAGGTAGAGGGCGGTGGCGGCGTCGTCCTCGAGGGCGCGGGCCACCACCGGGAGCTGATAGCACAGCGACTTGCCGCTGGCGGTGCCCGAGGCGACCACCACGTCGCCGCGTTGGGCGGCCTCCCAAGCCTGCGCCTGGTGGGTGAACAGCTCGGTGACCCCGGCCCGCGCCAGGCGGTCGGCCAGCGGCGGGGGCAGGGAGGGCAGCGGCGCTGTGCGCGCGCGCCGCCCGGGCAGCCGGCGCAGGTCGGCGAGCCGCGAGCGCCCGCGGGCGTCGGGCTGACGGTCGGCGGCGCGCTCGGCGAGCGCTAGGACCAGCGCGTGCGCATCCATCGCCGGCACCCTATGGCGCGCGCGGACCGCGGCGCGACGTCGCCGGTGTCGCCACGCCGCTGGTCCGCAGTGCCCGGGGGGCGTTTGTGGCTGTGGTGCCAGGGCACGCTGCCAACACGAGCCGGAGCGCGCCGCGTGCTGTGCGTGTGCTTGCGAAGCCGGTCCCGACCGTGACCTCAACTCCTGCAACCAACGCGAGGAGCCACTCGTGGAGCTGACGCTGGACCACCGCATCGAAGGTGAGAAGACCGTACTGGAGGTCGGCGGTGAGGTCGACGTCTACACGGCGCCGAAGCTGCGTGAGCGCCTCGTCGAGCTCGTCGGCGAGGGCCACCACGACCTCATCGTGGACATGACCAAGGTCGAGTTCCTGGACTCCACCGGCCTGGGCGTGCTGGTGGGCGGCCTGAAGCGGGTGCGCGCCCACGACGGCAGCCTCGCGCTGGTGTGCAGCCAGGAGCGGATCCTCAAGATCTTCCGGATCACCGGCCTGACCAAGGTCTTCCCGATCTACGACACCCTCGACGAGGCGCTGCAGGGCCAGGCCTGATGGCGATGGTCGTGCTCCGTCTGCCTCCTGACACCCAGCTGGTCGGGCTCGCTCGGCTGGTGGTCATCACCGCCGCGCGCGATGCGGGGCTTGACGACGAGCGCATCGAGGACCTCCGCCTCGCGGTCAGCGAGGCCATCACCAACGCGATGCTCGCCCACTCCCGTAACGGGTGCCACGAGCCGATCTCGCTGTCGGTCGAGGACCTGCGCAGCGGCGACGGCACCGGGGACGCGTTCGCCGTCACCGTGCAGGACGAGGGCCCCGGGTTCGACCCCGAGGCGTGCGCGGCCCGCGAGCGCGAGTGGAGCGAGGAGAACGGGCTGGGGCTCACCCTGATCAAGGGTCTGGCTGACCACGCCGAGTTCGTCCGCGAGGGCGGCATGCGCGTGCAGCTGCGCTTCGACCTCCCCGCTGCCGTGTGACCCCTGCCCGGCTCGTCGCGCCGCAGCGCGACCACGCTCGCTAGCATCCTTGGCCGCTCGCGGCACCGCCTCCACGGTGGTGCGCCGGGCACGAGCACCCGCGTCGCCACGCGCGCCAAGGAGTCCGAGTGCATCCGCGACGGCACGCCACGATCGCGGCCTACGACGCCGCCGCGGCGGCCTACCTCGAGCGGTGGTCGCCGGTGCGACCACGGGAGGACGCGCGGCGCTTCGCCAGCCTCGCCGGCCGTGGCGCGGTGGTGCTGGACCCCGCGTGCGGACCGGGCATCGATCTGCGCCTGCTGCGCGACGCCGGACTGACGGTCGTGGCGGGCGACCGCGGCGCCGAGGCGGTGCGCGTCGGTCACACGTTCTTTCCCAAGTCGGGCATCGCACGGTGGGACCTGCACCGGCTCCCCTTCACCGATGACGCCTTCGCGGGGGTGTGGGCCGCGCGTGCGCTGCAGCACCTGCCGCTGGCCGAGGTCCGCACCGCGCTGGCCGAGCTGCGTCGCGTGCAGGCGCGGGGACCGATCTTCGTGGCGCTGCGCGAGGGGCGCGGCGAGCTCGAGCCGCTGGAGGACCCGCCGGCGGGCACCGTCTACGTCAACGCGGTCACGGTCGACGAGCTGCGGGCGCTGCTGGCCGCCGCCGGCTACGCCGCGGTGGAGGTCGAGCGACGCCCCGACCTGGCCGAGCGCAGCGGCGTGGCGTGGCTGCACGCCATCGCCCGCGTGCCCGAGGACCTGCCCTCACCCCGGGTCGCACCGCCGCGGCGGTGATCGCCAGCGCCCGGGCGCCGGGCCCGGGCCCGGCCCCGGGCCCGCGCGCTAGAGCCCCAGGCCGAGGTCCACGAAGGCCGTGGCGAAGATCAGCGACACGATCGTCATCACCTTGATGAGGATGTTCATCGCGGGCCCGCTGGTGTCCTTGAACGGGTCGCCGACGGTGTCACCGACCACGGCGGCCTTGTGGGTCTCCGACCCCTTGCCGCCGAAGTTGCCGGCCTCGATGTACTTCTTGGCGTTGTCCCAGGCCCCGCCGGCGTTGGCCATGTAGATCGCCAGGGCGAAGCCGCTGACCAGCGCCCCGGCCAGGAACCCGCCCAGGGCGTTGAGGCTGATGAACCCGATCACCAGCGGCACGAGCACCGCGAGCGAGCCCGGCAGCACCATCTCGCGCAGCGCCCCCTTGGTGGAGATGTCCACGCAGCGGGCGTAGTCGGGTCGCACGGCGGTGTCACCGGCGCGCAGGCCCGGGATCTCCTGGAACTGCCGTCGCACCTCAACGATCATGCTGTCGGCGGCGCGCCCGACCGCCTGGATCGTCAGCGCGGCGAACAGGAACGGCACCATCGCGCCGATGAACAGCCCCACGAACGCGTCGACCTCGCTGACGTCCATGACGATCTCGCCGCCCTCGGCGACCACCGCCTGCTCGAAGGAGCGGAACAGCGCCAGCGCGGTCACGGCTGCCGAGCCGATCGCGAAGCCCTTGGCGACCGCGGCCATCGTGTTGCCGAGCGAGTCCAGGCTGTCGGTGACCTCGCGGACCGACGGGTCGAGGCCGGCCATCTCGGCGATGCCGCCGGCGTTGTCGGCGATCGGGCCGTAGGCGTCGGTGGACACCACGACGCCGAGGGTGGCCAGCATCCCGATGGCAGTCAGCGCGATGCCGTAGGTGCCGGCCACCGGCACGTCGGGAGCGGCCCAAGCCCCGGCGGCGTAGGCCACGCCGATCGCGGCGACGATCATCAGCACCGCACCGGCGGTGGAGAGCTTGCCGATCGCCACGCCGGCGAGGATGTTGGTCGCGGTGCCGGTCTGGGAGGTCTCGGCGATGTCCTGGGTGGGCTTGTAGGCGTCGCTGGTGAAGTACTCGGAGAGGTAGCCGATGCCCAGGCCGACCAGCAGCCCGGCGACGATGGCGATCGGGAACCCGACCCAGTTCTCGACCACGTCGAGGTCGCCGAACATCCACCAGCCCAGGACGAACGCGAGCACGATCGTGAGGCCCGCAGCGACCTTGCTGCCGCGCGTCAGCGCTCGAGCGAGCTCCTTGGTGGAGATGTCGGGCTTGGCGCGCACGGTGAACGCGCCCAGGATCGCTGCCAGCATGCCCAGCGCGGCGATCGCCAGCGGGAACAGCAGCGCCGACTCCTGGAACGCGCCGAAGGCGGCGAAGGCGAAGCCGGCCAGCGAGATCGGGGCGATGATCGAGCCGGCGTAGGACTCGAACAGGTCGGCGCCCATGCCGGCGACGTCACCGACGTTGTCGCCGACGTTGTCGGCGATGGTGGCGGGGTTGCGCGGATCGTCCTCGGGGATGCCGGCTTCGACCTTGCCCGACAGATCGGCGCCGACATCGGCGGCCTTGGTGTAGATGCCGCCGCCGATGCGTGCGAACAGCGCGATCGAGCTGGCGCCGAGGGTGAAGGCGGTGACCACCTGCAGCGAGTCGTCGACGGCCAGCCAGACGTGGAACACCAGATACGACACCGCCACGCCGAGCAGCGACAGGCCCGCGACCGAGAAGCCCATGACCGCGCCGCCGCGGAACGCCAGCGGCAGCGCCAGCTGCGGGCCGGTCTTGGCGGCCTCGCACGTGCGTGCGTTCGCCATGGTCGCTGCGGCCATGCCGATGAACCCGGCAAGGCCGGAGGTGACCGCCCCGAGGATGTAGGCGATCGCCCCCCACGGCCGGCCCCAGGGCAGCAGCGCGAAGATGATGACCGCGAGCACCACCACGAACACCGCGATCCACGTGTACTCGCGGCGCAGGAAGGCGCGGGCACCCTCCTGGATCGCGCCCATGAGGTCGACCATGCGCTCGCTGCCCGGGTCGCTCTGGCGCACCAGCCCGAAGAACCCCGCGGCCAGGGCGAGCCCGGCCAGCGCCGCGACGATCGCGAGGACCGGGATGAGCGTCTGCGCGTCCATGGGTGGCTCCCTGCGTCGGCAACGTGTCGCGGGGGTGCCCGCGTCGGTGCAGCGCGCGGGGGAGCAGAGAGTCGCGCACACGGCAGCGCCGCTGGTCCCCCTCGCTGCGGCGAGGAGTATACGGGAGCACCCCCACGGGCCACCAAGGCGGTGCCGAGCGGCCACGGCAGCCACAGGCCAGCACAGCGGCGCCGTGCGCCGGCGGCAGGCTGGGGGCCGACGCCGCTGGCGGGGGCGATAGCCTGGGGCTCGATGAGCGGATTGCGCCTGGGGGTGGACCTCGACGGGGTCGTGGCGGACTTCAACGCCGGGTGGATCACCCGCTACAACCGGGACTTCGGCGCTGATCTGCACCCCTCGATGGTGACCACCTGGAACAGCCCCACCGTGCTGACCCACTTCGAGGACATGGACAGCTTCTGGGCTTGGGCGCGGCAGGGTCACGCCAGCGTGTTCCGGGACCTGCCGGTCTACCCGGGTGCTGTGGACACCCTGCGGACGCTGGCTGCGACGCACCGCGTGGTGGTGGTCAGCAGCAAGCACGAGTGGGCCATCAGCGACACGCTCGCCTGGCTGGGCGAGCAGCGGGTGCCCACCTCCGAGGTCCACTTCGTGTGGGACAAGCCGTCGGTGGCTTGCGACGTGTACTTGGAGGACGCGCCGCACAACCTCCAGGCGCTGGCCTCCCGGCGGGCGGAGTCGGTGGTGTGTCGCATGGTCCAGCCGTGGAACGCGCCGGTGGGCGGTGTGCGCGACGTCGCCAGCTGGCAGGAGTTCGCCACGCTGGTCGAGGCGCTCGCCCGGCAGACCGGCACCCCCGCCCGCCAGGGGCAGGCCGCCCAGCCCGCAGGTCCCGGCCCTGCTGACGCGCCCGTCCCAGAGCGCTGATGCGGGTGCGCCCGGTCGTCATATCCCCGTAACCCGCACAGTGCACAGTGGACGCCGGCGGGCAGCGTCGAGGCATGCGCTCCCCGACATCACAGCCAACCCACTGAACCAACGAAGAGGTGCCCACCCATGCGCCGGATGCTCATCGCAGCCCTGATCGCCGCTCTCGCGCTGGTCGCGGCTGCCTGCGCCGAGGACGAGCCCGACGAGGCAGCCGTCGACGAGCCCGACGCCGACGCGGTCGACGAGCCTGACGCCGACGAGGACGAGGCCGACGACGCTGACGAGGACGAGGCCGCTGAGGCCGTCGAGCCCGGTGACGACTGGCCCGATCCGCTGCGGCTGACGCTCACCCCCTCCGCGGAGGCCGGCGAGCTCATCGACGACGCGCAGCCCCTGGCCGAGATGCTCGAGGAGCGCCTCGGCGTCGAGGTCGAGCCGAGCGTGCCCACCGACTACGCCGGGGTCATCGTGGCGCTCGGCTCGGGTGAGGCCGATGTGTCCGGCGGGCTCGGCCCGGTGCAGATGACCCAGGCCGTCGACGACGCCGGCGGCGAGCTGCTGCTGCAGTCCGAGCGCTTCGGCGAGTTCGTCTACGTCAGCCAGTGGTTCACCAACGACCCCGACGCCTTCTGCGCCGACGAGCCGGTCGAGGAGACCTACGAGGAGGACGGCGAGGAGTACACGATGCGCTTCTGCAACGGGGTCGACGAGGCCGAGGACAGCTCGGACGGCCCGATCGGCGAGGACCGGCTCGCCGAGGTCGACGGGCGCGCCGTGTCCTACGTCGAGGAGGGCTCCACCGCCGGGTTCCTCTACCCCGCGCTGCAGCTGCTTGATGCCGACATCGACCCGATCGACGACGTCGAGGAGATCTTCGCCGGCGGCCACGACAACTCGGTGATCTCGGTGTACCAGGGCGACGCCGACGTGGGCGTGTCGTTCAACGACGCCCGCGAGGACGTGGTCGAGCAGTTCGACGACGTCGGCGAGGAGCTCGTGGTCTTCGCCTGGTCCGACCCGATCCCCAACGACGGGTTCGCCGTGGCGCCCGGGCTGCCCGACGACTTCAAGGAGGCGGTCAGCGAGGCGCTGCGCGACATCGCCGACACCGAGGAGGGCGCCGAGGTCCTCAACGACCTGTACAACATCGACGGGCTCGTCGAGGCCGACCCGGAGGACTTCGAGGTGATCCGCGAGGCTCGCGACGAGCTCGACGATCTGATCGAGGAGTGAGCGCGTCGGGGCTGCCATGATCCAGTTCGAGAGCGCCGAGGTCACCTACCCGGGGGGCGTGCACGCCCTCCAGGGCGTTGACCTGACGATCGACGACGGCGAGCTCATCGTGGTGGTCGGCCTGTCGGGTGCCGGCAAGTCCACGCTGATCCGCGCCATCAACGGGCTCGTGCCGCTCACCGGCGGCCAGGTGACCGTGGGCGAGCGCACGCTGCCCGGCCTCGGCCGCCGCGAGCTGCGCGAGCTGCGCGCCGAGGTCGGCATGATCTTCCAGGCGTTCAACCTGGTGCACCGCACCACGGTGCTGAGCAACGTGCTCATGGGGCGGTTGCACCACGTGCCGTCGTGGCGGTCGCTGTCGGGGCTCTACAGCCCCGAGGACCGCGAGATCGCCATGCAGGCCCTCGAGCTGGTCGAGGTCGTGGAGAAGGCCTACGTGCGCGCCGGCAACCTCTCGGGCGGGCAGCAGCAGCGCGTGGGGATCGCCCGCGCGCTGGCCCAGCAGCCCCGCGTGCTGCTGGCCGACGAGCCGGTCGCCTCGCTGGACCCGCCCACCAGCCACGTGGTGATGCGCTACCTCCAGCAGATCAACCGAGAGCTGGGCATCACCACCCTCATCAACCTGCACTTCCTCGACCTGGCACGCACCTACGCCGACCGGGTGATCGGGCTGCGCGAGGGGCGCCTGGTCTACGACGGGCCGGCCGCCGACGCTGACGAGGCGGTGTTCGAGGAGATCTACGGCCGCAGCCTGACCGCCGACGACGTCCTCGAGGCCCAGGGCGGCCTGTGATGAGCGCGCCGACCGGTGAGCGCCCGCGGCGCCCGAGTCCCGTGGCAAGCGCACGGCCCCAGCGGCGCCCCCGCAAGCCACCGCCACAGCCGTTCACGCTCCTCGGCCTGGTGGGCCTGGCGGCGTTCACGCTGGTCACCGCCTGGGACTGGGTGCTCGGGATCGGGTTCAACCCGATCGCGCTGCCCGGCGAGCTCGCCGACTCGAACCCGGCGATGGTCGAGGGCCTGTTCAACATCACCGACGCGGACTGGCGCGCCGACTACGCCGAGCTGCTGCGCACCCACTTCACCGACCCCGACAGCCCCTGGCTGCTGTCGCTGGACTCGCGCATCGGCAGCGGGCTGGTCGAGACCGTGCAGATCGCGGTGCTGGCCACGCTGGTCGGCGCGGCCGCCTCGCTGCCGCTGGCGGTGCTCAACTCCCGCCTCGGCGCCCCGAACCGCACCACCCACGCGGTGATCAAGACGCTCAACAACATCAACCGCGCCATCCCTGACGTGATCTGGGCCGCGCTGTTCGTGGTGCTGGTCAGCGTCGGCGCGCTGCCGGGCATCCTCGCGCTGACGATGTTCACCATCGGGGTGGTGGTCAAGCTGACCTCGGACGTGGTCGACGGCGTCGACCTCGGACCGGTCGAGGCGGCTCGCGCCGCCGGCGCCTCCCACGCCGCGGCCATGCGCACCGCGCTGGTGCCCCAGATCCTGCCCTCGTTCGCCTCGTTCTCGCTGTACGCCTTCGAGCTGAACCTGCGTGGCGCCGCGGTCCTCGGGTTCGTCGGCGCTGGCGGCATCGGCCAGGCGATGAACTACTACTGGTCGCAGCTGGACTTCGAGGCCGTGTCGGTGATCATCTTCGTCTACCTGGTGCTGGTGGTCATCGTGGAGCAGGTGTCGATCAGCGTGCGGCGACGGCTGGTGTGAGGCGGCCATGACCGAGACCCGCTCGCGCCCCGCCCGCTCCCGGCTCGCCGAGCAGGTGCGCCCCGAGCGGCCCTTCGCCCGGTTCCGCTGGACCGTGACGCTGGTGCTCACCGCGCTGCTGGTGTGGTCGAGCGCCACCGTGGACGCGAGCTGGGGCCGCCTGACCGAGGCCCCGGGCCGCGCGGTCGGGTTCGCGCAGACGCTGGTGGCCAACGCCTCCCTGGAGCCGCTCGGGGTGGCGCTGGAGGCGATGTGGGAGTCCATCGCCATCGCCTGGATCGCCACGCTCATCGGGGCGGTGTGCTCGTTCCCGCTGGTGTTCCTGGCCGCCGGCAACCTCACGCGCGGCCGGGTGAAGCAGCCCGTGCGCCAGCTGCTCAACGTGTTCCGCGCCGTCCCCGAGATCGTCCTGGCGATCGCGCTGATCCCGTTCCTCGGCCTCGGGCCGGTCACGGGCGCGGTGGCGATGGGCATCTCGAGCATCGGCACGCTCGGCAAGCTCTCCGCCGAGATCGTCGAGTCGATCGATCGGGGGCCGCTGGAGGCGGTCGAGGCCAGCGGTGGCGGCCGGCTCACCCGGCTGCGCTGGGCGGTGCTGCCCCAGGCGATGCCCGAGATCGCGGCGTTCTGGCTGTACCGCTTCGAGATCAACATCCGCGTCTCGGCGGTGCTGGGGGTCATCGGGATCGGCGGCATCGGCGGGTTCATCGCCCAGGCGGTCGAGCGCAACGTGTTCGAGCGCATCGGCCTCGGCCTGGTGGTGGTCATCCTGGCCACGATGCTGGTCGATGCCATCTCGTCGCGGCTGCGTCGCCGCCTCATCGAGGGCCCCTCGCCGGCGGCGCAGGCGCGCCGCGAGCGGGCCAGCGTCGCCGGCGCCGAGCACGAGGAGGATCCCGAGTGAGCACACCGTCCCCCGAGGCCTCGCTGATCCGCCGCGACCGCGCCTGGCGCCTGGCCGAGGAGGAGCGGCTGTCGCCGCTGGCGACCCGCGCCGCTGCGAGCCGCGGGCGCGCCACGCCCGAGGAGCCCTGCGCGCTGCGCACCGACTTCGAGCGCGACCGCGACCGGGTGCTGCACAGCAAGGCGTTCCGGCGGCTCAAGCACAAGACGCAGGTGTTCCTCGACCCCGAGGGCGACCACTTCGTCACGCGCCTGACCCACGTGCTGCAGGTCACCCAGGTGGCCCGGTCGCTGGCCCGCGCCCTCGGGCTCAACGAGTCGCTGACCGAGGCGATCGCCCTGGCCCACGACTGCGGGCACACGCCGTTCGGGCACACCGGCGAGGAGGCGCTGGGCCCCTACTTCGCCGACGGCTGGCACCACGCGCGCCAGGGCGTGCGCCTGTTCGCGGTGCTCGAGCCGCTCAACCTGACCTGGGAGGTGCGCGACGGCATCGGGGCCCACCCGTGGAGCGTCACCCCGCCGCCGGCGACCGCCGAGGGGCTGTGCGTGCGCCTGGCGGATCGCATCGCCTACCTGTCCCACGACACCCTGGACGCGGTGCGCGCCGGGGTGCTGTCCGACGAGGACCTGCCCGGCACGGCGCTGGGGGTGCTGGGCCACCCCGGCAGCGAGTGGGTCGACACGATGGTCCGCGCCGCCGTGGACCACTCGGTGGCCCACGGCGCGGTGGCCATGGAGCCCACGGTGCTGGAGGCGATGGCGGAGCTGCGGGCGTTCCTGTTCGACCGGGTGTACCTGGCCGGTGACAACCGCCGACGCCATCAGGAGGCCGTGGCCACGATCCAGCGGCTGATGGACCACCTGCTCGCCAACCCCCAGCAGGTGCCGGACTCCTACCGCGACGACACCGCCGACCTGACCACCCAGTGCGCTGACTACGTCGCCGGCATGACCGACCGCTACGCGCTGGCGCTGCACGACGAGGTGGTCCGCCCGCGCCTGTTCGCCCCGCCGCCGCGGCCCGGTGACCCCACCTAGCAGCCGGTCTGTGGAGCGCCGCTGCTCGGCGCGTTGCGCTGAGGGCTACCGTGGCGCGGAGACCGGCGGCACTGGCGCTGCCATCCCGGCCCTGCGACAGCGATGCGCGAGGGCCGCGCCGTGCCCCATCGTCCGCGATCCCGGAGCAGGCCGCGCTCATGGCCACCAACCTCGTCATCGTCGAGTCGCCCACCAAGGCCTCGACCATCGAGAAGTACCTCGGCGACGACTACAAGGTCATCGCCTCCAAGGGGCACATCCGCGATCTGCCGCGCAGCGACTTCGCGGTGGAGGTCGAGGGCGACCAGGACGTGTCGCTGCGCTACGAGATCTCCGAGGGCTCCAAGGCCGCGGTGGAGACCATCCGCCGCGAGGCCCGCAAGGCCGACCGGGTGTTCCTCGCCACCGACCTCGATCGTGAGGGCGAGGCCATCGCCTGGCACATCGCCGAGGTCGCCGACATCGACCCCGAGCGCGACAACCGGGTCGTGTTCACCGAGATCACCCGCGAGGCGATCGTCGCGGCGTTCGAGCAGCCGCGGCCGATCGACGAGGGCCTGGTCGAGGCCCAGCAGGCGCGGCGCGCGGTGGACCGGATCGTGGGCTACCGGCTGAGCCCCACCCTGTGGCGCAACGTGGCCAGCGGGATCTCGGCGGGCCGCGTGCAGTCGGCGGCCCTGCGGATGATCACCGACCGCGAGCACGAGATCCGCGCGTTCACCCCCGAGGAGTTCTGGAGCCTCCACGGGACCTTCGCCGATCCCGAGGCGCAGGCCACCCCGGTGCGGGCCGGTCTGCACACGGTGGACGGGCGGCGCGTCACCGACCCCAAGGACCACGCCGAGCGCGTCGAGAAGGCCACCGCGCAGCGCTACCTGGTGATCCGCGACGGCGAGCACGCCGAGGCGCTGCAGGCCCGCACCCGCGCGGTCGAGGCGTGGACGGTGTCGGACGTGCAGCGCCGCGAGACCAAGCAGAACCCGGCGCCGCCGTTCACCACCTCGACGCTGCAGCAGGAGGCCGAGCGCAAGCTCGGCTTCAGCGCCTCACGCACCATGCGCGTGGCCCAGCAGCTCTACGAGGGCATGGACGTGGACGGCTCCGGCCCGGTGGGCCTGATCACCTACATGCGCACCGACTCGGTCAACCTGGCCGCCAGCGCCCTCGAGGAGCTCGGCGCCTACGTGCGCGAGGCCTACGGGCCCGCCTACGCGCTGGACGCGCCGCGGCGCTACGGGCGCAGCAGCAAGGGCGCCCAGGAGGCCCACGAGGCGGTGCGCCCCACCGGCGTGCGTCGCACGCCCAAGGCGATCGCCGCGCGGCTGGACCGCGACCAGCGGCGCCTCTACGAGCTCATCTGGAAGCGCACCGTGGCCACCCAGATGGCCCCGGCGGTGCACGACTCGGTGCGCGCCGACCTGGTCGGCAGCGACGGCGAGGGCGAGCTGCGCTACCGCGCCACCGGTCGCGTGCGCAAGTTCGACGGGTTCATCTCGGTCTACCTGGAGAGCACCGACGAGGACGAGGACCGCTCCGCGCGGCAGGGCGGCGCAGGCACCGCCGAGGCCGAGAGCGATGCGCTGCCCGAGCTCGTCGAGGGGGCCACGCTGGCGCTGTCGGAGGTCACCGCCGAGCAGCACCACACCCAGCCGCCGCCGCGCTACACCGGGGCGAGCCTGGTCAAGGCGCTCGAGGCCGAGGGGATCGGTCGGCCCTCGACCTACGCCTCGATCATCCAGACGCTGCTGGACCGCGGCTACGTCGAGCTCGATCAGCGCAAGTTCACCCCGACCCCGCTCGGTGAGGTCGTCACCGCCTACCTCAAGCAGCACTTCAGCGAGGTCGTGGACCTGCAGTTCACCGCCCGCATGGAGGACGAGCTCGACGAGATCGCCCGCGGCGAGAAGCGCTGGGGCCCGGTGGTCACCGACTTCCTCGAGGAGGTCGACCGCTGGATCGGCGAGCGCAAGCCCGAGCGCCCGCGCATCCCGATGGACGACGGCGTGGCCTGCCCCAAGTGCGAGGCTCCGATGGACAAGGTGTTCAGCGGCAAGTCGCGTCGCTGGTTCGCCTCCTGCCGCCGCTGGCCCGACTGCGACGGGACGCTGCCGCTGGACCGGGACGGCAACCCCACCGAGCCCGACGAGCCCGAGATCGATCCCTCGGTGCCCTGCCCCGAGTGCGGCAAGGGCACCATCCGCCGCGAGGGGCGGTTCGGCCCGTTCTACGGCTGCCAGGACTACCCGCAGTGCAAGGGGATCGTGAACGTCGAGCTGCGCACCGACTTCACCTGCCCGCGGTGCGAGGAGGGCGTGCTGGTGCAGAAGCGCACCCGCCGCGGCAAGCCGTTCTTCGGCTGCAACCGCTACCCCGAGTGCGACTTCGCGCTGTGGACCACCCCGCTGGCCCAGCCCTGCCCCCACTGCGGTGGCCCGCTCAAGCCCCCGCGCAAGAACGCCAAGGAGCCCACCGCGCTGTGCGCGGCGTGCGAGGAGAAGACCTCGGTCGAGGCGGACCCGCCGCGCGTCGAGCCGGTGGAGCACGTCCCGACCGCCACCTCGCCGTAGCCGCTCGCGGCGCCCGACACCGCCCGCGCCTGCGCTCGGAGCGCACCGGCGCGCCGGTAGGCTGGCCGGACGTCACGAACGCACCAGGCCGAGGGGTTCGCCGCCATCGCCACCGGGTCCGATGCTCGCGCGTCCGCTGGCGCGAAGGCCGAGTCGTCGCGCTCGGCCTACGTGGCGCTGCTGCGCAACCGCGACTACCGGCTGTGGTTCCTCTCGGCGCTGGGCTCGGGGCTGGGCGACTGGACCGGGCTGGTGGCCCTGCAGGTGCTCGTCACCCAGCTGACTCCCGAAGGCTCACAGCTGCAGCTGTTCGCCCTCGGCGGGGTCATGATGGCCCGCCTGCTGCCCAGCATCGTGGTCGGTCCGGTGGCCGGGGTGATCGCCGACCGCTACGACCGCAAGCGGCTGATGGTGGTCAGCAACCTCGCCCGCGGCGGCATCTTCGTGGCCATCGCGTTCACCGGCGAGGTGTGGGCGCTGTTCGCGCTGGTCTTCCTCGTCGAGTGCCTGACGCTGCTGTTCATCTCGGCCAAGGACGCCTCGCTGCCGCTGCTGGTGCGACGCGACCAGCTGCAGGCCGCCAGCCAGCTGAACCTGCTGGCCACCTTCGGGCCGCTGCCGCTGGGCGCGGTCGTGGCCAGCGCGATGATCCCCGTCGCCGCGCTGCTGCGCGACGTCGGCTTCGAGGGCGCGACCGCCGCGGTGGTCGCGCTGCTGGTCAACGCCGCCACGTTCCTGCTGTCGGCGCTGCTGCTGGCTGGCCTGCGCCTGCACAGCGCCGCCCGCGCCCGTGAGCGCGCCACCCAGACGGCGAGCCCCAGCATGCTCGGCGAGCTGCGCGAGGGGCTGGCGTTCATCTGGGACATGCCGCTCATCCGCTCGCTCATCACCGGCGTGGTCGGCGTGTTCTTCGGCGCGGGGGTGATCATCGCTCTTGGCCCGGCGTTCGTCACCGAGTCGCTCGGCCAGCCCGAGGGCAGCTGGTTCCTGCTGTTCACCGCGGTGGGCATCGGGCTGGTCACCGGTCTGATCACCGTCCCCCTGTCGACCCGGTGGGTGCGCCGCGAGCGCATGTTCCCGGTGATGCTGGTGCTGACCGGGCTGATCGCGCTGGTCACCGGCACGCTCACCGACTTCACTGTCACGATGGTGCTGGGGTTCCTGCTGGGGGGCGCGGCGGGGCAGAGCTTCCTGCTGGGCTACACGCTGCTGCAGGAGCACACCGAGGACCGCGTGCGCGGCAAGACCTTCGCTGCCTTCTACACCAGCACGCGGATCGCGATGTTCGTGGCGCTGGGCCTGGGACCGTTCGCTGCGGGGCTGATCGACACGGGCACGCTGATCCTCGGCGACTGGGGCGTGCGTGCCTCGGGCGTGCGGATCATGATCCTGCTTGGAGGCGGCGTGGCGACCGTCTCGGCGCTGCTGACCCTCCGTGGCATCTACCGGTCGCTGCGCGAGGGCGCGCCGCGACCCGTCTCGCTGGGTGCGCTGACGAGCCCCGCGAGCAGCGGGCTGCTGATCACCGTCGAGGGCGTCGAGGGCGCCGGCAAGTCGACGCAGGCCCGGCGCCTGGCCGCGACGCTGCAAGCCGAGGGGCACGAGGTGCTGCTGACCCGCGAGCCGGGCGGACCGCCGGTGGCCGAGCGCGTGCGGGAGGTCCTGCTCGACCGCGGCAGCGCCGGCATGGACGCGCGCACCGAGGCGCTGCTGTACGCCGCCGCCCGCGCCGAGCACGTCACCCACACCATCCGTCCGGCGCTGCAGGCCGGCACGATCGTGGTCTGCGACCGCTACCTGGACAGCTCGCTGGCCTATCAGGGCCATGCGCGCGGCCTCGGCGTCGACGACGTCGCCGAGATCAACCGCTGGGCGATCGACGGGGTCCTGCCCGACGTCACGATCCTGCTGCACGTCGACCCGCAGGCAGGGCTCGGACGCGCGAAGGGTCGCCGGCAGCGCGCTGCGGCGCGCCGCGATGCTGCCGCAGCAGCCGGGCCGGGGTCGGGGGCGGCGACGACGCAGGACGGGCCAGCGCGGCCCGGGGACCCCACCGCGCCGGATGCGGACCGGATGGAGGAGGAGGACGCGGACTTCCACCGGCGCGTCGCCGAGGGGTTCATGGAGCTCGTGCGCCGCAACCGCCAGCGCATGCTCCTGGTGGACTCCAGTGAGGAGCCCGACGTCGTCGCCCGTCAGGTGCGCCTCGCGCTGCACCCGTGGCTGCCGTCCCCGCCGAGCGAGGGCAGCGACGCGACCACGGCGGCGCACGGCGAGGCCGACGGGCCGGACGCGCAGGGCCTCGCCCAGGCCGACCAGGGCGCCACCCGGTCCGACGAGGAGGTCCCCCGGTGACCGACGTCGCCGACGCTCGCGCGTTCGCCGCGGAGGCGCCCTGGAAGGTGCCGGGCCAGGAGCGCGCCGCGAAGGTCCTGGCCGCTGCCGCGGCCGGCGGCCTGGGGCACGCGTGGGCGCTGATCGGGCCGCCCGGGGTGGGCCAGGAGCAGCTGGCTGCGGCGCTGACCGCTGCGCTGGTGTGCGCCGAAGGGGCACCTGGCCAGGCGTGTGGCCGCTGTGCGGCGTGCGACCGGGCCGCGCGCGGGCGGCATCCGGCGCGGCGGGTGTTCGAGCCCTCCGCGCCCACCTACCGCGTCGAGGAGGTCCGCCGCGACTGGCTGTCGGCGGCCTCGCTGACCGCGGACGGCTGGAAGATCCTGCACATCCGGGAGGCCGACCGCCTCAACGATGCGGCCGCGAACGCGTTCCTGCGCGCGCTGGAGGAGCCCGCTCACGGCACGGTGTGGCTGCTGGAGATCGCCGATCCCGACGAGCTGCCCGACACGATCCTGTCGCGGTGCCGCCAGCTGCCGCTCGCGCCGCTGCCGCGCCAGCTGCTGGAGGAGCACGCCGCCGCGCTGGGCTACCACGACCCCGTCGAACGCGCGCTGGCGGTGCGCGCGGCGCGTGGCTCGCGCGCCCGCCTCGAGGCCCTCGGTGAGGCCGATCTGGAGCGGCTGCGCGCGCGCCAGCGCCTGCTCGCCGAGCTGCGCGCTGACCAGGGCCGCGCGCTGACGGCGACCAAGGAGCTGCTGGATGCCGGCGAGGCCGCCAGCAAGGACGCTGACGAGGAGCAGCGCACAGAGCGCGAGCAGCTCGTCGCGGTCCACGGCGAGCCGCCGCCCGAGCCGCTGGTCAAGGAGCTCGACGAGCGCGCCAAGCGCCGCAAGCGCGAGGCGCGCCTGACCGCCCTGCAGCGCGCGCTCGACGACCTGCTGGGCTGGGTGCGCGACGTCCTGGCCACGCAGGCGGCGGCACCCAGCACAGCGCTGCTCGCGCCCGAGGCCCGGGCCGAGCTGGCCGCCGACGCCGAGGCGCTTGCCACCGACGACCTGCTGTGGGCGGCCGATCGGATCCAGCGCACCCGCGAGGACCTCGAGCGCAACGTGGTCCCGCGCCTGGCGCTGGAGGCGCTGCTGCTCGAGCTCGCCACGCTGGGGCGCCGCTAGGCGCCGCTAGGCGCCGCTCGACCCTGCTCCGGGTGCCGTGAGGGCGCCGCCCCGGTGCGCGGCGCGCGGCTAGGGCGCCGCCTCCTCCCGGGTGCCTTCCAGGACCAGCGCGTCGTCGTGGACCTCGGCGGCCTCGAGGGTGATGCCGCGAGCAGCGAGCTCGGCCTCGAGATCCAGGGCCTCCTCGACCTGATCGGCGACCATCCCCTCGACCCAGCCCGGCACGGCGAGCCCATCGGCGTCGACCTCGCTGGCCCGCAGCACGAGCGCCTCGTCGACGACCTCGGGGTGCAGCGTGGCCGCAACGATCGCGTCGTCGACCACCACCTCGACCGTCAGCGCGTCCGCACCGACGGCCACGTCGAGATCGTCGGGAGCAGCGCCCTGCGCGCCCAGCGCCTCGGAGAGCTCCTGGGCGAGGTCATCGCCATCCAGCGCGACCCTGAAGGCGCCGCGCTCCTCGGGCAGCAGGGCCTCGACCGCCGCGTCGGCCGCCGCCTCAGCGGTCGCGTCGCCGGCCGGACGCACCACGTCGGGGAGCACGGTGGCCAGCCCTGCCAGCGCCAGTGCCACCACCGCGACCAGGACCACCACCCACGGCCAGGCCCCACCGTCGTCGGTGTGAGCGTCATGGCGTGGCCCGGGGGCCGGCGGGAGGCGAGGCATCGCCGACAGCATCGCAGGTGCCGCCGCGCTGTCACAGGCGCGCCGCCCGGACGACCGGTGCCGTCCGGGCGACGCGCACCGGCGTCCCACCCGGTGAGCGGTTGGCAGCTGATCCGCTGACGCGGGCCGCGAGCGGTGCCTTGCGCGTCCGGTCGGCGCGACCGTGCCGCACTTGAGCCCGGCCACCGACGCGACTCGCGCGACCACGCGCCAGCGGTCGGCTATCGTCGCGGCCGCACAGCGAGCACCACCGCCACCCAGAAGAGGACCCGATGCGCTTCGACGTTGCCGCGCCCCGACGCATCGCCTTCGGTCCCGGCCGTGTCGCCGGGGTGGGGGATGCGGCTGCCGCGCTGGGCCTGCGCGCGCTGCTGGTGACCGGCGCGACGCCGGCGCGTGCCGAGCCGGTGGCTCGGCGCCTGGCCGAGGCCGGCCTGGGCTCGGTGACCGCCACGGTCGAGGGCGAGCCGACCGTGACGCGCATCGAGGAGATCGCGGCCCGAGCCGCCGCGGAGGGCTGCGACGTGGTCGTCTCGGTCGGGGGCGGCAGCGTGGTCGATGCGGGCAAGGCGGCCGCAGCGCTGGCGGCGGCGCCAGGGCCGACGCGCCGCTACCTCGAGGTGATCGGCGAGGGGCACCCTCTGGAAGCCGACCCCTTGCCGCATGTGGCCGTGCCCACCACCGCGGGGACCGGCGCGGAGGTCACCAAGAACGCGGTGCTCGGCGTGCCCCACGAGGGGCTCAAGGTCAGCCTGCGGGACGCGCGGATGGTGCCCCAGCAGGCGATCGTGGATCCCGAGCTCACCCACGGCCTGCCGGTGGCGGTCACGGTGCGCACCGGCCTGGACGCGCTGACGCAGCTGATCGAGCCGTTCACCTCGCCTGAGGCCAGCCCGGTCACCGACGCCCTGTGCCGCGACGGGATCCCACGGGCGGCGCGGGCGCTGCCGCGGGTCGCACGCACCGCCGCCGAGCAGGAGGCCGCGCGCACCGCCGCCGAGCCCGCCGAGCCCGCCGAGCCCGCCGAGGACGTCGACGCGCGCGAGGACATGGCGCTGGCCGCCCTGCTGGGCGGTCTGGCGCTGGCCAACGCCAAGCTCGGTGCGGTGCACGGGTTCGCCGGGCCGCTGGGCGGGCTGCGTCCCGCGCCGCACGGAGCGATCTGCGGGCGCCTGCTGCCGGTGGTCACCGAGGCGAACCTGCGGGCGCTGCGCGAGCGCGAGCCAGCCCACCCGGCGCTGGACCGCTACGCCGAGGTCGCGCGGCTGCTGACCGGCCACGATGCCGCGACCGCCGACGACGCCGTGGCCTTCCTGGAGGCGCTCGTGGGCGATCTGGACGTGCCAGGCCTGGCAGCGTGGGGCGTGACCGAAGGCGACGTGCCAGGCCTCGTCACCGCGGCGGCACGTGCCAGCTCCATGCGCGGCAACCCCATCGAGCTCACCGAGGACGAGCGGGCAGCGGTGCTGCGACGCGCGCTGTAGCGGTCGCTGCCGCCGCCGGGTGCGGGCCGGGCGTCCCGCGCGCCCCGCGGCCCGGACGACCCGCAGCACACCTGGGCTCACACCTGGCCCCTCGTGCGCCGACTGGCCATGTGGGCACGAGCCGTCGGTCGCGGGCGCGGCGTACAGTGACGCCATCAGGCACCAGCACAGCGCGAAGAAAGGCGGGATGTGGTGGCCCCGGCACCCACTGACTTCTCCCCGCCGCTGCGAGGCGGACGGCCCCCACTCGTCGAGGCGTCGAGGTTGCGCGTGCGCCTGCGCGGCCTGCTGCGCCTGTCAGCGAAGCTCGCAAGCGTTGCCGTGCTGGCCCTGCTGGTCATCCTCGCCTGGGATCTGTGGCACCTGGTGCCCGGCCTGGACTGACGCGCTCGCTCGCCGCCCGCGGCCACGGCCAGCTCACGCGTCCACCGACCGCAGCGCGTGCGGGCCGGTGCGGTCCTCGGCGTAGCTGACCACCGGCTCGGGGCCGTCGACCCACGCCTCGGGCGGCAGATCCTTGGCGGCCCGGAAGCTCACGCTGCCACCCGAGAGCGTGCGCACGTCGGTGAACCCCCGCTGCACCAGGGCCCGATAGGCCAGGTAGCTGCGAAAGCCCACGGCGCAGTACAGGCGGATCGGCTGGTCACGGTCCCAGCCCTCCTGGGCCTCCCGGAGGGTGGGCAGCGGCACGTTCTCGGCCCCGGGCAGGTGCCACGCGGCGAACTCCTCGGGGCCGCGCACGTCGATGAGGCGCGCGCCCCGCACCGCGTCGGGATAGTCCTCGGCCTGCCACAGCGCGACGTCGCCGCGCAGCACGTTGCTGGCCACGAAGCCCGCCATGTTCACCGGATCCTTGGCTGACCCGAACGGCGGCGCGTACCCGAGCTCCAGGCCCTCGAGGTCGTAGACGGTCAGGCCGGCGCGCAGCGCGGTGGCCAGCACGTCCAGGCGCTTGTCGACCCCGTCGTAGCCCACGGCGCCGGCGCCGAGCAGGCGCCCGTCCTCGGGGTCGAACAGGATCTTGAGGTGCATCGCCGCGGTGCCCGGGTAGTAGCCGGCATGACCCGAGGGGTGGACGTGCACGCGCTCGTGGGGGATGCCGGCCTCGCGCAGCTGGCGCTCGTTGGCGCCGGTGCCGGCGGCGACCATGTCGAACACCTTGACCACCCCGGTGCCCTGAACCGGCGCGATGGTCGTGTCGCGGCCGCAGATGACCTCGGCGGCGGTGCGGCCCTGACGGTTGGCGGGGCCGGCCAGCGGCACCAGCCAGGAGCCGGGCAGCACCAGGTGCTCGACCTCGATCGCATCGCCGGCGGCGAGGATGGCCGGGTCGCTGGTGCGCAGGTGGCGGTCCACCGCGATGCCCCCGCGCGGGCCGAGCTCGAGGCCGGCAGCCTGCGCCAGCTCGGTGTTCGGGCGCACCCCCGCCGAGAGCATCACCAGATCGGTGGTCACCGTCTCGCCGCTGGCGAGCTCCACGTCGAGGCGACCGTCATCGGTCGGGTGGAACGCCGCCGCGCGAGTGCCCAACCGCAGGTCCACCCCGTGGTCACGCAGGTGCCCCTCCAACGGGGTGGTGAGCTCGCGATCCAGCGGGGGCATGACCTGGTCGGCCATCTCCACCAGCGTCACCGGCACCTCACGGTGGCGCAGGCTCTCGGCCATCTCCAGGCCGATGTAGCCGCCGCCGATCACCACCGCATGGCGCACCGCCGGCAGGTCAGGGCTGCGACCGTCGACGGCGGCCTTGATGCGGTCCATGTCGCCGATGCGGCGCAGCACGTGCACGCGCGGGTCGTCGGCGCCGGGCAGCGGGGGGACGATCGGTGTGGCGCCCGGTGTGAGCACGAGGTGGTCGTAGGGCTCCTCGTAGGCGTCCCCGGTGCGCAGGTCCCGGGCGGTGACCACCTTGCGCTCGCGGTCGATGGCGGTGACCTCGGTGGCGTTGCGCACGTCGAGGTCCAGCGAGGCCTTCAGGCTCTGCGGGGTCTGCAGCAGCAGCTGGTCGCGGTCCTCGATGATCTCGCCGATGTGGTAGGGGAGCCCGCAGTTGGCGAACGACACGTGCTGGGCCCGCTCCAGGACCACGATCTCGGCGTGCTCGTCGAGGCGCCGCAGACGAGCGGCGCAGGACATGCCGGCGGCGACACCACCGACGATGACGGTCTTCATGGGGTCCTCCGAAGACGCAGCGGGGGGACTGGCACGGGTGTCGCGTGACCTCGCCACTCTGCCGCGCCTGCCTCGAGGTGTCCGGACCAAGCGCGGTGGCGTCCCCCTGCGGGCGGACCTGCACAGCTGTGTCACACCGAAACGAAACGTCTTGGACCCTCTTGGTACAGGTCGTTTGGCTCTGTTCCCGGGGTCGTTCGCTGCCCATGGTCCGTGCATCGGTGGGGTGGGGATCGCGTTGGCTTCGGAGGTGCGCGGTGCGGGAGCTCTCGGGGATAGCGACCATCGCAGGACGGTCTGGCCCGAGGTCGCTGGCCTGGCGGGCCGGGGTGATCGGCGTGGCCAGCGCGCTGCTGCTGGGGGCTGCGGCCTGCGCCGGGGAGGATGCCGCCGAGGAGCTCCCACCCGAGGACGCGGTGGAGCAGCCCGAGCCCGAGCCCGCTGCGGAGCCCGAGCCGGTCGAGGCGCCCGAGGAGCCCGACGAGCCAGAGGGGCCCGACGAGCTTGACGGGCCCACCGCCGCCGGGGAGGCGACGCTGCTGTGGAGCGCCGAGCACGAGCAGGGCGTCGAGGTGGTGGCGCCCTCACCCGACGGTGAGCATCTCGCGGTGGGGGCCGAGGCTACGTTCGTCTACCAGCTCGCCGACGGACGGTTGATGGAGGCGCTGGTGCGACGACACCGCCCAGAGGATCTGGCTTGGCGCTCCGATGGGGAGCACCTGGCGATCGGGCTCGGGGTGCACGGTGTGTCGCTGACCGAGGCGGACAGCGGCGAGGAGCTCGCCGAGGTCGGTGAGGGCTACAACAGCCGCGCGTCGTTCGCCGCCGACGACGCGCACCTGGCCACTGGCGAGCGCGGCGGCGCCATCACGCTGTGGTCGGCCGACGGCGACGAGACGCTGGCCGAGCTGGTCGCCGACGACCTGCCCGAGGGGCCGGGGATGGAGGCCTCGGTCACCGCGCTGGAGCACCACCCTGACGACAGCGCGCTGCTGGCGGCCACCCACTGGCAGGACTGCACCACACGGATCTGGGACACCGACGCCGAGGCGGTGCTGCACACCCTGGACCTCGGTGCGAACTGCCACCTGAACCCCACCCCGTTCGCGTTCGCACCCGACGGGGAGATCATGACCGGGCCCGATACCGAGGCCGGCGAGGTGGTGCTGCGCTCGTGGACGGTCGAGGACGCCGAGCCGGTGGACCACCTGCCCTACGACGGCCAGATCGCCGATGTGGCCTACTCGCCCGATGGGTCGCTGCTGGCCGTTGCCGGCCGAGAGGCGCCGCGCGTCGACGCCCAGGTCCACGTGTTCGACACCGCGAGTGGCGAGCTGGCAGCACTCCTCGAGCCCGAGGCATCACCGGACGAGGACTTCGTGCAGCTCGCCACCGTGGCCATCAGCCCCGACGGTGGGCACGTGGTGCTCGGGCGCACCGATGGATGGGTCGAGGTGTGGCGGCTGCCCGATGCCGAGGAGCTCGTCGCCCCCGAGCCCGAGCCGTGCGAGCCGCTGCCGATCCCCAGCGACGTGCTGTTCGACACCGGCAGCGCAGCGCTCAAGGGCGAGGCCGACGCGGTGCTCACCGAGCTGGCCGAGGAGCTCGCGGAGGGGTTCCCCGACGCTGAGCTGACCTTCGTCGGCCACACCGACAGCCGCGGTGAGGCCGCGGCCAACCAGGAGCTCTCGGAGGACCGCGGCGAGGCGGTCGCGACCTGGTTCGAGGCGTGGGCCCAGGACCACGACGTGGAGGGCTGGAGCATCGCGGTCGAGGGCCGCGGGGACACCGAGCTCGCCGCCCAGGACGTCGACGAGGACGGCGAGTTCCTCGACGCCGCCGGCGCGCTGAACCGCCGCGTGGAGATCGTCATCGACGCCGAGGAGTGCGACCCCTGACGCAGGCGCGCGCTGGCGAGGTCCGGCGCGCCTGGGAGTGGCACGGCCAGTGACACCGGGGCGGGTCGCGCTAGGCTGTCGCCGCGCGCCCCAGCGCGCGT
>Ga0207421_10002195_pt1 | contig 24464 bp, 20 predicted proteins | sample SodLakKL_010_SED_4_FD_187542 | JGI IMG/M metagenome (GOLD analysis project Ga0207421, IMG submission 187542) | Alkaline sediment microbial communities from Lake Tanatar, Kulunda Steppe, Russia - 8KL_010_SED (SPAdes) (version 2) | ecosystem: Environmental > Aquatic > Non-marine Saline and... | reverse complement strand
TCCGGTGCCATCCATTCCGGTGCCATCCATTCCGGTGCCTTCCGTTCCGGTGCCTTCCGTTCCGGTGCCCGCCGTTCCGGTGCCTTCCGTTCCAACACGCACCGGCGGATCGGCTGAAGCCGTCGGCGGGGCGCCCGTCCCGACCGGATCCGTCACCGAAACCGGGCTCGCGTCAACCGCCTCCCCCTGCCCCCGCGCTACCTCGAGCCGAACCCGACCCGCGAGCTCGGCGTCATTCCGGCCACGCCGATCCTCCGTTGTGGCCTGTTCCTCATTGCGCCGCCCGGCACTCATCTGCTCCGGGTCATCGACCGGTCGGGGCGTTTCCGTGATCACCGCGGTGCCGCCACCGCCCAGGCGGTCTCCGGTCAATGGCCGGTTCGGCGGGCTGTTCGGGGGGACGATGACCGGGGTATCGATGATCATGTGCGCACCCTCAAACCTTCACGTCCAACAAGGCACCGAGCGCGCGATCCTCGGCCTTCAGCACCTGCACCGAGGCCTCGACTTGCTGGACGTTCGTGCGCAATTCCACCAGGGGCTCGATCACACTGCGCACTTCACCACCGTTCGGACCCGACACACCGGCAATTTCTGCCGCATTGCGCTGAAGGCCGTCGATACCGCGCTGAATGCCGCTCAATGCGCCGGATGCGCCGGCTGGGGGCAGGATATTCATCTGCATGCCTCTTGCATGACCATTGTGAACCCGATCAGGTCAACCCTAAAAACGGACTTGGTTCTCTATATTCTAGCAGTCTTTGCCGACTTTGCCGCTTTCCAACGGCCAGAACCTGCCACCTGCACGGCGTTCAGGGACCGAAAACCCGCGTCCTTTCGCCGAATCGAACCGCCGCCGCTGCATCTCGTGCCGCCCATGGCCGGCCCGTGAACCCACGACCCGGCAATCAGCCGGAATTTTGACGCCGCGGCGGCAAGCACCGGCAAATCCCGGCCGCGGGTGCGCCGGTTTTCCGCCGCAGTGCCGACAATTTCCCATAACACGCTGTTTCGTCGATATTTTTTTACTATGGCACGGAATTCGCTTGATCTCGGATGACGCTTCCAGGGACTCGGACACATGAAACAGACCAGCCACCAAGTGAAACACACCAACACGCCCGGCCTGCAGCTTCATCGGCATCTGCCCCAGGCGGAATCGACGCGGCTTGGCCCCGGCGCACTGCCACCGGTGCTTTCCGGTCTGGAGTTGACGCAACGCCTGCAGACCACGCTGGATCTGGAACGAATCCTCGAGCTGTTCTCCGGGGCCATCCAGGGCGTGTTCCCGCACGATGGTTTTGCCTACGATCACCCCGAGCTCGGCGTGCACCTGACCCAGGGGCGCGTCTCCCGGCACCAGTGCAGCTACGGCCTGCGGGCGGAGCAGGAAGACGTTGGCACGGTGGTTTTTTTGCGCGGACGCAAGTTCCAGGAGGCCGAATTGGAACAGTTGGAGAACCTGATGGCGGGGCTGGTGTACCCCCTGCGCAATGCGCTGCTGTATCGCAAGGCACTGGAGTTGGCCCAGACGGACCCGCTGACCGGCATCCACAATCGCACCGCGCTGGAACGACTGCTTCCGCGGGAGGTCGCCGCCTTCGAACGGGGAATCCAACCCCTGGCGATGCTGGTGGTCGACCTCGACCACTTCAAGCAGATCAACGATACCCTGGGGCATTCCGCTGGCGACCAAGTGCTTCAGACCGTCGCCCACTGCCTGGCCGCGGCCACGCGGCAGAGCGATCTGGTGTTTCGGTCCGGGGGTGAAGAGTTCGTGGTGCTGCTGCATACGGCCGACATCGCGCACGGGCTGCAGGCCGGCGAGCGCATTCGTGGGGCGCTGGAGAACTGCCATCGGGTGCAGGCGATTGCAACCGGCTTCCTGCCCACCGCCAGTATCGGGTTGGCCATTGCGCAAGCCGGAGATACGCCGCGCAGCCTGTTCGACCGGGCCGATCAGGCCATGTATGCCGCCAAGCACGGCGGCCGCAATCGGGTCTGTGCCGCCGCTCCACCAACGCCCCCGAACAGCGCTCACTAACCGCGACAGGAATGCCCCGGCCCTCAACGATCCGCCATACGCCCGGGCCATACGACCCGGCGTTCACCGACGCGCGGCGCTCACTCCCGCGCCTGTTTGCGGATCTGCTCTCGCTCCAGGGTCATGATGGCACGCAACAGCATACGCTCGCCCGGCGGGTGCAGTTCCGTGAGCAGCGCCCCCACCCGAATCAGTTTCTTCGCCGGCTCCTGCTGCACATAGCGAATCTGGGTATTGCACTGGATCGATTCCGCCCCCGGCAATTCCAGGGACTCCACCACCAGGACATCCAGTGCATGCACCGTGCTGTTCTCGGGCAACAGTGCGCCAAAACCGCCCAGCGAGATATCCAGCAGACGTCCCGACACCGCGACGTCGTCCTCGGTGCGCAGATGCACGGTCAGGTTCAGGCCCCGGCTTACATAGGCTCGAAAGAAGGCGCGACGCTGCTGATAGTCCAGGTGGTCCGGCAAGGCGGCGCGGTAGAACGCAATCCCATTCTGCACGCCGGTATCGGTGATCGGAGTCCGGAAATGCGTGGGCACCCCCTGCAGCACGCCGACCAGATGCAGGATATCCCCCACCTGCAGGCGCTGGTGGCCCTCCTGTGGACACAGTTCGTCGAGGTAGATCGCCCCGCTGCTGGAGTCGACCTTGAGCAAGGTGGTGTTGTACCAGGTCTCCTCGCCTTCCCGACGCGCGCTGAGCAGCGCATGCTCGGTGCGCAAGGCCTCGAGCAGACCCAAGAGCCGTTGCCGATCGGTGACTTGCTCACTCACCAGGCACACTCACCAGCCACGCGACGAGGCATCGCCGGGGCACACGCTTGGTGCCCGGGCCGTACGGAACCGATTTCAATGGGTTGCCAGCTCTCATTGCGCAAAGTTATAACCATTTTTTCGGGCGCGCACCAGTGGCGCTACGCCGGCGCGGAATCCTCCACCGACGTCTCAGGCCTTGGCAATGGGCTCAGGCCTTGGAGATGGGCCGGGACGCGCCGCTGGAAATGGATCGACCTCGCGGGTCGTAGAGTTCGGTGCGGCTGTCTTCACCACGCAGCACATGGATCGCCTGCTGCACCTGCTGTTGGTGCATCGTGACCACGCCGCCGTTGATCTGATTGAGGCGGCGACAGCGCGCCATCACCTCCTGCAAGCGATCCCAAAGCGGCCGCATCCGACCTTCCTCGTCCCAGGTCCGCAGGCAGTGGTCCATCCCCGGGCCATCGGGATCGAAGCCCCCGGCGCGTAACAGCGCCGTCTGTTCCCGGGTGAGGCCTTCGAGCGATTGGGCCATTTGGTGCTTTCCGGATACCGCCTGGTTCAATGCCTCCGGGTCTCTGCCGGCCAACGCCTGGCTCTCGCGCTCCAGGGCCGACTCCAGCAGGCAGGCCTCACGCACCGCCTGATGCAGCAGGGCATCGAGGCGTTCGGCGGCAGACGGTGCGGTGCCGGTCATGACGGCAACGAATTCTCGGTCCGCATCAGTTGCTCGGCAATCCGCTGGGGATTCACTTCGTAGTGGCCGCCCTGAATGGCCGCCCGAAGCGCATCGACCCGGCTGCTATCCACCGTCGGTTGATTGCTCACCGTCTGGGCCAGATCGCTGAGTTGGCGTGCCGTAGCGGTCAGCGTGACCTGATCGCCACCGCTGCCCCCGGCGGCCGCGTTGCCCCGCCCTTCCGACGCCACGCCCGCCACCCGATTGCCACGACTTTCCGTTACGCTGCGCCCGTCGTTGGCGCCGCTGCCTGGAATCTGCGATTGGTTGTTGATTATGGACATTTTTTAAATCCTCGGGCGCTGATACCGCCCTTTGCTGTCCTTTGTATCGGCCGCAATGGCAAAGACTTTAATGCTGTAGCGTTCAGATCGCGCCGGCACCGATCCAGCCCAATGCTCACATGCTAACACCCACGACCCCCCGAGACAGCACCACGCCCTCGACCACCCGTTGCGACGACAGGTTGCGCACCTCCACCCGATCGCCCAGCGCGCCATCTCCCAGGGCCTCCCCCTCGACCCGTACCATCACCGAGGGATGCTCAGCCTGCAACTGCACCCGCTGCCCCCGCTGTACCAGTCGCGGCGGTTCGACCATCTGCGGGGTCAGTACCGTGCCCGCCGCCAGAGCCCGACGCAGGACCATATCCCGCGCCGCGTCGAGATCCGTCAAATACCCGCCGGAAAGCCCGCCCACGTCCTTTTGTTCCAGACGCAGATGGCTGGGCTGCAATAAGGTGCCCCGTGGCTGCGGCTGGCGCAGCACCAGAACCTCGCCAAGCACCGTGACCTCCACCGGGACATACAAGGTCCACGTGACCGGGCCCAGGCAACGCACTCCGACCGTGCCGCTGCCGGCGGTGCGGTTGCCCGGCCCCGAAAAGGCCTCCAGGCCCTCCTCGCAGGGCCGCAGGCGCAGACGCGGATCCAGACGCCCCGGGCTCACACTCACCGCGAACCAGGGATCATGGGCCTGTCGCGCCTCGATGGCCATGAAATCGGTCGCAGCCTCAAGGATGCGCGCATGGGGTTCAAAGTCCGCGTTCACCGGCCCACCGGCCAGGCCGAACACGGCCCACAGGCACAAGATAGACCCCCATCGGTTTTTAATCATCGAACCCTCCCCTAATTCCGTGCCGGCCGGCGCGACCGAAGGCTTCCAATGCCATTTCATTGACACCATCGCTACCCATGCCGGTCCTACCCAGGACATATGCAAAGAATATGCCACAAACCGATGGATTGACCCTGGAGCCTGGGTTCGGAATACTTTATTGTCTTTAGGGGACTGAAATTATTTTGTTTATCGCCAGCTCCTGGGCATGTGCCCACACCGGGTTCAAACCGCTGCTGCGGGCACGGGCCTGACTTTACAGCCACCTCCATCGCTCCTGATCACGATGGCCAGTCGCGATTTCAAGCAGGCCGCAGTACGACATCTTCTTGCAATTGGGGTACCCTCGCCTGGGCATTCCGCGTCTGGAACGAGACCCGTCCGAAACGAGAGCACCATGGCCTTTGACATCACCAATTATTATGAAGCCCTGGTCCGTGCCGCCGTGGAACGCCACGCCGCGTCGCATTTGACCAGAACAGATACGGAAACCCGGGACGAGACCATGCAGGATGCCGCCTGCATTGCCTTGAACCGTCTGCCGGCACGCTACATCCGTCATCAGGTCGATGCGCATTTTTATCTGGGTGCCGAAGAACAACAGGCGATGAAAGAGGCCGTCGACGCTGCGGTGCGTGATGCCTTCGCCTACCTGGATGGGCATCCCGCCGCACGGGACGGCGGCGAGGCATCACCCGGGTTGTCGCCCAGCCCCCTTGTCCTGACTCATTCCCCGAAGGATTCACCCCCATGAGCACTGCCGATCGGCGCGCCGATCTGCGCCTGCTGCTCGGCGCAACGGTGGAAGTGCACTGCCCCGATGGGGTGATCCGTACCGCACGCACGGTGGACCTCAGCCAGGGCGGCCTGCTGTTGCAGATGTCCGCCGACGAACGCCCGGCATTGGACACCCCGGTCCAGGTCCAGGTGCAGGGCACGCTCGGCGATGGCACGACGCCACCCCGCGTTCCGGCCCGCGTGCTCCGCCATACCTCGGACGGCCTCGCGATCCGCTACGAAGTGCACGACCCCAACCGCCCTACGGAAACCTGACGCTATGCCCTCAGCGCCCGAGATCTACCCGCTTTTGAGCGAGATCGACCTGACACGGGATCTGTCCGAGAGCACGCGCCAGGACCTCGCCCAGCGGTGCCGCTGGCTCGAACTGCCGGCCAAGCAGCGCCTCTTCGCCGACACCACCCGGGGGGATCACCTGTTTCTGGTCGATGGCCATATCGCCGCATTGGTCGATGGCGCGACCGTGCAACTGGAGGGCCACCAGGGCCTGACCGAACCCAGCCTGCTGTTCGAGGATGCGCCCCCGGATGCGGTGGCCGCGACCCTGACCCCCTGCATTCTGTTCTCGATGCCGGTCGCCGCACTGGAAACCGCGCGCGCCGAACGCTTGGAGGTCGGCGCAATCGAACTCGACAACACCGAGAGCGCCCTGCTCGCTCAACTCTATGAGCTGATCGCGAACAAACGCCTCGAGTTGCCCGCGCGCCCCGAGGTCGCGCTGAAGATCCAGCAGCTCACGCTGAATACGGATTCCGGACTCGACGGCCTGACCGAGGTCATCCAGAGCGACGGCACCATTGCCGGCGCCCTGCTCCATGCGACCAACAGCCCGCTGTTTCGCGCCGCCGAACCCATTTTGTCGGTGCGCGACGCGGTGGTGCGCCTGGGCTTTCGCAACACCCGCATGCTGACCACCGGCCTGGCCCTGCGTCAGTCCTTCAAGGCGCGCCACCAGGTCACCCAGGAGGCGATGAAGGCGTTCTGGACGGATGCCGTGGCGTGCTCGGCCTATTGTTACCTGCTGTCGGACACACTGGGCATTCTGCACCGCGAGCGGGCCTTGCTCGCCGGCCTGGTGGCCGGCATCGGCGTCGTACCGGTGATCCAATTCCTGGAGATGCGGGACCCGGACCCCCAGCGCGACACTGTGGACACTGTGATCGAACACCTGCGTGGCATCACCGGCATGTTGGTCATCAACTACTGGGGCCTGGGCGAGGATCTGGTCGCGGTCGCCGAACACGCCCACGATTGGAGCTACGCCACCGAGGCCCCGGACTATGCCAGCCTCGTGATCCTTGCCCGCTGGTCGGTGTTGCAGAGCGAAGGCCGGCCGCATCCCGAACCCGCGACGGTACCGGCCTTCGGCGTACTCGGGGTGCCGATTCCCCCGTCCGGCGAGGGCATCGCCGCACTGGCCTCACAGCAGCAGGAACTGCAGTCCCTGAAGAACATGTTCGACTGCTGAGCGCGCCCCCTAGCGCCGCGCAGAGGACCCCATCGCATCTAGCCCCGGGCCCGCCAAGCGCCGCCGGCCCGCCTCAGGTCCCGAGAATCAGAGCCTCCACCTCCACCACCTGCCGCTGCGCCCGATCGATCAGCGACGGCAGCATCGCGGGCGCGAGGCCGGTACGTGCCCAGGCCTGCGCATGGATCGGCGGCGCATCCGCCGCGTCTCGGGTATCGAGTTCGGCCATGTGTGCGGCGGTGTTGGCAATGTGGACGATCGCGACCTCCAACGCATGCGTGGGGGCCGCGTCCGGTTCATGGTGATAACGGATGCAGGCCTGCAGGCTCTCCGGAAGGTTCCAGCGCGCGGCCAGCGCACCGCCCACCTGGGCGTGGTCATACCCCAGCACCGCGCGCTCCGCCTGCGGTGGATCCAGGCCATCACCGCCCTGCAACCCCAGCAGGAAGGCCGCATGGGCCTGATCCGGTTCCCGGTTGAAGACCAGCAGTCGGCCGATGTCGTGCAACAGCCCGGCGATGAACAGCGATTCGCCATGACGCAGCCCCAGATCCTCGTGGATCAGCCGAGCCAGCAATCCGCAATAGACATTGTGGCGCCAGAAGTCCTCCAGCGACATCAGCTCGTTGGGAACCCCCTCGAACGCGCGCGACACCGACGTCGCAAGCACGAGGTCGCGGATCTGGCTGGTGCCGATCACCATCACCGCCCGCGAGATGGTATCGACCTTGCTGCGCAGGCCGTAGAACGGCCCGTTCGCCAGTTTCAGCAGACGCATCGTCAAGGCCGGATCCTGGCTGATCACCCGGCCGATATCCGTCGCGTTGGCGTGTGGATCGTCCACCATCTCGTTCAAGCGGACCGCAACGGCCGGCAGCGAGGCCAGGCCGGTGGCGTGGTCCACCAGTTCTTCCAGAGTCAGCGACATGTGTTCCCCGCTAGCACGGGCCCCCGAGCCAGCGGCCCCCTTGCCGGTTGATGATAGCCGATGCGCGCGGCGTGAGCAGTGGGTCCGCCGTGGGTCAGGACTTGTGCCCGCCGCCGGCGGACGCCTTCAGCAAGGCCGGGGCAATCGCCCGCAGCGACAGGATGTCGGTCACCGCCCCGCGCCGCACTGCCTCACCGGGCATGCCCCAGACGACGCTGCTGGCCTCGTCCTGGGCGATGGTGTACACGCCGGCGTCGTGCAATTCCTTCAGACCCTGAGCGCCGTCGGCGCCCATCCCGGTCATCAGGGCCGCACAGGCATTGGTTCCGGCCGCCTGGGCGACGGCACGAAACAGCACGTCCACGCTAGGTCGATGCCGATTGACCAGATCGCCATCGTTCAAGCGGCACACATAACGCGCGCCGTCCCGCACCACCAGCAGGTGGCGATCGCCGGGCGCCACATACGCATGCCCGGCCATCAAACGATCCCCCTCCGCGGCCTCCTTCACCACCAGCCGGGACTGGCGATTCATGCGGTCAGCCCAGGCTGCACTGAAGCCCGGTGGGATGTGCTGGGCGATCACGATCGCCGGGCAATCCGGCGGCATATCGACCAGGACCTGGCGCACGGCTTCGGTGCCGCCGGTGGAGGCCCCGATGGCGATCAGGCGATCGGTGGTCTGAAAACGCCGCACCGATCGCAGCGGCAGCACCGCATCGGCCGATTGCCGGGGTGGCGGGGCCGCCGCCATCGGCCGCAGCCGCGCCCGGGCGGCCGTGCGGATCTTCTCCACCAGTTCGTCCCGATACCCCTCGAGGGTGTGCGACACGTCCAGCGCCGGCTTGGTCACGAAGTCCACCGCACCCAGCTCCAGCGCTTGCAGCGTGACGTCGGCACCGCGCTCGGTCAACGAGGACACCATCACCACCGGCATCGGGCGCAGGCGCATCAGATTGCGCAGGAAGGTGAGCCCGTCCATCCGCGGCATTTCCACGTCCAGCGTCAGCACGTCGGGGTTCAGGGCCTTGATGCGTTCTCGCGCCACGAAGGGATCCTGCGCGGTACCGACGACCTGGATCCCGGGCACGGAATCCAGGATCTCGGTCAGGACCTTTCTCACCAGGGCCGAGTCATCGACCACCAGAACTCGTATGGGCTTTTCCATAGGGCGTGCCGCGACCGAGTCTCAGAAGAGCTCGATTTCGCCCTCGCTCATGGACGTTTGATGCACCGGCCGATGCGCCTTCAAACGCAACTCCTCCGACAATTCCTGCAGACGCCCGCGGGCCAGTTCAACCTGCTCCTGCGAGCGCTCCATTTCCACCATCGGCAACTGCCGCAACTCCGCCACGAAGCGATCCAGGAAGGCGATGCGCATCTGCACCCGCTCCAGCACCTGGCGGGTGATGTCTTCGAATTGCAACAGCCGGATGGCGGCGTTCACATTGGCCTGCACCTGCGCCGAGACCTCGGAGAGCTCGACGAGCCCGCCAGCCACGGTCTCGTTCAACCCCTGCACCTGCCCCATCATCTCCTCCATCGTGCCCTTGGCATCGATCGAGGTGTTCATGTCCTGGGAGGCCATGCGCCCGACGATGTCGCGGGTCTGGGCGAACACCCGATTGGCCTTCTCCACCTCGCCCCGGATCCGATCGTTGAAGGCGTTCGAGTCCTGCGAGAGCTTGCGCACTTCCTGCGCCACGACGGCAAAGCCGCGCCCCGCCTCCCCCGCGCGCGCCGCCTCGATCGCGGCATTCAGCGCCAACAGATTGGTCTGGCCGGCGATCTTCTTCGCGCTGTCGAGCAGCGAAAAGATTTCGTCCATCTGCTCGGAGAGGTCGTCCACCTGGTGCGCCACCTCGACGCTGTGCTTGCCCATATCGATCAGGGTATGCACGTTCCCGGCCAGCACCTTCGCGTTCTCCTCCAGGAAGGTCGTCATGTCGACCCCCGCGTGCTCGTCGCCACCTCCGGACATACCGCTCACCAGGCGCGTCACCAGGACCTGCTGGGCCTGCGAGGTGTCGGTGAGGCTCCCGAAGCTGCGTTGCAGGTCGTCCGCCGCGTTACGAACCAGATCGCTGGCCTGGGTCACCAGATCCCGCATCTCGTCCATCTCCGGTGCAATCCGCCCGTCGATCTCCACCACCAGATCCCAAAGGCCCCGGTCCGCCTCGCGCGCCAGGGTCTGCGCGGTCTCCACTTCCACCCGGTTCTGGGTCTGCACCGCCCCCGCTCGCCAAACGATCGCCGCAGGCCAGATCAGTGCCACGATCAGCACGCCAGCCCAATTCAGAAGCACCGGCGGCGCGAAAATTCCGGCCAGGAGCACCAGCGCGCTGAGCAGCGCCGGCGGCCAATACGGTATCAGCGACCGCACCATCAGTTCTTTATCGAAGCCCTGCATTGCACCCCTCCCAGGCCTTGAATCCGCTGCGGTCGTGGGTCCACGGCCGCGAGGACCCGGGCCCTACAAAGCCGCGCCCTCCGGACCCGCGACGAAATGGTCGGGACCACATCGCGGGGCCCATCCTCGTTCCGACGCCCATCAGTCGAACAACTCCACACCGCCCGCAATATCGGACTGGTGCAGCTTCTGGTTGTAGCTGCGCTCCCGCTCGATGATGGTGTCGTTGTGCAGACTGCGCAGCTTCTTCACCAACACCCGCCCGGAGGACGGGAAAAAATAGACCTTGCGGGGATGGTTCCCCAGCAGATCCTTGGCCACCAGCGGAATGCCCTCGGTGGCCAGGTAGTCGATCACAAAACGCGCATTGCGCTCGCCCACCACGTTCTCCTTGAAGCCGGGCAGGACATTTCCGCCCCCGAAAACCTTGGCCTCCAGGTTCGCTCGCCGCGCACCGAGCTTCAGCGCCTGGTTGATCAGAATCTCCATCGCGTAGTCGCCGTAGCGCATCGAACTGCCGGTGCGCGCCTCTTCCTCGCGCTTGTCGTCTGGCAGCATGAAGTGATTGATGCCGCCGATCCCGCTCACGCGATCCCGCACGCAGGCGCCAACGCAGGATCCGAGCACCGTCACCATCAGCAACTCCCGGTTGGACACGTAATACTCGCCGGGCAGGATCTTCACCGCATCCGTCTCGAAGTAGCGGTCGTAATACAGATTCGGCGCCAGGACTTCCTCAAAGGCGAAGGTCATGAACGGGGCACCGTGCTGCGGTGCACCGGAACGCAGACGGTCTTACCCTGCAGGCGAAACAGGTCGCTGGCATGGGCCAGACTCTCCGAGTGGCCGACGAAGAGCAGGCCGTCGGGACGCAGGATGGGATGGAACTTGGCCAGCAACCGGTACTGGGTCGGCTTGTCGAAATAGATCAGCACATTGCGGCAGAAGATCGCGTCGAAGGGACCGCGCATCGGCCAGCGTTCACTGAGCAGGTTCAGCGAGCGGAAGGTCACCAGATCCCGCACCTCCTGGCGCACCCGTACCAACCCCTTCTGGGTGCCCTTGCCGCGCAAGAAGAACCGCCGGACATCGGACTCCGGCATCTTCGCGACCCGATCGGCGGGGTAGACCCCGCGTGCGCCCTGTGTCATCACCTGCGTATCCAGGTCGGTCGCCAAGATCTTCACCGGCGGGTTGAAGCTGCCGAAGGCATCGATCACCGTCATCGCCATCGAGTACGGCTCCTCCCCGGTCGAACAGGCCGAACACCAGAGCTGCAACGGCGCGCGGCGCTGGGCATGGGTCTGCACCACATGGTCTGCCAAGATCGGAAAATGATGCGCCTCCCGAAAAAAGGACGTCAGGTTGGTGGTCAGGGCGTTGACGAATTCCTGCCACTCCTCGGACTCCACCTCCAACTGATCCAGATAGTCGGTGAACGCCACCAGGCCCAAGGCCCGGAGGCGGCGGGCGACGCGACTGTACACCATGTCGCTCTTGCCCGGGTTCAGGGAAATTCCGGCGTGCTCGTAGATCAAGCCACGAATCCGCTGGAAGTCCCCGTCGGTGAAATCGAACTCCCGTACGCGCGTGTTCACCTAGGCTGAATCCATCCGTGCGCTCAGAACTCTTCCCACTCTTCGGCCGACGCCGGCCCCGCGACCTTTTTCGCAGGCTTCGGAGTGGGCTTCGCGCCGGGCGTCTTGGCACCAGAGCTCATCCCGGCGGAAGGCAGCGCCCGCTTGGCCGCCGGCGGCGCCAGGCGGTTCGAGCCCGCCGAGGCGTTCCCGTCGACCTTGAACACGCTGACCGCACGGGTCAGTCCTTGCGCCTGTTCCTCCAGGGATTCGGCTGCGGCGGCCGCCTCCTCCACCAGCGAGGCATTTTGCTGCGTGACCTCGTCCATCTGGGTGATCGCGGTGTTCACCTGCTCGATGCCGGCACTCTGCTCGTCCGAGGCGGCGGAGATCTCGGCGATCAGGTCGGAGACCCGCTTCACTTGATTGACGATCTCCTCCATGGTCCCGCCGGCTTCCATCACCAGCTTGCTGCCGGCGGCGATGGTCTGGGAATCCTCGGAGATCAACGCCTTGATCTCCTTCGCCGCGGAGGCCGAACGCTGGGCGAGGTTGCGCACCTCGCCGGCGACGACCGCAAAGCCGCGGCCCTGCTCGCCCGCACGCGCGGCCTCGACCGCCGCGTTCAGCGCCAGGATGTTGGTCTGGAAGGCAATGCCGTCGATGACCGTGATGATGTCCGCAATCTTGTCGGCGCTGTCGGTGATCGCCTTCATCGAGTCCATCGCCTGGCGGGTCTTCTCGCCCCCATGCACCGCCACTTCCTGCGCCTGGTTGGACAGTTGATTCGCCTGACGCGCGTTGTCGGCGTTCTGCTTCACCGTCGAGGTCAGCTGCTCCATGCTCGAGGCCGTTTCCTCTAGGCTGGAGGCCTGTTCCTCGGTGCGTTGGGACAGGTCGCTGTTGCCCGCCGCGATCTCCTTGGCGCCGGTATTGATCGCATCGACCGATTCGGTGACCAGACCGATCAGTTCGTTCAGCTTGCTCACCGAGTGATTGGTGTCGTCCTTCAGGCGCCCGAAGGTACCCTGGAAGTCGCCGACCACCTGTTCGGTCAGGTTGCCCTGCGCCAGTTCGCCGAGCACCCGCACGACCTCGTTCAGGCTGCTGTCGGTGATGCGCATCAGTTCGTTCACGCCCGTACTCAGGCGCTCGAAGAAGTCTTCCTTGCCGGCCATGTCGATCCGCGTGGTGAAGTCGCCGCGCACGGCGGCCTCGACCAGATGCGAGATCTCCTTCTCCACCGCCACCTCATCGGTCCGATCGGTCCACTGTACGGCGGTGCCGATGCGCTCGCCGTCGGTATTGGAGATCGGGCTGGCGACCAGCGCGAAGGTGCGGCCACCGACCACGATTTCCGTGCTAAAGGCGGTACGCAGGGCGTCGAGCATCTGCCGCTGATGCGAGGGGTTCTTGTGGAAGATGTCGATGTTGGCCCCGACCAGGCGATCCGCGTCGAAGTTCGGCAGGTCCTTGCGGATATCAGCAGCGCCGCGGCGAAACATCTGCTGCACTGCGTTGTTGATGTAGATCACGTTGTGGTCCGGATCGGCCACCATCACGTTCGCCGTCACGCTGTCCAATGCGCTCTTGATGCGCAAGTTCTCGTTGGCTGCGCGCGTGGCCTCGGTGATATCGGCCTTCAGCTTCGCCTGCATCTGCTTCAGGCCCTCGAGCACCCGGCCGGTCTCGTCCTGGGTCTTGACCTCGATGTCGTTGTCCAGATTGCCGTTGGCGATCTCGCCGAAATAGCCGATGGTCCGGTTCAGCGGCCCGACGATCGCGCGGATCAACAGGAAACCGATCACGCTGGCCAGCAGGATGCCGATCACGATCGCAATCACCGTGATGTTGCGCGTGTTCGCGTAGACCTCCTCGGCGTGCTGGTATTCGGCGGCCGCCACGTCGAGTTGCAACTGCAGCAGTTCGCGCGCGGTCAGGTTGGCGCGGCCGAAGGCCGGATTGGTCACGAGCACCATGTGCGTGTTGGCCTCGCCATAGTCGCCGCGGTTGTACATCGTCACCGCCGGGCGCAGGCCCTCGCGGATGAACTGGTCCCGCTGCTCGGTGAAGGTCTGTGCCAGCCGCGCCTCTTCCGGCGTCAGGGTGGTCTTGATGTACTCGGCCCAGATGTCCCCGATCCGGTTGATGTTATCCCCCACGCGATCGGTGTGCAGCGTGATCGGGTGATCGTGCAAGCGGCTTTCTTCCATGCGTGGGTCGTGCATCGACGCGAGCTGCAGTTCGATGATGCTGCCGCGCATCAGGCCCTCGATCTCGGCGATCTGCCCGGTGGGAATCAGCCGGTCCTGGTAGATGTTGTCCATATCCTGGTTGGAAATCGCCATGCCGCGAACACCGAGCACGCCGATGCCGATCAGCATGACCGACAATAAGGCGATCACGAAGATCAATCGTGCCTTGATGGTAATCTTGTTCATTCCAAATCCCCTGTTAGCCCAAATCGGTTAGCCAAAATCCTTCCGGTGGCGTTGCCCTGGCCGGTGGCTGGCCTGCCGCCGGACCACGCCTTCAGCTGGCAACGTATTGATCGACCAAGCCCATTTCGCTGCTGGTCATGAGTTTCTCGATGTCCACCATGATCACCATCCGTTCCTCCAGGGTCGCCAGGCCATCGATGTAATCGGTATCGAGGACCGCGCCGAACTCCGGTGCCGGTCGAATCTGCTCCCCCTTCAGCGCCACCACGTCGGAGACTCCATCCACCACCATGCCGATCACCCGCCCCGAAATATTCAGAATGATCACCACCGTGAACTGGTTGTATTCCACATCGCCCAACTGAAACTTCAGGCGCATGTCGATGATCGGCACAATGATCCCGCGCATGTTGATCACGCCCTTGATGAAATCGGGCGAGTTCGCGATCTTGGTCACCGCGTCGTAGCCACGAATCTCCTGCACGTTCAGGATGTCGATTCCGTATTCCTCGTCCCCGAGGGTGAAGGTCAGATACTCTCGGTTGCCTTCGCCGATGGCGGCGGCCTGCTGCTTCAACGGCTCGTTCATGCGGGGGTCCCCTGTGCTTCCACCAATGGTTGCGGTCCCGGGGCCTGTTGGCTCAACCGGACCAGTTCGTCTACATCCAGGATCAGGGCAACGCGGCCATCGCCCATGATGGTGGCTCCGGATACGCCTTCCACCTTGCGGTAATTGGTTTCCAGGCTCTTGATCACCACCTGATGCTGGGCCACCAATTCATCCACCAGCAACGCGGCACGACCCTCGTGGGTATCGACGATGACGACGACCCCGTCCGTGGTAGCCACCCGCGGCCGGCCCTGGTGGAAGAGGTTCTGCAGAATCACCAGCGGCAGGTATTCGCCGCCCACCTGAAACACCTGGCCCTGACCGGCCACGCTCTTGAACTGCTCGCGTCGGGACTGAATGGATTCGCGGATGGCGGTCAGCGGCAGGATGAAGATCTCCTGACCCAGACGCACCGACATGCCGTCCAGGATCGCCAGGGTCAGCGGCAGCCGGATGGTGATGCGCGTGCCCTGGCCGAGCGCCGAGTCGATCTCCACCCGGCCGTTCATCTGTTCGATGTTCCGGCGCACGACGTCCATGCCCACACCGCGTCCGGAGATGTCGGTGACCTTGGCGGCAGTGGAGAAGCCGGCGGCGAAGATCAGCTGCCAGACTTCCTTGTCCGACGGATTGTCCGCCATCGGAACCCCGCGTTCGGCGGCCTTCGCCAACAGGCGCTTGCGGTCCAGGCCGGCCCCGTCGTCGCGGACCTCGACGATGATGTTGCCGCCCTGGTGGCTGGCGCGCAGCGTGATCTCGCCGGTTTCCGGCTTGCCCGCGGCCAAGCGCACGGCAGGGGCCTCGATGCCGTGATCGATGCTGTTGCGCACCAGGTGATTCAGCGGATCCGCGAGCCGTTCGATCAGCCCCTTGTCGAGTTCGGTGTCCTCGCCGATCAGCGTCAGGGTCACCTTCTTCTGCATCGTGTTCGCGGTATCGCGCACCACGCGGGGAAAGCGATTGAACACGAAGCTGATCGGCATCATGCGGATCGACATCACCGCCTGCTGCAGATCGCGCGAATTGCGCTCGAGGTTCGACAAGCCGCCGAAGATCTTTTCGTGCTCGACCGGATCCAGACCGGATCCCGATTCCGCCAACATCGCGTGGGTGATCACCAGCTCGCCGACCAGGTTGATCAGCTGATCGACCTTGTCCACACTGACGCGGATCGAGGTCTCGGCCGCGGCGGGGCGTCGGACCGCGGCGCTCTTCGACGCCTCGCCCGCACCGGACGCTGCAGCCGCACCGTCGGTCGTTGCGGTCGCGGTCGCGTTCAGGCCGGCTGGCAGACCCGGCGACGGGTCGAAGAGCCCGTAGCCCTGCTCGTCCTCCTGCTGATCCCGCGACGCCGTCGAGGCCACCCGCTCCATGCCGGGGCTGCCACCGAACAGGCCGTAGCCCGAATGCTCCTGATCCACCGCCTGCGTCGCCCCGGGCGCGTCGGCAAAGATGCCGAAGCCGGGGTCTTCCTCGATCGCCCGGTCGGCGCCCGGCGCGGAGTCGGCCGCCGTCGCCGCGTCTTCTGCGCTGACCGCGGTCATCTCGATCGCGCTGGCGTCGCAAACGAAGTCGAAGAGATCGAGCAGTTCCTCCCGCCCGGTATCGGTGCTCAGGCGCCAGATCACCGGCATCCCCGAGGCCTCGATCCCTCGCGTCAGGGAACCGCGTTCGGCCAAGGCCTCGGCCAGGGCATTCAGGCCGGCATTACGGGTACTGCCCGCATCCGAGTCCGAATCCGCGAGCGGGGGCGTTTCGGTGTCGAACCCCGCCTGGGCCGGATCGAAGGCGATGCGCCAGACGGTCTGCCCGGCTGCCGCATCGAGCGCCGCCGCGTCTGTGGTCGCCCCCCCGGCCCCCTCAGCCGGTTCGCCCGTTCCACTCGACGGCTGACCTGCCGTTGGGGCTCGATCCTCCGACAGTGCCTGCAATCGGGCGCAGACCTGCCCGATGCGTTCGTCTTCGTATTCCCGCTCTTCCCGGTGGGCCGCGAGCTGCGCCCCGAGCACGTCGCCGGCGTCCAGAAACGCGTCCACCATTTCGGCCGTCGGATGAAGTTCCTGTTTGCGCAACCGGTCGAGCAGGGTCTCCAGCACATGGGTGACCTTGGCCATATCCTGGAACCCGAAGGTTCCGGCACCGCCCTTGATCGAATGCGCGGCCCGAAAGATGGCGTTGAGCATCTCCAGATCGGGCTGATCGACGTCGAGTTCCAAGAGCAGGCTTTCCATCTCCCCCAGATGCTCGCCGGCCTCGTCGAAGAACACCTGGTAGAACTGACTCAGATCGATGGTCATTGCACTCTCTCTTGCACCGGGCGGCGCCTTCGCTCTGCCCCCCGCGGAATTTCCGAACAGCGGCTCAGCCGATGACCTTGCGGACCACCTCTAGCAACTTCTGCGGATCGAAGGGCTTGACCAACCAACCGGTGGCGCCGGCCGCCCGCCCCTGGGCCTTCATGGCTTCGCCGGACTCGGTCGTCAACATCAGGATGGGCACGTTCTTGTATAGCGGCAGGCCGCGCAATTCCTTGATCAGGGTCAACCCGTCCATGCGCGGCATGTTCTGGTCCGTGAAGATCAGGTCGAAGCGCCCGCCCTTGGACTTGTCCAGTCCGTCCTGGCCGTCGACCGCCTCGCTGACGGTGTAGCCAGCGCCCTTGAGCGTAAACGTGACCATCTGACGGATGGATGCAGAATCATCCACCGTGAGAATCGACTTCCCCATCCGCTACTCCCCTGGAACCGTAAAAGGGTCAATGTTCGAATGCTGCGAACGAGGCTCCGGCCGAATCTTCCCCCTCCGGCCGGACCCCGCAAACCCAGCATACTGGATGCAGTAAATAAACACTATGATCGGCGGACTCAAACCCGAACAGATAAATCCTTAGATATATTTTAGTGACGCCCGCCAAATCGGCTCACCCGTTGGGCGGGTGGGCTGCACACCTGTATTGACGGCAACGAAAAGGGGCTTTGTTCGGCCAAGAACGCCATCACCTCGACGCTCGGCAGGGGCCGGCTGAAATAGTAGCCCTGGCCACCCTGGCAGCCCCGCTGGCACAGGAACGCCAACTGCTCCGACGTCTCCACGCCCTCGGCCATCACCTGAATCCCGAGGCTGCGGGCCAATTGAATCACCGCGTGCGCGATGGCGGCATCCTCCGGATTTTCGGTGATCTCACCGACGAAGGACTTGTCGATCTTGAGTTCGTCGAGCGGAAACCGGTTCAGATAACCGAGGCTGGAATACCCGGTGCCGAAATCGTCGACGGCCAGCTGAATCCCCTGGGCGTGCAGGCCGTTGAGCACTTGAAAGGCGCCTTCCGGATCGTGCATCAACACCCCTTCGGTCAGTTCGAGCATCAGGCGCTCGGGCGCCAGATCGAATTGATCGAGCACGGCCTCGATTTGCCCGGCCAGGCTGGCTTCGCGAAACTGGCGCGGCGACAGGTTGACCGCCATCCGCAGTGCGGGGCCACCAGCGACATCCCAGGCCTGCAACTGCCGGCAGGCCTCGATCAGCACCCATTCGCCGATCGGCACGATCAGCCCGGTTTCCTCGGCCCGCGGGATGAACTCCAGTGGCGAAACCATTTCACCGCCCCGCTGCCATCGCACCAACGCCTCGACGCCGATCACCTGCCCGGTCGCCAGATCGATTTGCGGCTGGTAGTGGAGCAGGAACTCCTGGCGCTCCAGGGCCTGGCGCAGCGCGTTGTCCAGATCGAGTTGCCGGTGCATGCGCTCGTTGATTTCGGCAATGAAAAATTGGAAATTGTCGCGCCCGGATTCCTTGGCGTGATACATCGCGGCGTCGGCATGACGCAACAACACATCGGGTCGGTCATGATCCAGGGGGTAGAGCGCAATGCCCACCGACAGGCTCACGAACAACTCGCACCCCTCGATGCAAAAGGGTTCGCGAAAGTGATTCATGATGGTTTGCGCCACCGTCGCCACGTGATCGACGTGTGCCACATTGGCCAACACCATGGTGAATTCGTCACCGCCATGACGCCCCACGGTATCGCCCGGGCGCACACAACCCGACAAGCGCTGAGCGACTGCGGTCAGCAGCCGATCGCCGGCGTCGTGGCCCAGGGTGTCGTTGATGTTCTTGAAGCGGTCGAGATCGACGAACAGCACGGCCACCAGGCGTTTGTGGCGGTCGGCCTCCGCCATCGCCTGCACCAGGTGGTCAATCAACGCGACGCGATTGGGCAGGCCGGTCAGGCTGTCGTGGTAGGCCAGGAAATTCAGCCGCGCCTCCTGGCGCCGGCGCTCGGTAATGTCCAGTACGATCGCCACGAACACCGGCGTCTGTTCGGCTCCCGACCATTGCAGGCGAATCTCCACCGGATACCGCGAGCCTTCCTTGCGCCGATGTTCGCTTTCGAAGATCACGATCTCCTGCTCCCCCAAGCGCAGCGGCGCCAGCAGGGCCTCGAAACGCACCGAATCGAACTCCGGATAAAGATCCACCGGCGTCAGGGCATCCAGTTCTTCGCGGCTGTAGCCGAGATTCTCCTGGGCCCCCGCGTTGACCTGAAGAAAACGCAGCGTGGTCGCGTCGAACACATAGATCTCGTTGGCGGAACGGTCGAGGATCTCACCGAGCCGCGTCACCAGATCCCGGGTCTCGACAAAGGCGGTGACATCGCTTCCCGCGGAGACGAAATGCGTAATCGCACCGCGGTCATTGCGAATGGGGGCGATGCTCATCGCCTCATGGAAGACCGAACCGTCCTTACGTCGGTTGAGGATCACGTCGCGAAAGGTCTCGCCCCGAAGCACCTGTTTCCACAGTTTTCGAAAGAACCGCGGATCGTGATGATCGGACTTCAGGATGCGCGGCGTCTTGCCCAGCACCTCCGCCTGCCTGAAGCCGGTCTGCTGCTCGAAGGCCGGGTTGACGAACTCGATCACCCCCGTCGCATCGGTAATGATCACCGCGTCGGCGGTCTGCTCGATCGCACCTGCCAACTGGCTCAGCCGTGCGCGGCCATGCCCTTCGCCGATCATCATCGCAAGGGCCTGCGCATAGGCCACCACCAATTGCTCGTCGGTCGCGCTAAAGGGCTTGCCATCCTCCCGGTCACACAGGTACACCCAACCGTAGGCCGCCTCGTGGAGCGTGATCGCTGCCGCGAGCAGGCTCTTCATCGGCGGATGATTGGGCGGAAACCCAACCGAGCGCGGGTGCCGGGCCATGTCGTCCACACGCAACGCCGCGCCGTGTTCCGACGCCACCTCGAGCAATCCCTTCCCGTGCGGCAAGGACCCGATCTGCGCCGCCAAGGCCGGGGAGATCCCGGTGTGGATGAAGTCCGAAAGCTCGCCATCCGGCCCGAGAATGCCGATGGCCCCGTATTTCGCGCCCAATAACCCCGTGAGCGCATTGATTCCGCGTTGCAGCAGCTCGGTCTCGACCCCGTGGCTCGAACTCAGCGCGAAGAGTTCCAGCACCGCGGCATGGGCGCGATCCGACGTCGCGCGCTTTCGCTGCTCCTCCCGCAGCAGGGTGCGCTGGAGACTGTCCCGGGTCACCGCACCCACGAACACCTCCCCCTCACACACCGCCACGGCATCGACCGGGTGCGCGTGCATCACACTGCGTACCGTCTCCAGCGATGCACCGGGGGTGACCGCGGCCTGGGGCTGCTGGGGCAGCAAATCGGCAAAGATACGCCCGGGGTGGGCGTCGGCGGCCCGCAGGGGCACCAGCCCGCAAAAGCGCGTACCGTCCTCGTGCCCCCCCGCAAAAACCGCGTAGGCGGTCGTTCCGGCCATCACCTTTACGGGCGGGCGGACGTCATCGGTGACGCGCACCAGCCCTGGATCCAGTGCATCCCCGGCCTGCAGCGCAATCGCTATCACTGTCCTTCGACCCGAAGTTCGACGTCGAGATCGAGGCGCAAGACCTCGTCGGCAGCCATCAGCGGCTTGATGTCGGCCAGGACAAACTGCAGAAGTCGATCCGCCGGAATACGCCGCAGCAGCGTCGCGCGGACCAACACATCACTGATCGTGTCGTCGTCGGTCTCCAGGTGCTCGAACACCGCCGGGCTCAGCAGTTCCAGGACCCGCCGGAAGGCTCGGCAGCCGACCGGAGCGTCCCGGCCCAACACCAACGCATCATGCACGGGGGGGAGCGCGAATTCGCAAACGGTGGCGGTCACCCGATGGGCCGTGGTCGGCCGCGTTTTTTCCGTGTCCTTCGACTTCATCCAGAACTCCAGGGTGCTTCAACACACGACATACCCTACAAGATATAGGGAAAGATACCCAAGTCAAGTTGCGGGAAACACGCATTGTCATCGGGCAGGCCGTGCCATACCCAGCGCAAGTCTCAACGCCGGTCGACCCGCTGGCGGGCCTCGCCGCCTGGACCCGTCCAGCTCGCAAGGAAATCGTCCGCCGGCATCGGGTGCCCGAACAAATACCCCTGACCGATCTCGCAGCCCTCCTCGCGCAAAAAATCCGCCTGCTCCTCGCGCTCCACCCCCTCGGCGATCACCTCCAGGCCCAGGCTGCGGCCCAGACCAATGATCGCCCGAGCGATGGTTTCGTCGTCCCGGCTGCGGCCGATGTCCCGGACAAAGGCGTAGTCGATCTTGAGCCGGTTCAACGGCAGGCGCTGGAGATAGCCCAAAGACGAGTAGCCGGTCCCGAAATCGTCCACCGCCACCTCGACACCGAGCGCCCGCAAGTCGGTCAGCGCCAGGATCGCGCGCTCGGCCTGGCGCATGATCATCGACTCGGTGATCTCCAATTCCAGCTGGGTCGCCGGTAGGCCGGTATCCCGCAGTACGCGTTGCACCAGCCGGACCAGGCTGTCGGATTCGACCTGCTGTACCGACAGGTTCACCGCAATACGCGGCACATGGAGCCCCTCGGCCTCCCACAGCATCACCTGCCGGCAGGCCGCTTCCAGCACCCAGGCACCGATATCGCCGATGATCCCCATGTCCTCGGCAATGGGAATGAACAGGCCCGGGGAAACCGTACCGAGTTCCGGATGATGCCACCGCAGCAGCACCTCGGCGCCGGTGAGTGCACCCGTTTCCAAATCGACCTGGGGCTGAAAATAAGGCTCGAATTGCTCGGCGCGCAAGGCGCCGCGCAGGGCGTTCTCGAGCGTCAGGCGCTCATCGGCCTCGGCCGCCATTTCCGGGCGATAGAACTGATAGCCGTTGCGGCCCTGGGCCTTGGCCTGGTACATGGCCAGATCGGCATGCTTGATCAAGGTCGCGGCATCGCGTGCATCCTGGGGATACACGCTGATGCCGATGCTCGCCGTAACGAACAGCTCGTGCGTCTCGAACACGAAGGGGCGCAGAAACAATGCGCCAATCTTGCGCGCGATCTCCAGCAGCCGGTCGACCGACCCCTGGCCCTCCACCAGAATCACGAATTCGTCGCCACCGATCCGGGCCAGGGTGTCGCTGACCCGGATCATGTGACTCAGCCGCTGTGCGACCAGGCGCAGCAGACCATCGCCCACCGCGTGCCCCAGGCTGTCGTTGATCTTCTTGAACCGGTCGAGATCGATGAACAAGACCCCCAAGGGCTGATTCCGTTGTGTCACCCGCTCCAGCGAACGATGCAGACGGTCCATCAGCAGGGCCCAGTTCGGCAACTGGGTCAGTCGGTCGTGGTGATCCATGAACGCCACCTGGGCCTCCGATTGTCGCAACACGGCGAGATCTCGAAGCGCCACGATATGGTGCGTGGTCAGGCCCGCGTGGTCGCCCACATTGGCGACGGTCAACCAGAGGGGATAGTCCTCGCCGTTCTTGCGCCGATCCCACACCTCTCCTCCCCAGCGGCCGGTCTGCTGCAGGCTCTCCTGCATGCCGGCATAGACCCCGGGCCCATGGCGTTCCGGCTGCACCAGGTCCAACCGCCGGCCAATCATATCCACGCCGGCGTATCCGGTGATGTCGGTGAAGGCGGGATTGATCGTGACCACGCGGGTATCGGCATCAATGATGGCGAGCCCTTCCCCGGCGCTCTCGAAGGCCCGACTCGCCAGGCGCACGTTTTCGGAGGCCTCTGAAAGCTGCTCTTCGGTGCGGCGCAGCGCCGTGATATCCACCAGCACCGCCAGATGATCCTCGCCGATGACGGCCGCATGCACCTGAAATTGCCGGACCGTGCCATCCCGACACGTGATCCGAGCCTCCAGCGGCCGTACGTAGCCGGTCTCATTGGCCGCGCCCTTCAGGCGGTCCTGCCAGGTCTGCAGGAGGCGTGCACGCTCGTTGGGATCGGGATAGGCCAGTTGCCACCAATGGGCCGCATCGGGGAGGTCGTCCTTCGAGTACCCGAGTTTGCGCCGGAACACCCGGTTGATCATCGCGACTTGCTGGCCGGCGCCCTCGAACAGGATCATCGCCACCGGAGAATGTTCGAACAGGCCACGCAACAGCAGGTTCTTTTGCAGGGCGGCCTCCGCCTCCCGGTGCAGGCTCAGATCGCGCAGGATCGCGAAGGCGCCCTCGAAGGCCCCATTGGCATCCCAAAGCGGTGTGGCCGAAACCAGTACCGACACGGCGTGGCCGTCGCTGCGGCATAACCGGACCTCGAAGGTCTCGCTCCGGCCCGCCCGGTGCTGATGCATGCGCTGCAGTTGCCCTTCGCGATCCTCGGGAAACAGAAAGTCGAGCCCCGAATGGCCGAGCACCGCCTCCCGCGAATGGCCCAGGATTTTCAGCAGGGCATCGTTGACATGGGTGACCCGCAGTTCGGCATCCAACGACCACACGCCTTCGTGCGTGGTTTCCACCATGCGTCGGTACCGCGCCTCGCTGTCGCGCAGGGCCGCCTCCATCGCCGTTCGGTGCGCCTCTTCGGCAAAATAGTCCAGCGCCCGCGACACATCGGCCGCCAGTTGCTGCAACAAGGACTGCACGCCCTCGGAATCACCGTGGGAATCGCCGTGGGAATCGCCGGCCAGGATACTGAGCACGCCGATGCACTGGTCCTGGTGCTGCAACGCATAATGGGCCTCGCGACCCAAGCCCGATTCACCGGCCCCGGTCGTGACCGATGTTCCGCCCCCACGACGCGACCCTTCGCTCGCACCCTCGGCCGGCGCACCCATGGATCGGGTGATCGCAGCACCCGCGGCGAATTCGGCAAAGGCGGTGCCGGCAAAATTCGGTGCCTCCAGGCCGTGGTGGGCGGCCAATCGGGGGCGACCGGATTCGGGATCCAACAGCGTGATCGCGCAGCCTTGAAACCCACCCACCGTGACGACGATTCGGGCGACGCTGGCCAACAGTTCCTGAGATGATCGGGCGCGCACGATGGCCTGGTTGGTCTGACTCAGCGTCGCATACAGCAGGGTGATATGGGCGGCCTGTGCCTCGGCCGTCTTGCGCGCGGTGATGTCCCGATTCACCCCGCGCCGCCCCTGATACCGACCATCGGCGTCATACACCGGGCAGCATTGGTGCTCGATCCAACGCTGATGTCCGTCCCGATGCCGCAACCGGAACTCGAGGGCGGCGTGATGCTCATGCCCGGTCGCGCAGGACTGACCGGCCTTTGCGGCGGGCCGGACCG
>Ga0207421_10002194_pt1 | contig 24464 bp, 18 predicted proteins | sample SodLakKL_010_SED_4_FD_187542 | JGI IMG/M metagenome (GOLD analysis project Ga0207421, IMG submission 187542) | Alkaline sediment microbial communities from Lake Tanatar, Kulunda Steppe, Russia - 8KL_010_SED (SPAdes) (version 2) | ecosystem: Environmental > Aquatic > Non-marine Saline and... | reverse complement strand
TCGTATCGAGAAGTCCGCAATCCGTATCCCGAAATCGTCGCCCCGATTCGCCATGTGTGCCGCACGGGCACTGGCGATCAATGTCTTGGTCGGCGTACAGCCCCAGTTCACGCACGACCCACCCACCCGTTCACTCTCGATGACCGCGATCTTCATGCCTCGGTCCAGTAGTGGCCCGAGGATGCCCCCCGTGGCTTGGCCGGTTCCGATGAGGATCAGATCATAGGCCTTCATTTCGATCACCTCTTTGGTGGCTCAGCGGGACGGCGGCGGTCTGATTGCCGGCCGGGTGGACGCGCTAGGCCAGCCACCCGGAGGCCCGATTACGGTCTGGTGAACCCGAGCCACCGTCGGAACCGGATGTTCACCGAGGGATCGATCAATTCCATCACGGGTCCGAAGATGCATCCGGCACGTTGCGCTCAGGTGTAGGCGAGCGGAACGGTCACGGTCTCCTGTCGTCCCAGCCCGATCGAGGAGACGGACCAGCCAAGGGGCCCTGTAAAATCGACCAGCTTGCGCGCGGCAAGGGCGCGCTTCAGCGTCTGCCTCGCCTCCTCTTCCAGTTCCGTCCAGGCCAGCTTGGACAAGGGAGCCAGGTCACGCTTCAGGTCATCCATAGTCAGTCTTCCTCCCGCAGGCTGCCGATACCGAGCGAGCCGTCCGCGTGGAGGGTCTCGCTGGTCATGGGCCACGCCTTGCTGAATCCTGGGTTTCCCCGGGGGCGCCAGCCTTTGCACACATCGCCAAGAGCGAGCGGTACACGGGCGCAACCCCGGGCGTGGGACGGCACATTCAAACCGTCTGCGCTCGATCCTGCCGCCGCGTTCCGGCGCGCGTCAATACGCATGATTGCGACCCTTCTCTCCGCCGTCGTCCCCTTGAAAAAATGACGAGGCCCACCGGCTCCGCCTTGGATTGGGCCAGCGGGTTGCCATTTCATTGAACACGGCCGATGCCTGACCGGCGAGACTGAACGGGGCGTCCGCTGCGCTTGAACCTGGCCCGATACCCGAAGGCCAGCTCGCGGCGCTGGCACTCGCTGGAAATGACCGGGGTCTCGACCATACTAAAAAGGACATCTCTCAGGCCATCTGACGAAGGCAGGACGCGATGCCCAGGAAGAGGATCGAACTCGGTCACGAAGTGGAGCACCTTTCCATCCTCGATCAGAAAGGCAAGCTGGACAGGAAGCGGGAACCGGACATCGACGGCGGGCTGCTGCTGGAAATACATCGCAGGATGCTGTTCAACCGCCGCTTCGACGAGGCTGGCAGCGCCACGGACAAGAACACCGCGTTCACCAAGCCCGACATCGACCTGGGCAGACCCGTCCTCAAGATTTTTTTCGTGGGCGACACCGCGTCCGGCCGGGCCGGTGTGGGACGCGAGACGGTCTCTGCGAGCATCGGCCGCCTCGCGAACATCCTGCCGATGTGGTCTATGTTGAGAACATGAGAGAGACACGGAGCGGAAATCGTGGCTGACAACGCCAGCGGACCTGAAAAAGACCCAGCGCCACCGCGCGTCCAGTGCAAGGAATGCCTCAAGGAGATTCCGCTGTCCGAGGCTGAACAGCCCGAGGCGGAGGCATACGCGCTTTATTTTTGCGGCCTCGAGTGCTTCCAGAAGTGGCATGAACGCGCCGAGAAAAAGATTGTGCCGGGTGAAGACAACAACCCGGACTGATCCACGCCGGACCTGCCTGCCGGCCCCCTCTCGCTTGCGCTGGTGCGGCGCTTCAGGATGGAGAACAGATAGACGAAGCGCTCGGAGAGTTTTCGGCGGAGAACTCGGAGCGGCAGGTGTTTCACGGCAAGCCAACACGATTCCTCTCTGCCGAGAGTCCAAGCAAACCGTACGGAGTCTCCCATGCGTCGATTGAACGTGACCCGCAGGCTGTTCGCATCGCACCGGGTTTCCGGCAGCATGGACACGGGCGAGGACGGAACTGGCCATCGAGGGTCCCGTCGGGGCGCTGGAGTCGAGCCGGGAGGCGGAGGTCCACAACAAGACCCGGAAACGGACCTATACGCTGCGGCACGAAGTGTCGCCACGCCAGATCGACGTAATCCGTGCCGGCAGCCTGATCAACCCGATCCGCGCGGAAGATCCTTGACCGCCGTGCTGCTGGAAACGGTAAACCGATGGGTCTGTGATCGCCTGGAGTGGCATGCTCAACGAGTAAACCGAGGGATGGGTCAGGTCTTGCATTCCTCATTCCGTGCGATCAACGACACCATGGCGCGCAGATGAAAGAGCCCCAACGATTGAGCGAATGGTTCGTACCCTCCTTCGGGCCACTGCGCTTTCGCGTGGCGGTCGGTCTGCTCTTTCTCCCCTACACCGGGATGGTGCTGTCGTTTGTGGTGATCGGGTCGATGCTGGCCGAGACCATCCATTGGGATCGTGTCGCAGCGATCGTCGTGATCTATTTTCTCGCGCTCGGCATTGGCGCGCATGCACTGGACGCCCTGGGTAGCCAGGCGATCAAGCCGTGGGGGGCGGTTTTTTCGAAGCGCCAGCTCTGGGCCGTCGCGGCAGGCTCCGTGATGCTGGCCTATGCGATTGGTCTCTACTACATCGTGCGCTATGCGCCGCTGCTCGGCGTGATCGCCGTCATGGAGGGCTTCTTTCTCCTGGCCTACAATCTGGAATGGTTTCGCGGGCGTTTTCACACGAATGCCTGGTTCGCGTTCTCCTGGGGATTCCTGCCGGTGCTGGCAGGCTACGTGATCCAGACCAATTCCATTTCGCCAGCCATCGTGCTGGTTGCCGCGGCCATGGCCGCGCTGAGCCTCGTCGAAATCAATGCCTCACGCCCATATAAGGCGCTGAAACGCAGCACAGACGGACACACGGTCGAAGGCCGCGCACAGGCGGCCCAGTTCGAGGTGATACTGAAATCCGTGAGCCTCGGTGTGATCCTGCTCGGGATCGCGCTGCTCACCTGGCGCTGGAACCTGTGACGCCGTGATGATGCGCCGGGCGCCGTTCGTTCAATGCTCTCGGAGGCGCTTCGCGTGTTGCAGTTGCGAATGCGCAAAGCGATGCGTGCGAGGGTGAGGCTCGCTTCCGAGCGGACAGGGCAGTTTCCCGACGGCCGGTTGGGCCGGCTGCTGCAGGCTGCGCCGTCAGAGATGGCGCGTCTGATCCTCGGCGAGCGAGCCTGAATCCTTCATTGGGGCCACTGTGGGGGTGCCCGGCCTGCGCGCGGATACGATCGCCGATCCGTACAGCGTCAGATCCTCCCGGCGAATGTCCACGAATCCCGATTGCTCCAGCGCCCGCTGCAGGTCTTCGACCCAGGGGCTCTGCTCGATCAGCTCGGGCAGCCCGTAAAAGATCTCACGCCAGGACGGAAACAGGCGGCTGCCGGCGTGCTGCAGGATCCCGAAATAAAGCCGCCAGATCCTGACCAGATACGCCTTCGGCGGATAGGTGAAATCGTGTGCCAGAAACACGCCGTTGGGCTTCAGCATCGCGTGAGCGTTGCGGCAAAGCAGCGGGAGTTCCGCGTACTTGGCCAGGTAGGACGAGGTAATGCAGTCAAACGGTTCTTCCGATCGATAGTCTTCGGCGCGCCCCAGCACCAGTTCGATGTTCCCTGATCCGCGTTGCCTCAGCTTCTCCCGCGCCAGCTCAAGGTATTCGTTCCGCAACTCGACACCGACCACCTGGCACCCGGGATGACGTTTGGCAATGGCCAGCGTCGATATCCCGGTGCCGCAGGCCAGATCGAGCACGCGCGCCGGGTTCGGCGGTATGAGCTCCACGAGCCGGCGTTTCCACAGCCGGTCGATTCCGAAGGTCGCGGCATTCACCATGAAATCGTAGCTGGCCCCGGTGCCCTGAAAGAACCGTTCCACCAGCGCGCGCCGCGCACCGCTTGATCCCTTCGCATTCATCACGATGCCTCTCGACCGAATCGCCGTCCCGCTACCCCAACGCCCGCCAAGTCCCAGGGTAGCGTGTGTGCCAGGCTCTCCTTGTACGCCAGGCGGCAAGACGGTAGCAACGGAAGGTCGCCGGCATAACCCCGGGCGTCTACTGGATCCGGAATCACCGTCGGTCCTGACGGGACACCCAGCCGTGCCATCCGGCCTTATCGGAACTGAACCGCAAGATCTGCAGCCTGGCCGCAAGATTCTGCAAGAACTCATCCGCTCCACAGCCTAGGCTCGAAACAAGCGGTGCCCGTCCGTATGCCCGTTGTCGCGAACCCCGTCCCGGGTGGGTCGGCGCCCGCACCAGGCGCATTTGTCGCCTGATACCCACCAACACGAAGAGGAGGTCGATCATGACAAGAATCTCAACGATCCTTCTGACGGTGATGCTTGCCCCTGGGGTTGCCGCCCAGCAAGAGTACAGGCAGACCGACGAACCGGTCGGTGCCGAACAGCAGATCGGCACCGTCGCGTTCGGCGCTGATTGCGTCGATGAGGCGCAGCAGGCGTTTGATCATGCCTTGGGGCTGATGCACCACATGATGTACGTGCAGGCCCACGGCGAGTTCGACACCATTGCCCAAGCCCACCCCGATTGCGCAATGGCTCACTGGGGCGTTGCGACCACGCTGTTCCAACCGCTGTGGGCCACGACGCCAAGCGATGCCGAGATTGCCCGTGGCCGGGACGCCATCGAGCAGGCGCGTGCCACGGTCGAGGATGAGCGCGAACAGTCGCTGATCGAGGCGACCGCCGCCTTCTTCGAGCCGGAAACCGACCGACAATGGGATCGCCTGTCGGGCTGGATCGACGGCATGGCCGCCGCTTACCAGGCCTATCCCGACGACCATGACATCGCCGCGCTCTACGCCCTGTCGCTGCTGACCGAGGCCACGCGGGCCGATGATCGTGACGCGGTGCATGACGAGGCCGAGGCGATCCTCAAGCGCGTCTGGGAGGAAGCGTCCACTCATCCCGGTGCCATCCACTACGCGATTCATGCCACCGACGCCGACGGTCGCGCCGAAAACGCGCTCGAGATGGTCGAGTCCTACGGCAAGATCGCGCCCAACGTGCCGCACGCACTGCACATGCCGTCGCATATCTACGTGCGCCTCGGCGACTGGCCGCAGGTCATCGACTGGAACGCACGTTCGGCCGAGGTCGCGCGAGAGCACGATGTCAACGGCGCGATTTCGTTCCACTACATCCATGCCGTCGACTACCTCGTCTACGGTCATTTGCAGCGCGGCGAGGACTCGGCCGCCGAACAGATCCGCGAAGCTGCCTGGGACGAGGGTCGCCACCAGGGTTCGTTTCCCGGCGCGTTCCACCTGGCCGCCATCCCGGCACGGCTGGCGGTAGAGCAGCGCGACTGGGAAACCGCGGCGGCGATCGAGCCACGCGTGCCCGACTACATCGCCTGGGACAACTTCCATTGGGCCGAGGGCCTGAGCTGGTATGCCCGCGGTCTGGGCGCGGTCCATACCGGCGACCTGGAAGCGGCCCGTGAGGCCGAGCAGCGCCTGGCCAGTCTCGCCAAAGGAGCCGAAGCGGCCCCTGACGAGCGCTTCTCGGTCTACATCGAGGCAGACCGGCACATCCTGGCGGGCTTCATCGCGCATGCCGAGGGCGACCACGAGCGTGCCGTCGAATTGATGCGCACGGCCGGCGAACTGGAGTCCTCGGTCGAAAAGCACCCGGTGAGCCCCGGTGCACTGTTCCCACCCTACGAGGCGCTCGGCGAAGTGTTGCTCGCACTGGATCGGCCCGACGAGGCCCTGGCCGCGTTCGAGCGGTCCGACGACATGTGGCCGGGCCGTTACAACACGCTGCTGGGTGCCGTCCGTGCCGCCGAGTCGGCCGGGGATGCGGATGTGGCAGAGCGCTGGGCGGAACGGCTGCTGGAAATTGCACCGGATGCCGAGCGCGAAACCATCGACCAGGCCCGGACGCTGGCAGGACGCGGGTGAACCGGGTTTACGCGATTGCCGGCTGATCGCGGGGGCGTGACGGGCTCGGACTGACCGGCCCGTCACGCCGGCCGCCGTTTCCGTGGCCGAGACCAACGGAAGGTCAGCCAACGGCCGCCCGGCCGCCCTGAGTATCACGGCGAACCCAGTCGCCATGGACGGCCGGGCCGGCCCATGCCTTTAGGCGAAAGAACCCGACGCGAGCATCTCACCGACCCCTAGGGCGGAAGAGCGGAGCGTCATCCGCCACACGGCGTTTGTACCGCCCCGGCGCCTGCGGCAACGCTGGCGCCAGATGGCGGATGACGGCCTTCGGCCTTTTCCGCCCTACGCCTCTCTCATCAACCGGGGGTGCTACACGGCCACGATTGTGGGAGCCCAGCCCTCTCTGGAATGCCCGGGCTCCCGGGGACGTCTCATCCTTGTTCCCAATCACGGAGTTTCGCCATGCGTTTCGATCTTTGGTCCCGTCGCCCACGGGCGGTGATGCGCGGATGTCGCAGCCTTCTATCCAGACATGGAGCCGGTAACGATCCCTCGGCCGTTGGGGTTTGGGCTGCGCGCAGCGGTGTCCTCGGGCTGGTCGTTGTGCTGCTCGCCGCGCTGCTGCTTGCGACACCGGGCCAGGCGCGCGAGCGACTGGAATACCCGGAATGGTTCGCAGAGACATTTTACGATCTGCCGGGCGATCTCGATGACGCCGTCGCGCGTGGCAAGCGGGGTATCGCGCTGTTCTTCAGTGCCGAGACCTGCCTGCACTGTGTTGCGATGGCGCGCAGCACCTTCCAGGATCCGGAGATCGTGCGGCGCCTGTCCGGCCAGTTCGACGTGATCGCGGTCGACGTCTTCAGCGATGTGGAAATGATCCACCTGGACGGCCAGACGCTGCGTGCGCGCGAGCTGTCCGAGCACGAACGGGCAACGTTCACGCCGACCCTGCTGTTCATCGATGGCTCCGCCGAGCGGATGCTGCGGTTCGTCGGTTTCGCGGATCCCGAACGCATGCATGTCATTCTGGATTATCTCGAAGCGGATGCCTGGCGCGATGAATCGCTGCGCGACTTCGCCAGGCGGCTGCTGGAAGAGAACGGGGAGCCGTCGGGCGCTGTCGCTGCCGGGGACACCGCCGAAACGCCCCAGGAACCGCTTGCCGGTTTCCAGCAACCGCCGGCGGACCTCGCCGCGCAGCGGACGGCCAATCCGCGTCCGTCGCTGGTGCTGTTTGAGCGCAACGACTGCGAGGAATGCGATCGGCTGCGGGAACAGATCCTGAGCCATCCCGAGATACAACAAGTGCTCGCCGGGTTCCACGCGCTACGCCTGAACATCGACGACCCGGCGGTGACGGTGCTGCCGGACGGCCGCCATGGCACCGCGGAGGCATTGGCTGGCGACCTGGCCCTGGCCCATCAGCCGGGGCTCGTGTTCTACGCACAGGACGGGGAAGAGGCCTTCCGCATGGACAGCACCTGGCTGATCGATCACGCCGGGCAACTGCCCGACGCCACCCGGCAGGATCTGCTGGACAGCTTCCTCGCGCGGCTCGAGTACGTGTCCAGCGGGGCCTACCGCGACTGGCCCCAGTACCAGCGCTGGCGCGCCCAGCGGGACCGCGAGGGATAGATCCTGGTCGCATCGGGGCCTCGGTCCCGATGCAAAGGGCGCTATCCGGGGGTAGCCGGCGCCCGCTCGGCCCCGCGCAGAACCTCCCGGAGCCTGCCGAACTTGCGCCGGTATTGGGCGGGGGTGAGTTTCACGTCGCGTTTGAACAGGCGCATGAAGAAGCTCGCGTCCTCGTAGCCGAGGTCGTGCGCGATGGCTTCGATCGATTCCTGCGTCGCTTCCAGCATCTGCTTGGCCTCCTCGATGCGGATCGCGTGCACGTATTGGATTGGCGTGAGGCCGGTGGCTCCCTGGAACCGCCGGGTGAGCGAACGCTCGGACACGCCGCTGATCTGGACCATCGCGGCGACCGGCGCCGGCTCGTTGTAGTGCGTTGCCGCCCAGACCTGGCATTCCGTGACTATCGCGTCGTCGGTCTGGCGGCTCGCCGAAAGCCTGGCGAACGGCTGCTGGCCGGCATGATGCCAGTCGATCAGGTAGATTCGGGCCACCTGCATCGCCGCGTCGACACCGGCAATCCGGGCGATCAGGAACAGGCCCAGATCCAGCCAGGACGACCCCCCTCCCGCCATGATCAGGCGCTGACCCTCGCCGGCCGCGACCAGGGAGCGCTGGCGTTGCACGCGGATTCCGGGAAAGCGCTTGGCCAGGGCATCGCAGTAGGCCCAGTGGCTGGTCGCGGTCTCGCCGTCCAGCAGACCGGCCTCGGCCAGCAGCAACGAGCCCGAGCAGGCGGCGGCGATAGTGGAACCACGGGCGTAGCAGGCCCGGAGCCATTCGATCTCGCGTTCGAAGCGGCCGGTCAGCGGCTCCGATGGCGCGACCAGGATCTCGGGAACGCAGATCAGATCGGGAGCAGGCACCTCCGAGAGCCGCGCGTCGGGCACGATGGTGACATCGTTGGCGATCCGGAACGGGCCCGCTTCGGCGGCAACGATCCGCGGCCTGATCAGCGCGGCGCCGGGGGTGCCGGTGACGATCAGCCCCCAGTCCCGCCCCGCCGAGTGGAGAAGGTCGCTCAGGCCGTACAACACCGACGCCGTGGCCTCCGGAAAGGCCAGAATCGCGGCGGATGCGGGTGCAGTCCTGGCAATGGGAGCGCTCATGGCGGAAACGACCTGCTCCTGTCCGAATTGACTACGGGCGTTTCGGCTCGCTCGCCCTATGCTGGTTGCAAGCTCCCTCGTTGCGCGGAACCCGTGCAGGGAGGGGCGGCGGCATCCCCACCCAGGGATGCGTCGCGAACATCACGACGCCGGCGCTGGCCGGCCTGGAGCCAAAAATGAAGCATACCGATCTGCTTGGCAACCCATTCAGCGAAGCCACCGAAGCGGCGCTCGAGAAGTATGCCGAGGCGCTTCACCAGTTCCACTGCTACCAGGGAGACCCCGTGAAGACCATCGAATCCGCGGTCGAAGAGGCCCCCGGGTTCGCGATGGGACACCTGATGCACGCCTGGCTGCACCTGCTGAGTACCGAGCCGGAAGCGGCTGCGGTGGCGCGCGCGGACCTCGAGCGTGTCGCCGAACTGCCACTGAACCGCCGCGAGCGCGGGCATGCCGACGCGGTCGCCGCATTCGCTGCCGGCCGATGGCATGCGGCGTGCCGCATCCTCGAAGACGTCTCGATCGAGTATCCCCGCGACGGGCTGGCGTTGCAGGCGGGACACTTCGGCGACTACCTGCGCGGCGACTCCCGCATGCTCCGGGACCGGGTTGCCCGCGTCGTCGGGCGATGGAGTCCGTCGGATCCCGGCTGCCACGCGATCTTCGGGATGTTCGCCTTTGGCTGCGAGGAGACCGGCGATTACCCGGGTGCCGATCACTTCGGCCGGCGCGCGCTGGACCTGGAGCCCGACGATGCCTGGGCCCACCATGCCGTCGCCCACGTCTTCGAGATGCAGGGCCGTAGCCGGGAGGGCATCGAATGGATGCGCGAGCGGCAACCGCACTGGGCCCAGGACAACTTTCTGGCCGTGCACAACGGGTGGCACTGGGCGTTGTTCCATCTCGACCGGGGCGAGATCGACGAGGTGCTGGCTCTGTTCGACGGACCGATCCATGGCTCCCGTTCCACCGTCACGGTCGACCTGATCGATGCCTCGGCCCTGCTGTGGCGGCTGCAACTGCTGGGGATCGATGTCCGGTCGCGCTGGGAGACCCTGGCCCGGGATTGGCGTGCAGCGGCACGTCCCGGGCGGTATGCCTTCAACGACTTCCACGCGATGATGGCCTGGGTCGGCAGCGGAGACGGGGATCGTACTGCGCAGTGGAGCACGGCGCAGACGGAGCAGACTCCACAGGACAGGGGTGATCACGCGGCGATTGCCGAAAAGGTCGGCGCACCGTTGCTGCAAGCGCTGGCCGCCTTCGGTCGCGGTGACCATGCACAGGCCCTGGCGTTATTGCGCGCGGTGCGACCGATCGCCCAGCGCATGGGCGGCAGTCACGCCCAGCGCGACGTAATCGATCTCACGATGGTCGAGGCGGCACGGCGCAGCGGACACCGGGAACTCGCGAGGGCCCTGGTTGCGGAGCGCGTGCACCTGAAGCCGGACAGCGCCTACAACCGTGCGCTCGACCTGCGGATGGCTGCCTGAGCCGATGGTGGTTCGACCCTGGCGGGGGGCACGGAGCGATCCCGGGTCTCACCGCCGGGTCATGGTCTCGATCGCCTTGGCCAGCGCAATGGTCACTCGCGTCATGGTTTCGTAGTCCAGCCGGTCCGGGGTGTCGCCCGGCCCGTGATAGTGCGGATTTCGGAAGTTGGCTGTGTCGGTCAGCATGATGGCCGGGTAACCCATTTGCTGGAATGCCCAATGGTCGGAGCGCAGGACGTCTCGCAGCAGTTCGGGGGCGGCCAGGCCCTCGGAAGGAACGTCCGCGTGTTCGCGGAAGGCCTCGAGGGCCTGGCGAACGAGCGCCCGTGCGCTCAGGCTGCCGACGACGGCGACGAAATTGCCTCGCTCCGGGTAGAAATGGCCGAGCAACGGTGGGTACGACTGACTGCCGGGTTCGTCGCTGTAATAACCCAGCATCTCCAGCGAGATCATGCCGACGATGTCGTCGCCCCGTCCCCGGGCCGCATGGGCATAGCGCAGACTGCCCATGGCGGCAGTGCCGAAAAACGGCTCCTCCTCGTTCACGAAGGCGACCAGGTGCAGGGATTGGTCGAGCTCTGCATCGCGTAACAGGCGGGCCAGTTCGAGCAGAACGGCGACACCCGAGGCGTTGTCGTCGGCGCCGGGACTCCCGCGCACCGTGTCGTAGTGGGCGCCGATCACGAAGATCTGGCTGGGCAGCGCATCGCCCGGCAGTCGCACCTCGATGTTGTGGAACGCTTGGTCCCGCGTCGGAACAGGATGGCGGATCGGCTCGTGGCCGGCCTCCCGGAGGGTGTGGTCGATATAGTCGGCGGCCGCCTGCTTCGCTTCGGGCTGCCAGTAGTTGCGTTCGCCGATTTCGTCCGCCAGCATCCGGACATGTTCTTGCAGGCGGTCGCGCAGCGCCCGCCCTTCGGTGTCCAGGGGCGCTGGCGTTCCCTGATAAGACGCTCCCGGCATCTGCAGCATCATCCAGTAGGCCGCTCCCGCTGTGGCCAGGGCAAGCAGCAGAAGCAGCCCAAACGCGACGATGACTGCGCGGGGCAATGTCGAGCGTCCCAAATCTCCAGATCGATGGCTGGGATCCGGCCGGGATGCGCGCGGCTTGCTGACCAAGACAGGCGAAGCTACATGCCGATCAGTTCGGCATGGACCCCGGTATCGGTGACCGTGTCCAGGATCTTGCGGCTGTCGATCAGGTCCGGGTTGTACTCCACGAGCATGAGATGGGGGGTGTGTTCGTGGCTGGCCGCAGCCATGACCCCATCCAGGCTGCGCAGCTTGTCCTGAATGCCCTCGCGCTCCTCGCCGGCGACCGTCTCGTCGATATGAATCGTCACGTCCACCATCTTGTCGGTCATCGCAGCCTCCTCGATGTTGTCTGTCCCTGGTGTGGTTCGTCCAAAACGGGCGTCGCACGGTGTCGAACGGCGCCTCACCTATTGGGACCGACCCGATCCGCGACCGTTCACGATGCAGCAGGGCGCGCGCGTGTTACCTCGGCCTGAGGCAATGCGGCAGGCGCTCCTGCAAGGAATGCAGCGTGATGCCGAGGTCCGCGAAGGTGCCTACGCCGTCACGGACGATGTCATCCGGCTCCTTGGTCCTGGGTCAGGGGCGGGTGGGCCAGGGCCTCGTCAAGGCCGTCAGGATCCTTAGTGCGGCGTTTTCCGTGGCAAAAAGGGCCGTTTAAGGCTCGTGAGCAGGCATTTTATTGGGGTTTTTCAAATATTTTCAATGGCATGGCTTGGTCCGACCCCGGGATGGTTTGTTCAGGTGCGGGGCGGGGGGCTACCATCGGGGTGCCCGTTGTCATGCGCTGTCGGAACAGGGAGTGCCTATGTCGCAAGTGAACACAGCCCTTCGAACGTTGATCGATCACGCCGTGGACCCGCTGAAGACGGAAGCGGGTCTGCATGGCTTTCTGACCGCCTGTTTGCTCGCGCCGGAGGAAATGCCCTTGGCAGGGTGCCTCGAGGCGGGATTTGGCGTGTCGTCGTCGGAGGATCTGGTGCCGGATGCCCATGCCGCGCTGCAGCGTATCCTCGAGCAGATCAACGACACCCTCCGGGCCGGCAATTTCCGCTTCGACCCACCACTGTCCGTGACGGAGGCCGAGCGATGGTGCAAGGGCTACGTGGCCGGTATCGCGGTCGCGGATCGAGCCTGGTCGGCATGGAACGACGACAACATTGATGCGGCCAAGGCGATGCTCGCGATCCAGACGATCGCCAACCCGGAACTGCGCGGGCTGTTTGTTCCCTCGGCGGCCGGCCCCGACGGTGCTGCGACGAGCGAAGAGCTGGCAAGGGTCCTCGCCCCGGCGGTGCGCAAAATCGCGATCTTCCGGTTGGCCGACGAGCAGACCTGGGAATATCTGCACGATGAGGATCCCTTCTACGAGATATGGCCGGATGCGGATCTGGCGGAAATGGACGACGAGGAACTGGTGGCCAAGCTCCTGGAATGGGAGGATTGGGTCCCGCGTATCCTCATCGACGAATGCATTCGCCGGGCTGAGACCCTCGTTCCGCGCCTGCATGCACTGCTGTCGAACGACGCCATGTGGAAGTTCGAGGCCGATGACGAAGCGGGTTCCTGGTGGGCCCTGATACACGCCATGCATATCCTCGGGGCGTTGCGCGGCGAGGCGGCCGGCAATGCCATGGCCGGGCCGCTGGGACGCCTGCGCACGAATCCCGACGATGCGATCTGGGAGTGGCTGAGCCCATCCTGGGACCAGCTCTGCCAAGGCAAGGAAGTCTTCGTCCGGCCGGTATTGCTGGCAGTCGCGCAGGATCGCTCCGCGGACCCCTTTGGTCGCAGCCTGGCGATGGAGTGGCTATCGGATTCGCATCGCGATGGTGTTGACGATGGTCTGGAAGCGCTGCTGGACTGGGTGGCTTCCAGAATCGCCGATCCCTCGGAAGACGCGATATTCCGCGAGTTGGGGGGGCAAGTGCTGTTGGATCATCCCAGGGAACGCTTCCGCCCGCTGCTGATGGAACAGGCCCGTTCTTTCGAAGCGGCACAGCGCTTCGGCATTCCGTACGGAGTGGGCGACGTGGAGCGTGGCTACAGCGGTAAGGATCGTCCCCTTCGGCCGCGTACCCATTTCCTGTCCTTCTACAATCCCAACGAGATCCGCCTGCGCCAGTTACGCTGGAGGGAGGAGGATGGCTGGATTCCGGGCGACGAGGGCGACGCTGCGTGGCTGGACGATCTGTCGATGGCGCAGGAGTACGGCGAAGACCCTGCATGGCTGGACGACCGGTCGATGCCGGGGGAGCAGAGCGACTACCCCTGGTCACGCGAGCGGCCCATGCAGCAGGAAATGCCATACGTTCGCGAAACCCCCAAGGTGGGCCGTAATGACCCCTGCCCCTGCGGCAGCGGCAAGAAGTACAAGAAGTGCTGCATGCGGGCCATGGAATGACCCGCAGGGGATCGAACGCGCCGGAATCGAGACGGTAGCAGTGGGTGGTCTTCCGGCTCGCGAGGCCCGCTGGGCATTCGGCCAGCACGCGCAGGCGCGGCACCCCGCAGGTCTTCACGACGATGACGGCTGTGGCGACGCGCCGGCGCGGGTACAGGAGCCATCCTTGCTGTACAAAGACACGCACTTCAGGCGCACGGACACCCTTCCGGTTCCGGGCATCCCGGAGCCATAGCGGTGGCGGGCGGCAACGGGCCGGCAACCGCGTCCAAGGGCACGCCCGGCATTCCGCATCGCCGCCTCCGCCCCCGCTCCCGGTATCGCGTTGTCGCCTGGCTGGTGGCCGGCTTTGCGATCCTGATCATCGCCTGGCTGGTGGGCAGCTACTGGCTCCTCAACAGCCATTGGCTGCCTCAGCGGTTGTCCCAGCTCGATGGTATTGAAATCCTTTGGGAGAGTGGTCGCAGCCGACACCCCGGCCGATGGGAGGTCGAGGGATTCCACCTGGCACGTGAAGACGACGAGCTCGCGCTGTCCGTCAGTGCCGAACGCGCGACCCTGGAGCTCTCCCTGTTCGCACTGTTGCGTGGCCAACTGCACATCCGTTCACTGGACGCCCACGGCATCCGGCGCCTGACGCTGAACGACCTCGCCCTCGACGGTGACGGTTCCCTGCGTCTCGAAGACACCCTGTTCACGGCTCGGCAGATGGAAATCTCTCATCTGGCGCTGCGCCTGGACCGCGGCCTGCTGCAGCGCCAGGCCGACGCCGCCGTGCTGGTACGCGACATCGCGCTGACCGGCGAGGCGTCGCTGACCCGTGTCGCTCCAACGGAGGTCGGTGCGGACCTTCTCGAGGCATTGTCCGGCCACCTGCAGCTGGACGCTCATGCCGACGCCTGGGATGTCTTCATGCCGTATCTGGAAGGTCTGCCTTGGGTCGCCCTCTCCGGCTACGGCCGTCTGCAGGGGGACTTGACGTTGGCGCGGGGGCTGCTGGCGCCGGGCAGTACCCTGCGCCTGGACTCGCCCGCACTGCGGGTGGAGGTGGACGAGCCCCGGTGGCGCCAGGTCACCTGGCCCGATCGCGATCCGGTCGCGCTCGGGACAACAGGCACCACCCACAGTGCCGACGGCGAGGGCGAGGTGGTCGTGCGGGTTCCCGACGACCACCCCGAGCAGCTCCTCTTCACCACGCGGCTGCGCGACGTGTCGCTCGCGGACACCACCCCTTACGCCAGCCAGGCTGCACTGACACTTGCCGCCGAATTGGACAACCGTCGCCTGGACCGGCTCGAACCGCCCACCCGGGCCCGGCTCGCGCTCAGTGGCGACGTGATCCGCCTGGACATGCTGGATCCCTACCTGCAGCACGCGCTGGATGGCCGGGGAGTCCGGCTGCGCGGCGCGGGCCAGCTCGAGGCGGAGTTCGAGATGCGCGATGCCCGACCGGCGCATGCTCGCGTGGAGGTCCGGGCCCCGCAACTGCAGGTGAGCGCCCTCGGCTACGAGGCAAGCGGTGGAGGTTGGCTGCGTGCCGGACTGGACGACGGTGATCGTGTCACGGTCGATGCCGTGCTGGCGGAGGCGACCCTGCATCACCAGGCGCGCCAGTTGCTCGCCGATGCCGAACTGCGGCTGAGCGCGACCGGTCCGTTCGACCCGCAGCAGGCCAGGGAAGGCGCCCGCGCGGAGATCGTGTGGCGCGACGCACGATTGCCCGACATCGGAGTGCTGCAGCCCTACCTGACCCCGTTTCTCTCCGGCCCCGCGCCCCTGCTGCTGCTCGGCGGCGGTGCGCGCAGCCAGGGGCAGTTGGAAGTGACGGCGAACCACCTGCGCGGCGCGCTCTCGATTTCCGGGGACAAGCTGCGTACCCAGCTCCAGGAGCACATCCTCGAGAGCGACATGCACCTGACGCTCGTCCTCAACGAGGTGGCGCTGGACGGGGAACGGCTCGATATCGGCGGCAGCCGGTTGCGCTGGCAGGCAAGAGGCGAGGGGCGGGATGCCGAGCGTCTGGAGAGCGATCTGCTGCTGCGCGAGGGACGCCTGCAGCGTCGCGACGGCATCCCCGCGGGGCAGTTCGTTCTGGAAGGCACGCTACAGCGGCTCGGTTTTCTCAACGCCTTCCTGCCCGATGCCCACGGCCTGGCGGTGCAGGGCAACGGTCAGCTGCACCTGCAGGGGGCTTTCGAGGCGCAGCGGATCCTGCCCGGTACCCACCTGCGGGTCGACGCGGATCAACTGCAGGTGCGTTTTCTCGACCATCAGGCGGCAGGCCGTGGCGAACTGACCGCGCAGTGGGACACGCCGGAGCACGTCCGGCTTGCGCTGGGAATACCGCAGTACTCGCTGCAGCGCCAGGATGACGAACGGCCGCACCTGGAGGGTCGTGATCTGGTCGTGACGACCCGAACCGAGCGGTTCTCCGCGGTGCTGGTGTCGCCTGAACCCCGGCACTTCACGACGCACATCGCCCTGCCGATAACCGAGGTCCCGGATTTCACCCGGTACAACGACTATCTGCCCGAGAATGCCGGGGTCACGCTGCTCGGCGGCAGGGCACGCCTGTCCAGCGAGTTCACCCTGGTGGGCCTCGATGCGCAGGGCGCCCTGACCCTGCGCGCCTTCGATGCCGAACTGGCGTTGCTCGACCAGCACCTGCGCGGGGACCTGCATCTTGCCTTGCAACTCAGGGAGGGTGATCTGGCCACCCGGCAGTTCAACGCGGATCACTCCTTCCTGCGGCTGGACCGCGTGCAGCGTCTGGATGGTGAGCGCCGGGGCGATGCCGACTGGTGGGTCCAGCTGGATTTCGACGATGCGCGACTGCGCTGGACCGAGCAGATCACGCTTGCGAGTCGCGTGGGCCTGGCAATGCGCGACACCGGGTTGCTGGCCCGCCTGTTTCTTACCCGTGCGCGCGACAGCGACTGGCTGGGACGGCTGCTGGATGTGCGTGACATCGAGGGTAGCGCGCAGCTCGACTTGAACGACACCCGGATCCGGCTCAGCGATGTCGATCTCCGCGGTGAGAACCTGACGTTGCTCGCCGATCTGGCATTGGCAGAAGGTGTCTCCAACGGCGCGCTGTATGCCCGCCTGGGTGTCCTGGCACTCGGTGTCGAACTCAACGACGGCGAACCCACCCTGCGCATCGTGCGGCCACGCCGCTGGTTCGACGCCTGGCGCGCAGCAAGGGAGCCTCCCGGGTGAGGACTGTGCCGGGAAACGTTACCGATCAAGACAGGAGGACAACGGCCCCTTCGAGATTCCTGCAACAGTTGATCTGGGTCGGCTGATGGGCCACCCTTCGAGGCATTGGGGGCTGAACCAGGAATTCCAGTTCGGCCCCGTGTTTCCGCCAATAGAATAGAGTAGACCTGAGTCGATCGAGAAAAGATTGGGCCTTAGTCGATGGAGATGATCACTTCCAGTCCAGATGACCGGCGCCTCGATGGGATGGTCGATCTCCACGGGCACCTGTTGCCGGGAATCGACGACGGCGCCAAGGATCTGGAACAGGCGCTCAACATGGCCCGGCTCGCCGTTGCCGACGGCATCGTCATCTCGGTGCTGACGCCGCATCACCTGAACGGCGTCTACAACAACCCGGCCCAGGAGGTGCGCGAGCACTGCGCGAACTTTCGCCGGGCGTTGCGTGAGCATGGCATCCCGCTGGATGTGCGGCCCGGGGCCGAGTGCCACCTCGTGCCTGAACTGCCGGCGGCCTTGGCCAAGGGAACGGCGCTGACCATCGCGGACCGGAAGCGGTCGGTGCTCGTCGAACTGCCCGTGTATACGGTTCCCCTGGGCGCCTCCAGCATCCTGGAGGATATCCTCGCGCTGGGGCTGCAACCGATCATCGCGCATCCGGAGCGCAATGGGGAATTGATCGACGGGAGCGAAAAGCTCGCGGAATGGATCGAGATGGGCTGCCTGGCGCAAGTGACCGCACAGTCCTGTACCGGGCGGTTCGGGCCGCAGGTGCAGCAGGCCGCGCGGCGCATGGTGCGCAACGGGCTGGTCCATGTGATGGCCTCCGACGCGCATCGCGACAAACGTCGTGTCCCCGAACTCCGCTCGGCGCGCGAGACGGTCGCGCAATGGACCTCGCCCGACGTCGCCACGCTGCTGACCGAAGACTTTCCACGTGCCTTGGCCGACGGGCAACCCGTGGCGGTCGACCGACTCAAGCACGTGCTACCCGCCCGCCAGCGTGGTTGGGCGAACTGGCTGCGTCGGCTGCGGGCGTGACGGCCCAGGCTGCATTCGAAAGGCGATGGTTGAGCGCTCGCGGGTGTATCTATAGAGTGGCGAAGGATCGACCAGGGGGCGGCGGGAACGACACGCCCGCCGGATGGCGATGTCTGAAGTGGCAACGCGGGAGAAACACATGATGCGAACGACATCTTTTTCGGGTTGGCTGACGGCGGCGCTGGTCACACTGGGCTTGACCGCGGCCGGCGTGGCGCTCGCGGGGCCGGTGGGCAACCTGGACATCCAGGGCAACGTCCGCATCGCGCAACCCGGCTCCGACGTCTTTTTCCGGATGTCGAATACCCGGTATCCCTGGTTCCAGGGGGATCGCATCGACACCGGCGGTGGCACGGCGATCATGGACCTCGATGGCGGCGTGAACATCGGCTTCGCGCGGGAAACCCGCGCGGCCCTGACCGTGGAGGCAGCGGTCGTCCGGGTCGAGCTTGAGACCGGCGCATTGCTGTACGCCATTCCCCAGTCCCGAATGGAGCTGGTCATCACCAGCGGCGAGGACGTGCTCTCCACCCGCGCCGATGCCGAATACCTGCGCGTAAGCGCAGCGGGGCCGGGCTCGTTCGGCATCGTGCAGCGGCTCGATAACGGGCAGCTGCGGGTCACGGTACGCGACGGCATGATGGTCGTCGGCGACAAGGCCGGGAACGTCCACCACCGGGTCGAGGCCAACCAGCGTGTCGATTTTTCCGGCGACGGGCCGGGCCTGGTGATTGCGCAGATCGAAGCCATCACCCCGCCGCCGGAGCCGGAACCGGAGGTCGTGGCCGAGCCCGTGCCGCCGGCGGAACCCGCCCTTGGCGAGGTGAATCCCCTCGTGGTCGGCGGATTGGCGCTCGGCGGCCTTGCAGTCCTCGGGGCCGCGGGGGGTGGTGGCGGTTCGACGCCCGCCAGCCCCTGACGCAGCGCTTTGGCATGTCCTTCGCCAGGCCCAGGACGAACGGCAGGGTGGTGCTGACCCTGCAGCGGGCCGCGGCTCGGTGGGCCACGCTGGCAGCCGCTCTCACCTTGGCCGTTTTGTTTTCCGGCTGCGCCACGCCGCCCAACGGTTCCACGCAGGCCGTATCCGCGGCCGAATTCCAGGAACAGATCGCCAGCGAGGCGCGGGTCGCCGATCTCAACGAGCAGTTGCTATCGCTGGCCGTGGAGTCCGGTCTCGGCGGCGGCCTCTACCGGGTCGGTCCGGAGGACCAGATCCGGATCGACTTCTTCGGTGTCCCGGAGCTCTCGCGGGAATACCGCGTCGACGGGCGCGGCAATATCATGATGCCGCTGGTGGGGCAGGTCTCCGTCGCGGGACTGACGCTCGACGAGCTAGAACAGGCGGTTGCGGCGAAGTACGGCGAATCCTACCTGCGCACCCCACAGGTCAGCGCGCAGGTCACCGAATACCGCAGCCAGCAGTTCACCATCGTCGGCGCGGTCGCCAACCCCCGCGTGTACTCCGTGAGCCGGCAAACCACCCTCATCGAGGCGCTCGCGATGGCCGGCGGAGTCACGCAGGATGCCAGCGACATGGCCTACCTCACCGACCGGACCCGGAATCCGGAGACCGGCCGCCTGCAGACCCGTACCCTGCTCGTGGCCATCGATGAACTGATGCGCGACGCGGCCGAGAACAACGTCGTGCTCGGGGAATCGGCCCTGATCAACGTCCCGCGGGGCGGTTTCGTCTTCGTGGAAGGGGCCGTGAACCGGCCCGGAGGGGTCGCCCTGCGGGGCGACATCACCGTGCTGAAGGCCATTGCCGAGGCCGGCGGCCTGAAGTTCGAGGCCGACAAGTCCTCGGTCCGCGTGGTCCGGCGCAACGCCACCACAGGTGAATGGAACCACCTCGACATCGACTACCGGGTGGTTCGTGACGACCCCGCGCGGGACATGCGCCTGCGCAACGGGGATGTCGTCGCGGTCGATACGGATACTTTGAAGGCGGGTTGGGTCGGCTTCTGGCGCAATGCTTCGGCACTCGCCTGGTTCGGATGGCGGCCGCTGCAATGAGACGCGCGGACAGCCGCCTTGATCCCCGCCCGCTGTGGCGCAAGCCGGCCAGACGTCTTCCCGGGCGGGGGGTGGGGCGATGACCTTCGGGACTGACAGGGAGCGCCCCGGTCACCACCTGAAGCCGGTGTCGAGCAACAGCGGCCAGATGACCGTGTATGCACCCGACGCGTCGCTCATGGACGACGACAGCATCGACCTTCGCGAGTACTGGCGCGTCATCGCCAAGCGCCGCTCGGTAATCCTCAGTGTGCTCGCCACCGTGCTGGTCGCCACGCTGGTGGCGACGCTGCTGATGCTGCCCGAGTACCGGGCCACCGTCACCCTGCAGATCAACCCCGAAGGGGCCCGAATCCTCTCTTACGCCGACTTCGAACCATCGGCATCCGGCAGCGCCGGCATCCAGCAGTTCCTGACCACCCAGCATGGGGTCCTGGCCAGTCGGTCGCTGGCCGAGGCGGTGGTGATCAAGCACGGCCTGGCGGAGCATCCAGAGCTCACCGGCGAGTTGCGCCAGCGCAGCATCCTCGCCGAGTTGCGTGCATTGTCCGGTCTTCTGACCGGCGCGCTGCAGTCCTCGGACGACAGCCGCGCCAGTAACCCGGCGCAGCGGGACGGGGCGACAGCGGAAGAAAGGCAAATCCGCGCGGCCACCAGCCGCCTTCGGGAGCGAATCGAGGTGAAACCGGAGCGAAACTCGCAACTGGTCCACGTGAGTTTCGTCAGCTTCGACCGGGAGTTCTCTGCGCAGATGGCCAACGCGGTGGCGCGCGAGTACATCGAGAGCACGATGCAGCGACGCTACGATGCCGGCAGCGACGCGCGGACGTTTCTGCAGGAGCAATTGCACGAGCTGCGGATCGCGCTGGAACGTTCGGACTGGGAGCTGGCCGACTTCGCACGCCGGGTGCGGGTCTCCGATCTCTCGGCCAACCAGGAAATGGCGCGTGAGGGGCTGCGCAGCCTGAACGATAGTCTCGAGACGGTGCGCCAGGAACTGGTGCAGCTCGCCGGTTGGCGGGAGCTGGTCCAGCAGGGTCGGATCGATCATCTGGACCCGGTGGCCAACAGCGCGACCATTGCCGAACTGCAGAAACGGCTGCTCGACGCCGCGACGGAATACGCGACCCTGTCCGAGCGGTTCCTGGACGACTATCCCACCGTGGCCGAGACCCTGCGGCGCATGGAACTGCTGCGCGCGGAGATCGCGGCCGAGCGGCGTAGGATCGCCGACGGCATCCTCGGGCGTTTCGAGACGCTGCGCGCGCAGGAGACGGCGCTGGAGCAGGCTCTCGCCCAGCGCGAGGAACGCATCATGGCGCTCAACGAGCAGGCCGTGCAATACAACATTCTGCGCCGCGAGCACGAGACCAACCGCGAGATGTACGACGGCCTGCTGCAGCGGATGAAGGAGATCGGGGTTGCCGCCGGGGTGCAGGAAAGCAACATCGCGGTAATCGATGCCGCACAGGTGCCGGGTGCTGCCTTCCGGCCCGTCCTGACCAAGAATCTCGCGATGGCATCGATGCTCGGCCTGATGATCGGCATCGGCCTGGCGCTGCTGCTGGAGTTCCTCGACAGGACCGTCCGGCACGCAGAAGACGTCGAGCGGTTGGTGGAACTGCCCGTCATGGGCCTGGTGCCGCTGGTGCGTGCACAGGGTCAGGACGAGGAACCGCACGAGGCGCGAATCCCGGAGCGCGTGCTCAGTCACTTCAGTGCCAAACGTCCGGACTCGGCAGTCTCGGAGGCCTTTCGTTCGCTGCGGACCAGCCTGATGTTCTCGACGCCAGAGGGCATGCCTCGCACGCTGCTCGTCACCAGCACCTCGCAGGGGGAGGGCAAGAGCACCAGCTCGGTGAACCTGGCGACGGTGCTTGCCCAGAACGGCTCCCGCGTATTGTTGATCGACGCCGACCTCCGTAGGCCGTCGCTGCACCGGGACTTCGGACGACCGCGCTCCCCCGGTCTGACCAACGGCATTGCGCAGTTTGAGCAGGGTACGGGCCTGGATCGGTCGTCGATCCATTCCACCGACGTGGAGGGCCTGTCGGTGATGCCCGCGGGACACTCCACGCCGAAGCCGACCGAACTGCTCAGTTCGAGCCGTCTCTCCCGGGTCATCGCCGAGTGTCGGGAAATGTTCGACTACGTGATCATCGATGCCCCCCCGATCCTGGGCCTGGCCGACGCGGTCGTGCTCTCGCGCATGGTGGGCGGCGTGATCGTGGTCGTGGCGGCCGGTCGCACGGGCAAGGAGAATTTCCGGGTTGCGGTACGGCGGCTGCAGCAGGTCCAGGCCCCGCTCCTCGGCGTGGTGCTCAACCGGGTTGACCTCAACAGTCCGGACTACGCCTACTGCTCCTCCGAGTACTACGGTTACCAGGAAGAGCCCGCACTCCCGGAGTCCCCGAAGTTGCCCGTGAGCAAGGCATCCTGAGCGGAGAACCATCGCGGTGTTGACACCGGTTCCCCGCGGCTGGCTGCTGCTTGCCCTCGCTGGCCTGGTCGCGCTTGGGATCGTCTTTTCCGAGTACCGTGCCCTTGGCGCGCTCGACTTCGACGACGACGGCGCCATTCAGGGTGAGCTCCAGGTTGCGCTGCCCTGGGGCGGGTTCGCCGGTCGCCGCCTCGCGGCCGCGGCGGAGGATCACTGGAGACGGTATCCCGAGGCGGCCGAGAACTTCCTGGCGTGGCAGTTGCAGCGCTACCCGGTCGACCACAGCCGTTGGTACCAGCGCGCGATCATCGCCCAGTACCTCGGCCGTGACCCGGATCTCGTGCTCGCCCACCTCGAGGCCGCCGTTGCCGTGCAGCCGCTCCACAGGGAAACACGCTGGCGGGCGGCGACCCTCGCGCAGTTGTTGGGCCATCCGGACCTGGCGGCGACCCACTTGCGGCAGTGGCTGGACGGGCAGCCCCACGCCACCGAGCAGGTGCTGTTCACCGCGGGCCGCTGGATCCACGAGCCCGAAGAACTCCTGGATCGCGTGGTTCCGGACGGCGAGGCGTATCTGACCGCCGTGCTGCGCTTTGCACGGCAACACGGCCGGGTGAATCTTGCCCAGGCGGCTTGGACGCGACTGCCGGGGCCGCGGCCCCCGGGGGATGCGGGCCTGCTCGATTATGTCGACCTCGTGCTCGCGACGGGCGACCATGACGCGGCAATGGCGGCCTGGGCCGACACCTTTCCCGACTACCGCCCGGGGCAGGTCCCGAACGCGGATTTCCTGCACGACCTGGGCAGCCCCAACGGACTCAACTGGAACACGCGCATGCCTGCCGGCAGCCGGGCGAGCAGGGACCCGCAGCGCTTCGTCAGCGAACCCGCCAGCCTCCGGCTCGACTTCGATGGTCGTGAGAGTCTGCACCTCGGACGGCCCTCGGTCCGCATCCCGGTTGTGCAACACAATGGCGGCTGGGTACTCTCGGGGTACTGGCGTGGTCAGGGGCTGACGACCCGGGCGCTGCCCTACCTGAGCGTTTGGCCCGAGGGCGGCCGCCGCGTGCGTGTCGACGTGCCTGCCGCGACCTTCGACTGGACACCGTTTCGTATTGAGGTCGAGGTCGAGGTCGAGGCAGGACTCGAGGCAGCCGGTGCCGCCCCCCTGCTGCACCTGCAGGTGCGCCGGGACGTGCCGCAGCACCATTTCGACCGTTTCCTGGCCGGCAGCCTCTGGTTGGATGCCCTGCGAGTGGAACGACTGGATACGGACAGGGCCGAATGAACCATGACCGACGTGATAATCCGCAACAGCCCAGACCCGGCTGGTCAAAAACGTGACGCGATTCGTCAGGGGTTCGGTTCGTCTCCGTGTAAACTGTTGAATTCCAGGAATCGGCTATATGGACCAAAATTTGCTTATCTGATGATCACGAATCCTCCGCAGGCAGGGAAAAGCGCATTGACCGCAGCGAAACCGCATCATGTATGAAGACTTCTACGGGCTGAAGACGGACCCGTTCCGACTGACCTCGGATCACCGTTTTTCCTTCAGCCACGCGAGCTACAGCAGGGCCAGGGCATCGGTGCAGTATGCGCTGCTCCGGGCCGAGGGCTTCGTGATGATCACCGGTGGGCCGGGGACCGGCAAGACCACGCTGATCCACGACCTGATGGCCGATCTGCCGCGCAACGAGTTTATCGTGGGCTACCTGGCCAGTTCGCAGCTCGGAGCGGACGACTTGTTGCGGATGGCCGCTCATGCCTTTGGCATGGAATCCGCCGCGCCCAAGAAAGCGCAGATCCTGATGCGCCTCATGGAATTCCTGTCCCAGCAGTACCGGCTGGGTCTCCACGCGCTGTTGATCATCGATGACGCGCAGGATCTCGCTCCTGCCGCGATGGAAGAACTGCGGCTATTGAACAACCTGCAGCAGGGTGGGCAGCAACTGCTGCAGATCGTCCTGCTCGGGCAGGAGGAACTGCGCTCGCTGCTCCGCAGGCCCGAGATGGAGCAGGTGCATCAGCGGTTGGTGGCGGCCTGGCATCTCGAGCCGCTGAGTCCCGAGGAGACGGTCGCTTACGTTCGTCATCGTTTGGAAACGGCTGGCTGGACCGGCGATCCGGTGATTGAACCCGGCGTGTTGCCGATCGTGCATGCCTA
>Ga0207421_10002193_pt1 | contig 24482 bp, 23 predicted proteins | sample SodLakKL_010_SED_4_FD_187542 | JGI IMG/M metagenome (GOLD analysis project Ga0207421, IMG submission 187542) | Alkaline sediment microbial communities from Lake Tanatar, Kulunda Steppe, Russia - 8KL_010_SED (SPAdes) (version 2) | ecosystem: Environmental > Aquatic > Non-marine Saline and... | reverse complement strand
AAAAGAAGGAAAAGTAAGGGGTGTTATTACTGATACAGGAGCAAAATATTTTGCCCGGGCGGTAGTCATAACTTCGGGAACATATTTAAGATCAAAGGTTTTGATTGGATTAAATTCTGTAAGCAGCGGTCCCCAGGGACAGATGCCTGCAAATAAGTTATCGGAAAATATTGAAGAGCTGGGATTTAAAATATTTCGCTTTGAAACTACTACCCCACCCAGGATAAGCAAAAAATATGTTGATTTTAATAAAATGAAGATACAGCCTGAAAGCAAAGGGAAAATGCAGTTTTCTTTTTTTGATAGAATAGACCCTTATCCAGAAAAGCAAATTCCATGCTGGCTAACCCATACTACTGAAAAGACCCATGATGTGATAAAAAAAAATTTAGAAAAATCTCTCCTGATTTCCGAGGAAATAAAAGGGGCTGGTCCTAGATACTGTCCATCTATAGAAGATAAAGTTATCAGGTTTCCTGAAAAAAAGAAACATCAAATATTTTTAGAACCTGAAGGATGGGATGCCCAAGAGATGTACGTCCAGGGGCTGTACACCAGCATGCCGGAAGATGTGCAGTGGGCTATGCTTAAAACCATACCGGGACTGGAAAATCTTAAGATTATAAGGCCGGGGTACGCTATACAATACGACTGCATAGATGCTACACAGCTTAATTTAACCATGGAAGCCAGGCATTTGGAGGGAATATATTTTGCAGGGCAGGTGAACGGCTCCTCCGGATATGAGGAAGCTGCTGCACAAGGAATAGTGGCGGGTATTAATGCAGCCCTCAAGATAAAAGGAAAAGAGTCTTTTATCTTGAAGAGATCTGATGCTTATATTGGTGTATTAATAGATGACCTGGTTACTAAAGGCACCAGAGAGCCCTACCGCATGCTCACCTCCCGTTCAGAGTATCGTCTTTTGTTGAGGCAGGACAATGCTGATTTGAGACTTACAGAAAAAGGTTACCAGGCAGGGCTGGTACAAGAGGATAATTATAAGAAGTTTGCACAAAAAAAAGAAGAAATAGAAAATGGGAAAAAGTTCTTAGGCAGTATAACTGTAAATCCCAATAAAGAAAATTTAGAAAAGCTTGAAGAATTAGGCACAGCCCCAGTTAAGTCCCCAACTACTTTGGCCCAACTATTAAAAAGGCCGGAAATAAATCATGAAGATTTAAAAGTTTTTAATTATGAAATAATTAATTATGACAGGGAAATAATAGAGCAGGTGCAAATACAGATAAAATACGAGGGGTATATAAATAAGCAGCTGGAACAAATTGAGAAATTCAATAAAATGGAAAACAGAAAAATGCCGGCCAACATAAATTACCTGGAAATAAAAGGACTTTCTTCTGAGGCAAGGGAAAAATTAACTAATATTAAGCCTCACTCTCTAGGGCAGGCCTCCCGAATATCCGGCATATCGCCGGCAGATATTTCAGTTCTAATGATTTACCTGGAACAGCTCAGGAGAAAAGAAAAGATGAAATAGGGTGGAAATAAAATATGTATGATGAGAACCGTCTAATAAATGGAGCCAGAAAAATGGGAATAGAGCTTACTAACCAGCAGGTTGAACAGTTTGGCCTTTATTATCAAACTCTGGTAAAGTGGAACAAAAAAACAAACATTACACGAATAACAGAAGGAAGAGATATAATAATCGACCATTTCCTTGATTCTATAGGGCCTGTTATGGCGCTAGACATTTCAGAAAGAACAAGGTTATGTGATGTAGGTTCGGGAGCAGGTTTCCCCGGGACACCTTTAAAAATAGTGCTTCCTCAGGTTCAATTAACTTTAATAGATTCAAAGCAAAAGAGTACTATTTTTTTAAAAAAGCTAATTAAAGAGCTTAATCTTAAAGATGTCCACATTTATACCGGCAGGGCAGAAGAATTAGGTAGAGAAGTAGAACACCGGGAAAAATATGATGTAGTTTTGTCTAGAGCTGTAGCACCTTTACAGATATTGGTAGAACTATGTATCCCTTTTGTTTCTGTTGGTGGTTATTTTATAGCATATAAAGGAAAGAAAGTAAGGGAAGAAGTTAAGAAAGCAGAAAAGGCGGTAAACATTTTGGGAGGTAAAAAGAGCAGCGTAAAATATTTAAAGGTGCCCTTTAGTGAAAAAAAGCGATATATAGTTTTAATAAAAAAGGAAATAGCTACACCTATAAAATATCCCAGGAGGCCTGGAATTCCCAAAAAAAAGCCCTTAGAATAATAATCTATTCTGCTTCAAAAATTTTTTTCTTTTTTCTAGTATTTAGCAGGAAAGGAAACCCACGTTGTCGAAATATTTTATAAAATTAGTAAATATTTACAAGGTGGTGCTTGCTTTGAAAGAGACGTGGGCGAAGATATTCGGTATGGAAAATGAAGAAAAATATGAAGAAAATATAGACTATATTGAAATAAACAAAATAAAATCCAATCCTTATCAGCCCAGAGAAAATATTGATATGGAAAAAATAAAAGAACTTTCCCAGTCAATAAAAACATATGGGTTGCTGCAGCCAATAATAGTAAAATACAATAATAAAGATGATTACTATCAGATTATTGCAGGAGAGAGAAGGTATATAGCTTGTAAAGAACTGGGGTGGGCTGCTATGCCTGCCATAGTAAAGGCAATATCTGACAGTGGAATGGCTGCTATTGCTTTAATAGAAAACCTGCAGAGGGAAAACCTGCATTATATGGAAGAGGCTTTAGGGTATCAGAAATTAATAGACAATTTCGGATTAACCCAGGAAGTACTTGCACAAAGGCTAGGGAAAAATCAGTCAACTATTGCCAACAAGTTAAGACTTTTAAAAATTCATGACCAAATAAAAGATTATATTTTACATGCAAATTTAACAGAAAGACATGCCCGGGCCTTGTTAAAACTTCCAGATGCAAAATCCCAGGAAGAAGCTGTTAAAAGAATATACGAAGAAGAATTAAATGTTAGTCAGACGGAGAGTTTAATAGAAGAAATGGAGGAAAGAACTAAAAAAGATAAAGGGCCCAGCAAGAAGAAAAAAGTAGTGGTGAGAGACATGAGAATATTTCTTAATACTATACGTCAGGCAGTTAAGGCAATACAGAAAGCAGGGCTAAAGCCGATGGTAACTGAAAAAGAATGCAGCAGTCACTATGAAATAGTCATACGACTTCCCAAGAAAGAAGACTAAAAATCCTGGATAAACATCAAGGATTTTCTTTTTTTACATTTATAAAGCAGGAACTATAAATAAAATCACGAAATAAAAACTATTATGTAAAATAAAAGGGAAAGTATGAGGTGGAATAAATGTCCAAGGTTGTAGCCATTACCAACCAGAAAGGAGGGGTTGGTAAAACAACCACAGCCATTAATTTAAGTTCCTGTCTGGCAGAGTTGGGGAAAAAAGTACTTTTGGTTGATATAGATCCACAGGGAAATACAACCAGCGGAATGGGTTTAGATCGCAGAAAAATTAAATATTGTATATACGATGCTTTAATAAATGGTTTACCCATAGATAATGTTATTCAAAAAACATTTGTTAAAGATTTAATGATTGTTCCGGCTACTATACAGCTGGCAGGCGCAGAAATAGAGATGGTACCTACCATGTCCAGAGAGGTAAAGCTTAAAAGGGTATTAAGCGAAATTAATGACAAGTATGATTATATAATTATTGACTGCCCTCCTTCCCTTGGACTGTTAACTATAAACTCTTTAACGGCTGCAGATTCAGTTCTTGTTCCTATACAGTGTGAATACTATGCCCTGGAGGGGTTAAGCCAGCTGGTAAATACCATAAAACTGGTTCAGAAACATCTAAATCAGGAGTTAAAAGTTGAAGGGGCACTTTTAACTATGTATGATGGCAGAACTAATCTTGCCTCCCAGGTGGTAGAAGAAGTAAAAAATTACTTTGGTTCCCTGGTTTATAAAACTATAATTCCTAGAAATGTTAGGTTAAGTGAGGCCCCTAGCTATGGAAAGCCAATTATTTATTATGATTCCCGTTCAAAGGGTGCTCAGGTTTATAAAGATTTAGCCAGGGAGGTTGAAGCTAATGAGTAAAAAAGGTCTAGGTAAAGGGCTCTCCGCTCTAATACCAGATATCGATGAAAAAAGCAGCAGTTCCACAGAAGTAATACCTGTTAATGAAATTACTAAAAATCCTTATCAGCCTAGAAAAAAATTTGATGATGAAAAATTAAATGAAATGGTCCAGTCAATTAAAGAGCACGGCATCATACAGCCGGTAGTTGTAAGAAAAAAGGAAAAAGGATATGAACTGGTGGCCGGAGAAAGAAGATTCAGAGCATCACAGTTGGCCCAGCTGAATAAGATACCAGCTATAATAAAAGACTTTAGCGATAGTGAGATGCTGGAAATATCTTTAATTGAGAATGTTCAAAGGGAGAACCTTAATCCACTGGAAGAAGCAGAAGCTTATAAGCAGCTAATGGATCAGTTCGGATTCACTCAAAACAATATTGCCTCCAGATTGGGGAAAAGCCGGCCGGTAATAGCCAATACTTTGCGGCTTTTAAGCCTGGGAAAAGAAGTTAAAGAATATTTAAGGGGCGGGAAAATTTCTGCGGGTCATGCACGGGCCCTGGTATCTGTGGAAGATTTAGAAATGCAAAACGAAATAGCCAATGAAATAGTTAAAAAAAATCTTACAGTAAGGCAGATTGAGGATGTTATACAGCATAAAAAAGAGAAAAAACCTGGTCAGCCTAAAAAGGAAAAGAAGGTAAAGGCAGACCCTTTTGTAAATGATTTAGAAGAAAGGCTGTGTCAATATTTCGGCACCCGGGTAAAAATTACGGAAGGAAAAAATAAGGGAAGCATTGAAATAGAGTTTTATAACCCCAGGGAGCTGGAAAGAATAACGGAGAAACTTTTCAAACTATAAATGTTTCACGTGAAACATTTATAGTTTGGGATGGAGCATGTCAGCAGTTGGCTTTTAGGAATATATTACCACAAATGTTAATGTCATAAAAACAATATAAAAGAAGGATATCGGCCCTTTTTGTAGAATATAATACCCTAAGTTTTAGTTAATTATGGTATTTTAAAAAAAGGGTTTTTATGCGACTTAAAGACAGCAGGTGGTTAAAGTGAAAAATAATAATAGAAAGAAACTTTTTACACTGATATTTGTTCCCCACGGAGGAAATAAACCTTTTAATTATAACTTATCTTTTACATTTATTAAAATAGCTTGTCTTGTATTAATTACAACTATCGGATCTCTAGGATATTTTGGTTTAGATTACCTGGAGATGCAGGGTAAAGTGGATGAATTGGAACGATTGAAGATTGTTAATGATATGCAGTCATCCCAATTGAAGTATTATGCTGAAGAGTTCAATGATTTCAAGATTAAATTCCATGAGATAGAAGAAATGGATAGGGATATCAGAAATCTTTTAGAATTTGAAGAATTTGATTTGTCCCAGGCAGAGTTTACTTCAAAGAATATATCATTCTATAGCAACAGCCCTGCTGTAGGAGGGGAGAGCCAGAGAATAGAAGGAGAAGTTGAAGCGGTGGCTTCTTTGAATGGCACTTTGGGCAAACTGGAAAGCCTGAAAAGGGAAATATCTCCTACCAGGGCAAGCCTGGAAGAATTAGAGTCTTTAATAAAGGAAGAAAAAAAGCGTCTTTCAGGAACCCCTTCTATATGGCCAACCCAGGGCAGAATAACCTCTTCATACGGCCATCGTCGTCACCCCATAAGTAATAGGGTTGTTTTTCATAATGGTATAGATATAGGGGCAGACAGGGGCACTCCAGTTTATGCTACAGCTGACGGAGTAGTAGCCAGTACAGGGTATAATGGAGGCATGGGGAGAACCGTAATCATCGATCATCCCTTTGGTCACAGTACCCTTTATGCACATCTAACCAGCTATATAGTAGAAAGAGGAGACGAGGTCGAAAAAGGTGAAACTATTGGACATGTAGGAAATACCGGCTACAGCACTGGTCCTCATCTTCATTACGAAGTACATAAAGATGGGGAAACAACACATCCAAAAAATTACTTGCCGGAGGATGCGTGATTAATGAAAGCTTTTTAAAAAAAGTTAAGATATATGCAGGAAAATAAGGTGGTATATTTATGTTTAAAAAGAAGAAAAAACAAATATCTGGAAAAGTAGACACAATCGTAGGCAAAGATACGTTATTGGAAGGCACTATAAAGGGCACCGGCACGATAAGGTTAGACGGAAAGTTTGAAGGCAATATAGATATAGAGGGTAATCTCATCATAGGTGAATCTGCAGATGTTAAAGGCGAAATAAAGGCTCAGAATATGTTTCTAGCTGGCAGGTTAAGCGGAACAGTGGAAATTTATAATAAATTGGAGTTGTGTTCCAGCGGCCGTTTATACGGGGATGTTAAAACAAATAATCTGATTATTCAAGAAGGAGGGCTTGTTGAGGGTGATTTCCTTATGCCTCTTACTGAAAGCAGCGAAATAAATGATAAAGAAAACGTGGAAACAAGAAGTGAAGTGATGAAAGAGGATTGATAAAGTAACTAGCAGGTGACTAGATGACAGGTTAAAAAAGGTAAGGCCGCCTTTGTTTGCAGCCTTACCTTTTTTTGCTTTCGTTAAGGAAAATGTTTTTGAAGCCCCAGCACTAAACCTTTGGAAATGGTTTTAGCCAGGCGCATAACCAGCCCTAGACGGGTGTTTTGCAGTACCAAATATTCCATAAAACCGCCTACATTTACTGTGCCGGTGATATGAATGTCTCCTGCCGGGGGAAGCTTTTTATTTACGCCTATACCTGGAACAAGCGGCCCATTTTCTACCTTAATATTGCCAATATTCTTGGCTCTTCCCAGGGAAGAATCAACTGCAATAATAAAAGGCTGGGAGAAGTTATTCTTAATGAATTGCAGTCTGTCCATTAGATTAACGGCATGAACAGGATCATTCAGGGTTCCTAAGATGTAAATATCACTAGCACATAGTTCTTCCAGACAGCTTCCTACCAGCGGTCCCAGGGAGTCGCCTGTAGACCTGTCGCTGCCAATGCCCAGAAAAATTAGTTCCTTCGCTTTAGCAGGGGGAAGAAAGGTGACAAGAAATTCTCCCATTGAATTGGAAGTTTCGGGATCTTCAACTCTGAAGACTTCTTTAATTTTTGTTTTGGGGTGAGAAAGCTTTTCTTTATTTAAAATATTCATGTTTTTGTTTACCTGCCTTTCTTTCATGGTTATTATATTTTGTACAGGCATTTTTTATGTATAAAAATTGGTGGAAGAAAAGAAAAAAGGAATTTAGGGTTAAAACAAGAATATTTTTAAAAGTACAAAAAATATAATGTTTATAAGGTTGGGAAAAAAGTGAGAAAGAGAGTATTGGCAGGTATAGCTATAACTGTAGTCCTTCTATTGTTTATTATTGTAGGCAAAATCATACATTTGCCGTCAGGGGTAAGTTTGCCAGGACCGCAGCCCTCCCAGATATGGTCCCGGGACACATCAACAAACAATTATTTAGCAGAAGATGAAGGAAAGCTGGTTCTGGTAGAGGAAGAAGGTGGTGACTTTATAGCCAGGGGAATAGACTTTTACGGAAAAAGCATCTGGGAGGAAAAAGGAAAAGGAGCGACCCAATTTTTCTTTGACGAAAAATACTGGGCTTATACTGAGTCTCCCGGAGGGCATGTAAAAGTATTTGATTACCAGGGAAGCCAGGCAGGACAGTTAACATATGATGAGGAGTTTAATAATATCTGGCTTGGCCCAGAAGGAGAAATTATATCTGTCAAGAATTATACTGCCGGTGAAGATACCCTGGAGGGTTTTTACAGAGAAAGTGTGGAAGTTAACTCCCTTAACGACAAGAAAGTTTACCAGGATATTTTTAGTGGTAAAGGTATACTTGACGTAAGGCTGCTGCCCGGAAAAGATATTATCATAATAAATAAAGTAGACATTTATCCTCAAGTGAATGCAAGAGTAGCATTTTATGATCTGGAGGGCAATAAAATAACAGAGCAAAACGGTAGTGAACTGTTTCTATCGCCATTAATTGTGAATGAGGGAGAAACAGTGGTTATTGGTACGGGTAAGGAGTTGTTGCTTTACTCTCTTAAAGACAATGAACTTTTAAGATGGGAATGGGATTATTATATAGATGATTATTTTCTAATTTCAGATGGAGATATTGTCCTGGCATCTGGTTCCCGGGAAGGCTTAAAGGAAAACACACAACTTCTCTGTGTTAATTCCGCAGGAGAAATATTGTGGGAAAGAAACCTTCCCGGAAGTTACCACCAGGGAAAGGGACGTCAAGACGGGGGTATTTTTATTGAAAGCAGCACTTTTTTATACCTTCTACAACCCGATGGAACTTCTTGTGGCTACTATTCTCCCCAGGAGGAAAAGGATATCTACCTGTTATCTTCAGATGTGTTCTTAACCATTAAGGATACAGAGATAAAAGCCTATCAATGGCCCCTGGACAAACATTAGGCAGCAGTATGCAAGTTTAAGACGAGGGAGGTTAAACATGAAAGTTAAGTGGACGACAGCACTTATTACGGCTATCCTGATATATATATTGTTGGAGTGGCTGCGCGGCTACCTTGTTTCCTTTCTTCCTGAAACGTTAAAAGGATTATCCATGATAATTATTTTATTTATAGCAGCCAAGTTAATGGGAAATATATTAGAGCTTATTTTTACACGGACAACCACATGGATGAGGGTCGATGATTTTACGGAAGAGATATTTATATTTGTTTTTCTTGGTTTTTTCTGCTGGCTATTTGTATTGGGGGCACAGCGGTTTATTGGTGGTAGTGTTCAGCTTGTTTATGTACCTCCAGTAGCTTATTACCTTATAAACTGGCTATACAGGGAGGGTAAGTCAGGTGAGCATGAACTGGTTTGATCTAGCGGTGCTGGTATTTTTAACCTGGGGGGCGGTTGGGGGGTACTTCAAGGGTTTTTACACTGCAGCTTTTAATTTTTTGGGCTGGACGGTTGCCTTGATAACCGCCTTTCTTTTTAAAGGATCTTTTTCCTACTTTGTGAACCAGCAGTACAATATAACCCCTAAAATTACCACCGCCATTTCTGAGAATATTAACCTTCCGGTAAAAGTTATAGGAGGTCATTTCAGCGGAGAAGATCCCTTTACTTTTATCCAGGGAATATCTTTACCCCATAATATAAAAAAAAACATTTTGGAATATTTCAACCGGGAAGGTGAAAGATTATTATTGCAGGGAGGAACAGCGGCCGACTTTCTTTACTCCTGGCTGGCTGATGTAATAGTAAATATTTTATGTTTTTTTTCTATATTTATTGTGGTTGGCGCTATTTTTAAACTTGGAGAGGGAGTAATCCAGGGAAAAATTAATATCAGGGAAAAAGGAGGTCAGTGGCTGAATTCTGGAACTGGACTAATGACAGGGGTTTTAAAAAACGCCCTTATAGTAATAGCCATAATTTACCTGGTCTCTCCCCTTTTGGAGCTCTTTGATTTTGTTTTAATAGCCGATATAAAAAAATCTTTTATAGTGAGTACACTATACGCGCTTTTTTTAACCCTATTTAATTAAATTCACAAAGAAAGCAGGAATTTTATTATAATACGGAGAAGGTTAAACTTATTGAATTTAAGAAAATTCTGTTAAAATGTAAAACAGAAAAAACAGGAGGGAATTTGTAATGCGTTTAATTTTATTAGGACCACCGGGAGCTGGAAAAGGCACTCAAGCAGAAAGAATAGTTGAAAAATATAATATACCTCATATTTCTACCGGTGACATATTCAGGGCGGCACTGCGGGAAGGAACAGAGATGGGTCTAAAGGCGAAAGGCTACATGGATAAAGGTCAGTTAGTGCCTGATGAAATTGTAGTTGGTGTAGTTACAGAACGGCTAAGAAAACCTGATTGTCAAAAAGGTTTCCTGCTAGACGGGTTCCCTAGAAATGTACATCAGGCAGAAGCTTTGGATAAAGTTACCGAAAAAATGGACATAAAATTGGACGGAGTTATAAATGTCGATGTTCCCGATGAGGAGCTTGTTGAGCGTCTTACAGGCAGAAGAATGTGTAAGGGATGCGGCGCCAGTTTTCATGTTAAGTTCAAACCTCCCAAGGTAAGAAATGTTTGTGACAGCTGCGGGGGTGAACTGTACCAGAGGGACGACGATACCGTAGAAACTGCTAAAGATAGACTTGAAGTATATCACTCCCAAACAAGTCCTTTAATTGCACACTACGACAAGCAGGGGATTCTCTTAAACATAAATGGAAATCAGGATATGGAGAATGTCTTTTCAGAAGTTACAAAAGAGCTGGATAAGATAGCTGAGTAATAAGCTAATAAACTTTATACTAAAAAACGCGCCTGGTCCCTTTTGGACCTGGCGCTGTTGTTATAAGGGAAAATAGCTAAAAAGATGCTTGACAAGGGAGCCAGGAAATAGTAAAATCTTGTTATCGAACCTGCGTTCCCATAGAGTGCGTGGTAAAGCCAGGCTATATGTCTTTACCGTATTTTTAGTTCGGTAAAGAACACTTCAAGGAAAGGAGGATTCCAGGTTTCCCGGCGTTACCAGGAAACGGGGTCAATTTAATATGAACAGCTTCCAGGTAGGACAAATTGTGGAAATGAAAAAGCCTCATCCTTGTGGAAATAGTCGGTGGAAAATCATTCGTATAGGCATGGATTTTCGTATTAAGTGCACCAAGTGTGGTCGAAGCGTTATGGTCCCCAGGAATAAATTTGAAAAAAGAGTAAAAAGCATCATTGCTCCAGAATAAGAAAACCGGCGAAGCCTGATTACTATTTACAGTCAGTAAGAGGAAGGATGAAAAAAGTGTCATTAAGATTTGGGATTATCGGTTTGCCTAATGTAGGAAAGTCAACTTTATTTAATGCCCTGACCCGTATGGGGGTAGAAGCAGCCAATTATCCCTTTTGTACAATTGAGCCTAATATTGGCAAGGTTCCCGTCCCCGATTCCAGGCTGGAAAAGGTTGGCAAAATAGCCGGAGCCAAAAAAATAACACCTGCCTTTGTAGAGTTTGTAGATGTTGCCGGACTGGTGAAGGGAGCCAGTCGGGGAGAAGGGCTGGGAAACCAGTTCTTGGCCCATGTAAGGGAAGTAGATGCACTAATACATGTTCTAAGGGGCTTTCAGGATGCAGATGTTGCTCACATTTCTGGAAAATGGGAACCGGATCAGGACTTGGAGACGGTAAGCTATGAACTTATTATGGCAGACCTGGAAACAGTACAAAAAAGAAAAGAAAAGACATCTAAAATGCTAAAAACTCAAGACCCGAAATATAAGAAGGAAGTAGAATTTTTAGAAAAATTGGAAAGCCACCTTAACCAGGGGGGTATGGCCAGAGATTTTTTAAAAAAAGAAGAGTACAGCCAGGTTTACGAGGAACTATTTTTACTAACAGATAAGCCTGTTCTTTATGTGCTCAATGTAGACGAAGATATAGATGAGGCAGCCGGGCAGGAACAAAAAGACCGTATCAGAAAGGTTTTAGGAGATGAAAGCGCAGAAGTCTTGCTTCTATCCGCTCAGTTGGAGATGGAGCTTTTGGATTTCTCCGTTGAAGAAAAAAAAGAGTACCTGGAAGTTCTGAGCTGGAAGGAAACTAACCTGGACACGTTTATTAACCGAAGTTACAGTCTGTTAAATCTTATCACCTTTTTTACGGCTAAAGGAGAGGAGACCAGGGCCTGGACTGTAACGAAAGGCACCAGAGCAGTTAAAGCGGCTGGAAAAATTCATACCGATATGGAAAAGGGATTTATCAGGGCCGAAGTAATAACCTTTGCAAAACTTGAAGAAGCCGGCACTTTTTCTGGAGCTAGAGAAAAGGGTTGGATAAGGCTGGAAGGGCGGGATTACATGGTTCAGGATGGAGATGTTATACAGTTTCGTTTTAATGTTTAAAAAAAATGTTTAAGGTAGAGCTTGCCTCGGTAATTTGTTTGTGATATCATTTTAGCTGGTATTCCCTGCTCCGTGGACACACGCGGGGCCGTTTAGTCCGAAGGGAGGTGAAAAAATGCAAAAATATGAAACCATGTATATTTGCGATTCCCAGCTAGAAGAGGAAGAAGTGGAAGGTTTAATAGAAAAATTTAGCGGAATAGTAACCCGGGAAGGTGGCGAGATAACCAACCTGGATAAGTGGGGAAAAAGAAAGTTGGCTTACGAAATGTATAAGCATACAGAGGGATACTACGTAGTAATGAACTTTACTGCACAGCCTGAAGCCAGCAAAGAGTTGGAGAGAATGTTTAAAATTACCGATGGCGTGATCCGCTACCTTATGGTAAAAGAAGAATAATAATAAATTAAGGTGGTGCCATAATCAATGATTAATACCGTTATTTTAATTGGAAGGCTAACCAGGGACCCGGAGTTAAGATATACTACTAATGCAGGAGCAGCACTAACTACCTTTACTCTGGCTGTTGACAGGCCCTTTACCAATCAGCAGGGGGAAAGGGAAGCAGATTTTATCAGGATAGTTACCTGGAGAAAACTGGCGGAAAACTGTGCTAATTATCTGGGTAAAGGCCGTCTGGTAGCCGTGGATGGAAGATTGCAGGTAAGAAATTATGAAAATTCCGAAGGGGAAAGAAGAATTATAGCTGAAGTAGTGGCCAGTAATGTGCAGTTTTTAGAAAGGGGAGACTCCACGGCAAACAAGGGAGATACTGCTTCTGATTTTGTTGGTGAAGAAGTTACAGAGGAAGACGTGCCCTTCTAAAAACATATAAACTGCAAATAATTAATGAAATTAATAATAAGGAGGTTGCCCGAATTGAAAAGAGATCGCGGCAGGCGCAGAAAAAAAATATGCAGTTTCTGCGTGGATAAAGTAGAAACTATAGATTATAAATCTGTGGAAAAACTAAAAAGATTCTTGTCCGAAAGGGGAAAAATATTGCCCCGGAGGATTTCCGGAAACTGTGCCAGTCACCAGAGGCAGCTAACCAAGGCTATCAAGAGAGCCAGAAATATTGCTCTGCTGCCTTATAGCATAGAGTAGTAAATACACTTAATAAAGAAATACAAAGGAGGACTACCTGATCAATAAAAAGGCATGTCCTCCTTTTTCACCTTTGTAAAAGTCTTGGAAAAATAACAAGAACCAACAGTCCTTCAGGGAAGGATATTAAACTAAAGCTAGCGAATAATGTACCGCTATAAAGAAAGGAGAAGAATAATGAAGGTTATTTTACAGGAGGATGTTAAAAAGTTAGGTAGCAGGGGAGAGGTTAAAACTGTTGCTGACGGCTATGCCCGTAACTATCTGATCCCCAAAGGGCTGGCCACAGAAGCAACTCCTAAAGCTATAAAGGAACTGGAAGCTAAAAAAGAAATACTTGAACGAAAAGAAAATGAAGAACTGGAAAAAATAAAGGGGGTTGCAAAAAAACTGGAAGAAAAACAGGTAACCTTAAAAGCCAGAGTTGGTGAAGCAGGCAAGCTTTTCGGTTCCATTACCAGTAAAGACATCGCCGGCAGTCTTGAAGAAGAAGGAATCAAGATTGACCGTCGCAAGATTGATTTGGATGACCCTATTAGAGGATTAGGGGTTTATAACGTTCTTATTAAGCTACATCCAGAAGTAGTAGTAGAGATAAAAGTAATTGTGGAAGAGAGCTAGAGCAGTTTTAAACTTTCTTTAAAAGTATTGCCGGGAGAGAATCAGGAGGGATTTAACACCATGAAAAAAGAATGGCCGCAGAATTTTGAATCACTACTGGACCGTTTTCAAAAAAGCTTGTCGGAAAAAGAGAAGGTTAAAAAAAGAGTAGCTGCACTTTATGGAATATTAGGAGACATATTTGGTGCGGATAAACTTATTCTAAAGGCAGGCAAGTTGGAATCTTTAAATCTTTTACGATCCGAGGTAATTGAAGAGAGGGTTCTAGGTCTAAAAAAAATAGTATTTGAAGATCCTACTATAAAAGATCTTCCTGAGCAGGAGGAAATTGAAGACGTTTTAAGCGAAATCGAAGAAAAAATCTCGGATCTTCTCGCCAGGAAAGCTATAGAAGATTCCCTGGAAAATAAAATAAGTATTAAAATGCAGGAAAAACACGACGAATATATTATGGACCTGAAACAGCAGATAATTAAGGATCAGCAGGGACCGGAGAATGCCCAAACATTAAAAAAATATGCACAATTAGAGAAGATGGAGCAGGTTAAATTATCCCGTACTGTTATGGAAATTTTGCGCCCTTCTTCCCTGGAAGAAATAGTCGGGCAGGAAAGGGCCGTTAAATCACTGTTAGCCAAGCTGGCAGCCCCTTACCCTCAGCATATAATTATGTATGGACCGCCAGGAGTAGGCAAAACTACAGCCGCCCGCATAGCCCTTCAGTCAGCTAAAGAGCTTAGCTATACACCCTTCAATGAGAAGGCGCCTTTTGTTGAGGTGGACGGGTCTACTCTTCGCTGGGACCCCAGAGAGGCTTCCAATCCCCTTCTTGGCTCCGTCCATGACCCTATCTACCAGGGGGCAAAAAGAGACCTGGTAGACGGAGGAATTCCAGAACCTAAGCCCGGTCTGGTTACAGAAGCCCACGGAGGTATTTTGTTTATAGATGAAATAGGAGAAATAGATCTTCCCCTTCAGAGCAAGTTGTTAAAAGTTTTAGAGGACAAGCGGGTTTATTTTGATTCAGCCTATTACGACCCCAATGATGATAATATCCCTAAATATATAAAAAAATTATTTGACAGCGGAGCTCCTGCAGATTTTATACTTATTGGAGCTACTACCAGAGACCCTTCCAGTCTTAATCCGGCCATGCGCTCCAGGTGTACGGAAATATATTTCGAACCCCTAAGTCCCGAAGACATTGAAAATATTATCCTGGGGGCAGCTGAAAAATTAAAAGTTCTTCTGGATACGGAAGTTCCCAGAATCATCAGCGAGTACACTATTGAGGGCCGTAAAGCCATCAATATATTGGCTGACGCTTACGGTCTGGCCCTTTATGAACAGGCACGGGAAGGGAAGCAGGACCGGAAGGAAGAAAAACCAATTTGTATAAGTCCCCGAGAAGTTTACGAAGTTATTCAAACCGGAAGGCTCTTACCCTATGGGATAACTAAAGCTGACTCCGGAAAAGAAACTGGTAAAATATTTGGTCTCGGTTCCTCCGGATATACCGGTGTAGTAATTGAAATAGAGGCTACGGTGTTTCCGGCAGCCAACAGCGGCAAAGGATGCATAAGGTTTAATGACACCGCCGGTTCCATGGCAAAAGATTCGGTGTTTAATGCCATTACTTCAATTCGACAAATATCCGGGGTAGATTTGAACGATTTTGATATTCATGTAAATATTGTAGGCGGGGGCAACATAGAAGGACCCTCAGCAGGAGCAGCCGTGCTTTTGGCCCTTTACAGTGCTGTAAAAGAAAAGCCAGTAAAGAGAGATGTTGCCGTAACAGGGGAAGTATCCCTGCGGGGAAAAGTAAGCCCTGTAGGGGGTATTCAGGAAAAAATATATGGTGCCAAACAAGCAGGGATTAAGAAAGTTATTATTCCGGAAGCTAACGGCAAAGAAATTTATGAGAATTTAACCGGGATTGAAGTTGAATGTGTCGGTACTGTTGAAGAACTCCTTAAAAAAATTTTTTAAGAGAAGAAAAAATGAGGGATTATTATGACTGAATTATTGGATCGATTACCCCCCCACAGTCTAGAGGCAGAACAGTCGGTATTAGGTTCCATGCTTATGGAAAGGGACGCTATTATTACTACTTCTGAGATACTGGCTTCCGGTGATTTTTATCGGCAAAACCATACAAAAATATTTTCGGCTATGATGGCCCTATCAGAAAAGGGAGAACCCGTTGACCTGGTAACTCTTACCGAGGAATTGAAGCAGAGGAATGAGCTGGAAGAAATAGGAGGTGTAGGCTATCTTACGGAAATAGTAGATTCCGTTCCTACTGCGGCTAATGTGGCTACTTATTCTTATATTGTTAAAGAGAAAGCTGTGCTGCGGGAGCTTATTCAGGTTTCGGGGAAGATAATGAGCCGGTGTTATTCCGGAGCAGAAGATATAGAGCAAATAATGGATGACGCAGAAAAGATGATATTTCAAGTATCCAATCAGGGGAACCAGGGCAGTTACGTGGCCATAAAAGATATTCTAAAGGAAACCTTTGAGCGGATTGAATATCTTTACGAGCACAAGAAAGGGGTCACCGGTGTTCCAACAGGTTTTGCTGATCTGGATAACCTTACTTCCGGATTCCAAAATTCTGACCTGATCATTGTAGCTGCCCGCCCGGGGATGGGCAAAACATCTCTGGCTTTAAACATGGCCCAGCACATTGGAACCAAGGAAAAACTGCCGGTAGCTTTTTTTAGCATGGAAATGTCAAAAGAACAGTTAGTTATGCGGATGTTGTGTGCCCAGGCCAGCATTGATGCCCACCGGCTTCGCAGGGGTTTTCTGACTGAAAAGGATTGGCCAAAACTAACCAGGGCTGTAGGTCCCCTGGCGGAAGCTTCCATATTTATAGATGACACCCCGGCTATATCCGTCATGGAGATGAGGGCCAAGGCCAGGCGGCTAAAAGCTGAGCATGGGTTGAGCGTGATTTTTGTAGACTACCTGCAGCTTATGAGGGCCCACGGGAAACAAGAAAACAGGCAGCAGGAAATATCCTCCATTTCCCGCTCTCTTAAAGCCCTGGCTAAAGAGCTGAGTGTTCCGGTAGTAGCCCTTTCCCAGCTGAGCAGGGCAGTAGAATCAAGAAACGACAAGAGGCCTATATTAAGCGATCTTCTGGAATCAGGGGGGATAGAGGCTAACGCTGATGTGGTAGCTTTTATTTATCGGGATGATTACTATAAACAAGATTCCGAAGACAAGAATATTGCCGAATTAATTATCGCCAAACAGAGAAACGGCCCTGTAGATACCGTAAATCTATACTTTAAAGGAAGCTTTACCAAATTCCAGAACGCAGCTTCTCCGCAGCAGGCAGGAGGTTAAAACTGTAGCAGGAAGTTAAATATTAATTAAACCATAAAGTGAATTTTTGACAGTTTGGGGCTATTCTGTTATTATGTTGTTGTTCTTATTTTATTTTTATTTATAGAAAGTGGGTATGCCCTATGTCATCCCTTAATTATGACGTAATTATTGTCGGGGCTGGGCCAGCAGGAATTTTTGCGGCTCTGGAACTCTGTAAAAACAGGGATTTAAAAATACTTATGCTGGAAAAAGGAAAAGACATACGGAATAGAAACTGCCCTATAAAGGGAGATGGGGCAAACTGCTTAGACTGCAGTCCCTGTTCTATTGTTAGTGGTTGGGGAGGTGCCGGCGCCTTTTCCGACGGCAAGATAACCTTAACTGCTGAATTTGGCGGTTTCTTAAAGGAGTACATGGATAACGAAAAGGTTGAAAACCTTATTAAATATGTAGACGAAACATTTGTTTCCTTTGGCGGTGACAGGCAAGTATATGGCGGAGATGCAGAAGCCGTGAGGAAAATTCAAAAAGAAGCTACAGCCGCTGATTTGTTTCTTATACCTGCCCGGGTCAGGCACCTGGGAACAGAAAACTGCTACAAAATATTGTGTAAAATGAGAGACTACCTGGATTCCCGGGTAGAAATTATTTCTGGAGAAGCTGTAGAAAAACTACTTGTAAACGAAGGTAAAGTAATTGGTGTAAAAACTATAAAGGAAAGAAGCTTTTTTGCCCCTTACTTGGTTTGCGCTCCGGGGAGAGAAGGAGCGGAGTGGATTTACTCCGAAGCCCAAAGATTAAAGCTTTCAGGGGTTAACAATCCGGTGGATATTGGAGTAAGGGTTGAGTTACCCTCGGTTGTTTTAGAACATATCACGGAAAGTGTTTATGAATCCAAGCTTATATATTATTCCAGCTCCTTTGATGACAGGATTCGGACTTTTTGTATGAATCCCTACGGAGAAGTGGTGATAGAAAATAACGACGGTTTAATAACCGTTAACGGCCACAGCTATGCAGAGCAAAAGACAGAAAATACGAATTTTGCTCTTTTGGTGAGCAAAACTTTTACAGAGCCTTTTAAAGAGCCCATAAGCTATGGTAAATATATAGCCACCCTGGCTAATATGTTGGGGGGAGGAGTTATAATCCAGCGGCTAGGAGACCTTTTGGTAGGGAGAAGGTCTACTCCGGAAAGGATATCCAGGGGGATGGTGAGGCCTACCCTGAGGGATGCAACACCGGGGGACTTGAGCCTTGTTCTGCCGTACCGCCACCTCGTTTCTATCTTAGAAATGATGCAGGCTTTAGATAAAATTGCTCCGGGAGTATACTCCCGTCATACACTGCTGTATGGGGTAGAAGTAAAATTTTATTCTTACCGCTTGTCTATAAAATCAAACCTGGAAACAGAAATAACAAACATGTTTGCTATTGGTGACGGAGCGGGTATTACCCGGGGATTGGCCCAGGCTTCAGCGTCGGGCGTGGTTGCTGCCAGGGAGATATTAAAAAAATTGGAAATAACTAGTATCTAAGCAGTTAATCTTATAAACCAGGAGGGTAAAAAGCTTTGGGAACCATAGTTGTTGTAGGAACGCAATGGGGTGATGAAGGGAAAGGTAAAATAACTGATATTTTGGCAGAGAAAGCTGATACAGTAGTAAGGTTTCAAGGAGGGAATAATGCAGGTCATACCATAGTAATAGGAGAGGAAACTTACAAACTCCATCTTGTTCCTTCCGGAATCCTTAATCCCGGAAAGCTATGTGTGCTGGGAAGCGGAATGGTTATAGATCCCCAGGTTCTGATAAATGAAATTAAAGGCCTGGAAGAGAGGGGTATGGATACCTCCAATATCAAAATAAGTGACAGGGCTCATGTGATCATGCCTTACCACCGCCAACTGGACAAATTAGAGGAAGAAAAAAGAACCAGTAAAATAGGCACCACCCATCGAGGTATCGGTCCTGCTTACTTTGATAAGATCTCCCGGATTGGCATACGGGTAGGGGAACTGATCAATGAAGCTGAATTTGCCAAAAAACTAAAAACTGCCCTGGAGCTAAAAAATGAGCTTTTGGAAAAATTATACGGAGTAGAACCCTTAAACTTTGAAGAAATACTTAAAGAATATACGGAATATGGAAAAGCATTAAAAGACAAAGTTGATGATACCTCTTTAATTACCAGTCGGGACATAGAGAAAGGGAAGGCGGTTCTCTTTGAGGGAGCCCAGGGAGCCATGTTGGATATAGATTATGGCACCTATCCCTTTGTTACCTCCTCCAGCACCATTTCCGGTTCAGTCTGTTTAGGGGCCGGAATAGGCCCCAGGGCAATAGACAGTGTGGTAGGGATTCTAAAAGCCTATACCACCCGGGTAGGGGAAGGACCTTTCCCCACGGAACTTCATGGGGAGCAGGCGGAGGCTTTAAGGGAAGCCGGGGGAGAATACGGCACCACTACAGGGAGGCCCCGCAGGATAGGCTGGGTTGATGCTGTAGTGCTGCGGCTTGCTCACCGGCTAAACGGACTGACCCACGGGGTAATTACTAAACTTGATGTTCTCAGCGGGCTCCCTTCTGTTAAAATATGCACAGGCTACAAACATAAAGGTAGAATCATAAAGGAATGGCCAGCAAGCCTGGAGGTTGTGCAGGAATGTGAGCCTGTTTACGAAGAAATGGAGGGCTGGTCTCAAGACCTTTCGGAAATTGACAGCTATGAAGACTTCCCCCTCCAGGCCAGGGAATTTGTGGCTAGGCTTTCAGAAATAACCGGAATAAAATTTTCCATCGTATCTGTAGGTCCCCGCAGGGATCAAACAAAAATAATAGAAAATATTATTTTTTAATTATTGACAAAACCAAAGACATGTAGTAGTATTTACTCTCGTGGGGAGTGTATTCCTTTTAAGAAAAAGTGTGGCCCCTTGGTCAAGCGGTTAAGACACCGGCCTTTCACGCCGGTAACAGGGGTTCGAGTCCCCTAGGGGTCACCATATTAACAATTTCATAACATAATCATAAAATGAAAGCAAGGTCGCTTTCATTTTTAATTTATTAAGTATTTTTAATCATTTTTAATTTTGAAGAAGGAATTAAGCATTTTATAGCGAATTCTATATACTCAGAAGAGGCTAACAAGGTCTACTTTTTTATGCACCCTAACAATATTTTCTACTCCGTAATAATAACCGGAGGTTAGCAGATGAATCTAGAAAAGGAAGAAAAGGGAGGAGAGTTACTTCAGCAGCCTACTAAAGTGCTTAAATCTTTGGGAATGCTGTTGCTGATTACTCTATTAATTGCTGGTGCCTTTGCCTACCACGATTATTTAGGCAGTTTCTATTATGTTATTAATGTTGACGGAGAATCCATTGGAGCCGTACGAGATCCTGTAGAAATAGGAGACTATATTTTTGAGCTCAGGGCTGCAGCCAGGGAAAATCATGGTATGGAAGTCGAAGAAACACAGAAAATATCGTCAGAATATGTTCAGGATAAATCTTTAGAGGACAGTCCGGAAACTGTTAAAAGAAAGTTGGGGGAGTACCTATCCTTTGAAGTTGAAGCATATCGAATCGTAATAAATAATAAAGATACATTTGTGGTGGAATCCAAAGGCGATTATGAAAAAGTTTTAGCGCTAGTCAAAGAAGCATATGTTAAAGATGGAGCAAAAGTACTGGACGTTTTCATTGAGGATGACATTTCTTACAAAAAGGTTATGGTAGAGCCTAACCGCATACATAAACCAGAAGAGGTGGCAGCCCAGCTAGTTGAAGAAAGAAATCGTCGTCAGGAATATATTGTTTCCAGGGGAGATTCTCTGTGGAGCATTGCCAGCAGGCAGACGATTTCTATTGGTGAGCTAAGGGATGCTAACCCTCAACTGGAGGGGGATAACCTCAGAGAAGGAGAAGAAATATATCTAGACGTCCCGGAAACGTTGGTGGATGTAGTAGTCAAGCAGGAGGTAAGCGAAGAAGAAAGAATTCCTTACGAAACCAACTATTCTTATGACTCTAGTATGTGGAGAACTCAGTCTGAGGTGGTGGACTCAGGTGAATACGGTGAGAAATTAGCAACTTATGAGATTACCTTAAAGAACGGAGTAGAAATTGAAAGGGAGCATGTAAAAGAAGAAGTTATTAAGGACCCCGTGCCTCGGGAAGTATTAAAGGGAACAGCAACTCCAAATACCTCGGGGATGGTTGGCACAGGGAATTTTATATGGCCTACAGCTTCCGGAAGGGTTACTTCCTATTATGGACCCCGCTGGGGAGGTTTCCATAGTGGCATAGATATTGCCTCCTCTAGAGGGACACCTGTTTATGCTGCCGACAGCGGTGTGGTTACTTATTCCGGGTATCGCGGAAATTATGGAAGGTTGGTTATAATAGACCATGGAAATGGATACACAACTTATTACGCCCACAATTCCAGCAACAACGTTAGTACAGGACAAAGGGTAAGTCAGGGGCAAACCATAGCTTACATGGGAAATACCGGTAACGCTTCGGGATCCCATCTTCACTTTGAAATCAGGAGAAACGGATCAACCCTTAATCCCATGAATTATTATTCCCGAAATTAAAAATAATGGTGTTACATAAGTTTAATCTGTTTGTAATTTGCTTGTAACATTAGTGGGGTATAATTCTCATATAACTTAAAATTGAGTTTGACCCCCTCTTAATATATTTTTAAACACACGGCTGACCGCCGTGTGTTTTTTTTGATGCGCTGTTTTCAGGTATATGCTATAATTCTAAGGGAGGGGGATAGAGTTTATGGGAGCTAAAATTTTAGTAGTTGACGATGAAAAGCCTATTGCAGACATTTTAAAATACAGCCTGGAGCAGGAAGGGTTTAGAGTTCTGGTAGCCTCTGACGGAGAAGAGGCTCTAAAGCTTACCCTGGAGGAAAGGCCGGATCTGGTAGTTCTGGATATTATGCTTCCCATTAAGGATGGTTTTACTGTCTGCCGGGAGATAAGAAAAAAGCTTTCCGTTCCTATTCTCATGCTAACAGCCAAGGATGCAGAAACAGATAAAGTTTTGGGCTTAGAGCTGGGCGCAGATGATTATGTGACCAAGCCTTTCAGTCCCCGGGAACTGGTTGCCAGGGTTAGAGCCATTCTCAGAAGGATAGGTGAAGAAAAAGATCAGGAACAGGAAATTATTTTGTGCGGTGAGATAGAAATAGATCTCCTAAAAATAGAAATCAGAAAACGAGGCATAACTGTGGAATTAACCTACCGGGAATACGCCCTTCTTTCTTACCTGGCCCATAATGCAGGAAACGTTGTATCCAGAAAAAAATTACTTACCCAGGTATGGGGGTACGATTATTACGGAGATGAAAGAACGGTAGACGTAACCATCAGGCGCCTCAGGGAAAAGGTTGAAGATGACCCCGGCCGCCCGGTGTATATCAGGACTAAAAGGGGCATTGGTTATTACCTCAGGAGGCCTTAAGATATGAGTAAAAGCATGCAGTGGAAGATAGTTTTGGTTTATACTCTTCTTATACTTTTCGCCATGCAGTTTTTTGGTGCTTATATGCTGCAGGGGATAGAAGAGTATTACCTTAAAGACTTTTCTTCTGCCTTAGAGTCCCAGGGAGAACTTTTGGCCAGCTTTTTAAAGCGGCATATGGGTGATGAAGAGGCAGAAATGTACATACACGACCTGGTGGGAGGTTTTGGCCACCAGGAGGGGACCGAGATTATGGTCCTGGACAGCTACGGCAGGGTAATAAGCAGTAACAGTGAGGACCCGGTAATGCTGGGCAAGAGAATTGTCCATCGGGAAGTTACCCGGGCCTTAACGGGAACCAAAAGCGAGGACTTGAGGGTTATCCCGGACACCAGCCAGAGGGCTAAATATCTTGCTTTGCCAGTTAAAGAAGGACAAAATGTAGCCGGGGTAGTTTACCTTGTGGGTTCCCTGGAAAATATAGATAACACCCTGCAGCAGATCAAGGTAATTTTACTTACCGGAGGGCTTTTAGTGGTAGCTGTAACAGCTTCTCTGGGGTTTGCCCTGGCCAATACCATCACCAGGCCTATACGAAACATTACCACTAAAGCGGAAATAATGGCTTCCGGTGATTTCAGCCAGAAAATAGAAGTGAAGGAAGAAGACGAAATTGGCCAGTTGGGACTGATGTTCAATCACCTTACCCTGCAGCTGGACGAGACATTGAAGGAGATTTCTACAGAAAAAAGCAAAGTAGAATCAATACTTAATTATATGACTGACGGTATTCTGGCCTATAACCGCCAGGGACAGCTTATACATATTAATCCGGCGGCCAGAACCATGCTGGGTATAGAAGAAGGGGCCTCCGAAGAAGAGATCGCTTCCAGCCTGCTGGAAGAGCTGTTCCCCGGAGAAGATTACTGGCTGTGCCTGGAAGAGGAAACGCAGCTGGTAAAGGAGTTTAAAAGGGGAAAAGAGGATCAACGAATACTGAAAGCTTTTTTTGCTCCATTTAAAACAAAGGAAGGCTCCCTGACCGGGGTACTCATAGTCCTTCACGACATTACCCGGGAAAGGAAAATAAGTGAAATGCAGCAGGAGTTTGTAGCCAATGTTTCCCATGAGCTTAGAACTCCACTTACCTCCATTAAAAGTTATGTAGAGGCCCTTATAGATGGGGCCATGCACGACAAGGAGATACAGGGAAACTTTCTTGGCGTGGTGGAAAGGGAGACCAACAGAATGGTGCGCCTGGTGCAGGACCTCCTGACTCTTTCCCAGATAGACCACCAACAGGTGCGGTGGAAAAAGCAGGAGACAGATCTGAAAGTGCTGGTAGAAGAAATATTTGAACAGGTGGCCGTAGATTTTCGGGAAAGCGGAATCAGCTGGGAAACAATTATTCCCGATGGTCTGGTTCCCCTTGAGCTGGATAAAGACCGTATCAAACAGGTTATACTGAATCTTTTAAGCAATGCTCGACAGTACACTCCCCAGGGTGGCAGCATAGTCCTGGAAGCACAGGAAGAACCTGGTCAGGTAAAGGTATCCCTGACAGATACAGGATATGGTATTCCCTCCCAGGATCTTCCCCGGATTTTTGAGCGTTTTTACCGGGTGGACAAGACCCGTTCCCGGGAATACGGAGGTACAGGCCTGGGCTTATCTATTGCCCGCCAGATTGTAGAAGCCCATGGGGGAGAAATGTTTATTGAAAGCCAACCCGAAAAGGGGACAACGGTCAGCTTTACCCTCCCCAGGAAAGCCCGGGAAGAGGAAGCGGAAGGAGATGTTTCTGATGAGGGAAAGGATTAAAACAATTGCTTTGTTCTCCCTGGTCATATTAAGCCTGGTTCTTACCTACCGGCTCTGGTTTGGTTCCCCGGATTATGAAGCCATAACCCCTCCCACTTACGAGCGTCTTTCCTTTGGTGAACCCCTTTCCCTGGAGAGCTTGCT
>Ga0207421_10002192_pt1 | contig 24482 bp, 26 predicted proteins | sample SodLakKL_010_SED_4_FD_187542 | JGI IMG/M metagenome (GOLD analysis project Ga0207421, IMG submission 187542) | Alkaline sediment microbial communities from Lake Tanatar, Kulunda Steppe, Russia - 8KL_010_SED (SPAdes) (version 2) | ecosystem: Environmental > Aquatic > Non-marine Saline and... | reverse complement strand
AAGGAGATTGATTACATTGAGGAGGCCGGCGGAAAACTTGCAGCCGTTGAATTCAAATGGAATCCGGCGGCAAAAGTCAAAAAGCCGTCCGAATTTCTTAAGACGTACCCAAACAGCAGTTTTCAAGTTGTCCACCGCGATAATTACCGGGATTTTTTGTTATGATGCACATTGCGAGTTCATTTGAGGTAATCCGTCCATCATATCCACCCGGAATTCCATTCTTCAATACCAAACCAATCCGTCCTCCATATCCTGACTCACACCCATCCACCATTATCTCACGCAGGTGACCCATATGGCAGCGTTCCGATTCCAGCAGTTCCCGAAATCGCGACTGACGGCCATTGACATCCTGGAGGAGGGCAGGCGAAAGCATCACATTGCCGGGCTGATCGTGTTGATCGGTCCCGGCTATTTCATCGTTACCAGGGCCAGGCGCATATCCCGCAGGTCGGTTTCGAGGATTCAGAACTCCAGAAAGTCCCCGGCCGTGCACACGCGGATCAGTGAATGCCGGTAATCACGCAGATTCCGCGTGATGATCGCATCCATGTTACCTGATTCAAGAGCGGCGAAATGCTGCACTCCGTCCTCCAGATCCCTGAAATCCGACCGTATGGCCATCTCGACGGCACGTTGCGAGATCGGGATGATATTCACATGGTTCAACAAGCCTGTAATGGCATTTCGTGCGACCCTGGTGTCACCGTATTTGACAAGCATGTACCAAGCTGTGGTCACGCTTGTGGCGGTAGTGTACAAACGGACCAGCTTATTATCGGCTTGCTCAAACAACCTGATCGCCTCCCGGTGATATGGTTCGCGACGGGCCAGGATATCGATCAGAATGTTGGTGTCCACAAACAGATTTTTCATCCAATATTCTCAGTCCTGTCAGCAGATGATCCGGTTACCGGTGGCGATCAAGCCGATGATCCCGCAGTGTTTTCTTTTCATTGAAGTCGTCCGGAACGCGCACAACCCCGTAAAATTCGGCGAATTCAGCCGGTATGGAATCATCCGTCATCTCGTCCCGATTAGCGATTCCTGTTTTTTCGGAAAGATACTTCTCAACCATGTCCGACACGGAAGTTCCGCTTCTCCGCGCATGCTCCTTGGCCTGCCGGATTACCTCCTCATCCACGTACAGTGTCAATTTCTTGTTTTTATTCGCCATAACATGCTTATACGTATACTATTAGTTTATACGTATACTAATATATCCAACCCACAAATGCAACTACTAATGAGTACTGTTATGTGCCCTCTGTGCGTATTTCCCGTGCAACCAATCTTATATTGTCCAGATTGACGAAATCAGGATGTTTGGCCATATTACACGTGTCACTTATATTTTACACGTGTGCAAGCAATCATGAAGAAAAAACTGACACTGGTGATCGATGACGAGGTAATTGAACGCGCCAAGCGTCATGCCCGCGCACAAAACACATCCGTCTCGGATATGGTTGAAAGCTATCTTGCAGAGCAGACGCGGGAGGAGGCCTGGAGTCCGCCGGCCGGATCGGTGCTGGCCCGGCTCACCGGTGCGGTAACACCCGACGCCACCGCGGCAAGCGATGACGAGCGGCTTGAGCGGGCTTTGCGGGAGAAATATGGCTGAGCGGGTCTTGTTCGATGTGAATGTCCTCCTTGATGTGCTGGAAAGCCGGCAACCACACATCTCGGGATCAGGCCCTGCCCTGCAACTCGCGGCTTCGGGCCGCATCAAGGGGTTCGTTGCGGCATCCTCGGTCGATACGCTTGCCTTTATGATCCGGCGAAATGCGACATCCGCACAGACGAACGCCGTACTGGAGGATCTGCTGGAAATCCTTGAGGTGGCGCCGGTTACAGGCGACATCATTCGCGCCGCACTCAAAGCCCGCTGGAACGGCACGGAGGACACTATTATTTACCATGCTGCACTGGAGGCGGGATGCACCCGGATCGTGACCCGAAATGTGCGTGATTTCCGCACCGGTGCGGGTGATATCGAAGTAATTCCACCGGAAAAATTACGGGGATAATCTCCCATCCACCTTATCTCAAAAAGGTGACCTATATGGCAGCATACCGAATCCGGGAGCCGGATTATGAAGTTCTTGCAGCCGGTCAAAAAGTCGCTGGGGCAGGAGAATCCAGTATGGGGTCTGTTATCCATGAAGATGAGATCACATCTCCGATAGAAGGAGTGTGGCAGGATGGTTGAAGAAGTTGATCCCGGATACCAAAAACACTGCTCTGGCGTTCCGTTGCGTGCAAGTCATTTGTAATCCTGACTGAATACACGTATATTTAAAAAAACACGTGTTCCATGAAACAAAAGTTAACTCTGACTGTTGAATCTGATGTGGTGAGACGAGCTAAAAAAATGGCTCGCAAGAAGGGTATTTCTGTATCGCAAATGTTTGAGGAGGCATTCCAAACGTATGACGTGAATCCCATCGAGACTGAAACCCAAAAAGCAGCCAGGCGACTGCTGTCCCTTTTGGAAGAAGCTGAGGCAGTGCAGCCACTTGACGATAAAGAACTGCTTAAACGTCATATTGAGCGCAAATATGGTTGATGTTTTTTTGGATACGGATGTTGCTTTTGACCTCATTTCCAAACGGGAGCCTTTTTTCACTGATGCGCTTCCGCTGCTGCAAATGGCTGGCCGGCAGCAAGTCCAGCTCCAGATATCAGAAGCGTGCCTGGCCACTCTTATGTACCTTAGCTTCGACATCTACAAGCTTGAAAATGCCGGGGGAAGATTACTTCATTTCGTAGAAGCCTGTGAAGTGTTCAGCGGAGGGAAATCTGTTTTCATACAGGCCATAGAATCGGAATTCACGGACAAGGAGGATGCCCTGCAATATTACATAGCGTTGCGCCACCACAGCGATTATTTTCTCACCAGAAACACGGACGATTATAAATATGCTTTGCAACGGCTTCCGGTCTTTTCACCGTCCGGTTTTATACGCATTGCTGATTTTTGACACTGCCTTTACCATCATTTGAAGATTGGTTTACACGCCGCAAATAGCTACTTTTTTAATGGCCATGCAGAATCCAGCCTGCGATGGCTTAATACCAGCTGTCTGAAACCAACCAAATGAACACCGTCTTCACCATAGGGATCTTCCTCTGCTTCTTCCTGCAATTCCTGCTGCTGTCGAAAAAGCAGGCGTCTATATCCGACCGGATCCTGGGCGTGTGGATGTTTTTCATCGGCCTGCATCTGTTCAGCTATTACCTCTACTATCTGGGATACTGGGACAGATATCCGCATCTGTCCGGCATCCACCACCCTTTCCCTCTGCTGCATGGCCCGTTTCTGTACCTTTATGTGCTTTTCTCGCTCAAAAGCGACCAGCGATTGCGCTGGAGGGACTACCTCCACTTCAGCCCTGCACTGCTTTTCTATGTCTACATGATCCCGTTCCTGTTTTTCTACTCCGCAGAAGAGAAGCTCATGGTAAACCACGGGGAGGTAGATGATTACGCCGGTTTCATCGTCTTTTCGCTGTTCGCATTCTTTGCCTCCGGCCTCGGCTACGCCATCGCATCCTACCGGATGCTCAGCAGGCACGAACACCTGACCAGCCAGAATTTCGCGTACAGCGAATCGATCGACATGGGATGGCTCAAGTATTTCATCTGGGGCATCGGCATGATCTTTCTGGTAACCGCGGTCGTGATCCTGTTCGAGTGGAGCATGGGAGTGAATTTCGGGTTCAACACCGACCTGGTTCTGTACGTGCCCCTCGTCGGCTTCATCCTGTTTCTGGGATACTCGGGCATCAGACAAAAAAACATTTTCGCCGATGGAACCAGCCAGATCCCGCAGATCGTGGAGCCGAAATTACCAGGGGAGTATGTCAGGTCGGGACTGAAAACGGAGCTCGCGCAGCAGTACCATCAGAAACTGCTCGACTACATGAGCGCGAACAAACCCTACCTCGAGCCGAAACTTTCCCTCGGCCACCTGGCCCGCGAACTGGACATTTCCGCCAACCACCTGTCGCAGATCATCAACCAGTACGAGGAGAAAAACTTCTTCGATTTTGTGAACACCTACCGTGTGAATGAATTCAAGCAGCGGGTCGCCGATCCGGCCAACAGCAGCTACAGCATCCTGGCCATCGCGCTGGATTCCGGATTCAACTCCAAATCCTCTTTCAACCAGGTGTTCAAAAAGGTCTCGGGCAAAACTCCGTCGCAGCATATTTCCGGAGCGTAAACCCTGACCCTATCCCTGCCCTCCCTCCTTTTGGATGCGGCCGATCATTGACAGACACCTTGCCATTCCATTGGACTCCGTCCGTCCTGAGAGATGCCATTTTATGATGTTGGATACTATCCTATGCTGAGGATTACATCCCAAGCTGATGGATATCATATCATCCCGATGCGATACCATTTCATGCTTTAGGTTGCGGCCCCATGCCTGTGGCAGCGTCCAACCCAGAAGTGCAGCGTCCAACCCTGCAGGGCTGGACCGGTACGGAAGTACATGCCTGTACGCCTGGACGATCTTCAGATCCCATCTTGCCATATTTACCGCAGTTGACGCAACAACCGTGGAACACGATCAAAAGACTGCGATATGAACCGGCAAAACACACTCATTAAAATCATCCGCTACCTGCTCCTCGGGGCCATCTGCCTGATCAGTTTGGCGATCATGGCCTTCATCCTCTGGATACACACAGTCGGCGGATCACGCTGACAAACCAATCCACCCAAACCAGGAAATATAACCCATGGTACGAATCATCCTTCTCAGCTTCATTCTGGCGGCAATTTTGCTGCTCACCATCGTCCCGGAATCCCGGTCTGAGTCAAACACCCAAACCGCGCAGAGTACCCAAGCCACTCAGACTAGTCAAACCGCACAGACCACACAATCCCAACCGATCACCCAAACCATCAAGGGCACCGTCTATGACATCCAGACGCGCGAGCCGCTGATCGGCGCCACGGTGGTCATACGCGACAGCCAGCCTCTTAGGGGCGCATCGACCGATGCCGGGGGCAGCTTCCGCATACCCGGAGTGCCGCTGGGCCGGCACACGCTCCAGGTGAATTACATCGGCTACGAACCGGTGATCATCCCCGAGGTGATGGCCACATCCGGAAGGGAGGTCGTGGTGGATGTCGGCCTGCGTGAATCTATCGCCGATATGGGCGAGGTAATCATCACCCCGAAAATCCGGAAGAACAAGCCGCTGAACGCCATGGCCACGGTGAGTTCGCGGTCGTTCAGCGTGGAGGAAGCGCGGCGGTATGCGGGCGGCATGGACGATCCGGCCCGGCTGGTATCTGCGTTCGCCGGCGTTGCGGTCGGCAACGTCCAGGACAATGCCATCATCGTGCGGGGCAACAGCCCGAAGGGCATCTCATGGCGGGTGGAAGGGGTGGAAATCCCCACTCCGCACCATCTTCCGGGTGGCAACGTGGCCGGCGGAGGCGTGGTGACCATTTTCAGCAGCCACATGCTGGACAATTCCGATTTCCATACCAGCGCCTTCCCTGCCGAGTACGGCAATGCGCTGGCCGGGGTCTTCGACATGAACCTGCGCACCGGCAACAGCACGGTCCATCAGCACACCTTCCAGGCCGGGACTCTGGGACTGGATATCGCATCCGAAGGGCCTATTGTGCCGGGTTCGAACGCATCCTACCTGTTCAACTACCGGTACTCGACACTGGGACTGCTCACCGACCTGAATGTGATCCCGACAGATCAGGAGTTCCGGTATCAGGACCTCTCCTTCAAGTTCAACCTGCCCACGCGCAATGCCGGCACGTTTTCCCTTTGGGGACTCGGCGGCATCGACCGGATGGCCCAGCCGCTCGAGACCAATCCGTTGATGTGGGAGAACGACTGGGACCGGGTTTCGTTTGACTGGGACATCCAGATGGGAGCGGCCGGACTTTCGCACCGCCTGCTTACCGGCAATAGGACATATGTCAGCACCACGCTGGCCGCAACGGGTACCCGAAACAGCATGGTGACGATCCGGCAGGATGATGACCTGGTTCCCCACGACGACCTGAATGCGGTCGACAACTCTGGCAAGCTGAGCCTCGGATCTTATATCAGCCACACGTTCAGTCCGAGGGTTTCCACAAAGACCGGTTTAACCGTCAAAAGACTGCAGTACAACCTTGCCATGAGCAGCACCATCGACAGCGATCCGTCGACCTACCGGAATGTGATCGATGAAACCGGAAGCAGCCACGAGGTGGAGTTTTATTCGCAGTGGCGATGGGACCTGGCGCAGAACCTGGTGCTGAATGCCGGGGTGAACAGCGGGTACTTTGCGCTAAATGAGGCCTTCTGGGTGGACCCGAGGATTGCGCTGCGCTATGATCTCCATGACAGCCACTCCCTGAGCCTGGGCTACGGCAGGCACAGTCAGCGGGAGGAGCTTAAGATTTACATGATCCGGGCTGAAGCGAGCAGGGCCGCTGCGCTCCCGAACAGGGACCTGCGACTCTCCGGTGCACACCATTTTGTGCTGGCCTGGGATTGGCAGATCAGCGACAACATGCGGATGAAGGTTGAGCCCTATGCCCAGTTCCTTTTTGATGCACCCGGCATCGCGGACAGCTCCTTCTCCATGATCAACTTCAAGCAGGACTGGTTTTTCAGTGATATCCTGGAGAACAATAGCATTGGCCGGAATGTAGGGCTGGATGTGACCTTCGAGCGGTTCCTGCACAACGGATACTACTTCCTCGTCACCGGATCGGTTTTTTCGTCGCGATACAAAGGCGGCGACGGGGTATGGCGTAACACCCGCTTCAACAAGGGTTACGTCGCCAACGCACTGGTTGGAAGGGAGTTTGCCCTCCGTGACGGCCGCAGGATCCTCGGCGTGAACACCCGGTTTAATGTTGCGGGCGGGGAGCGGGTCAGTCCTATACTGCAGGAGAAATCCCGGGAACGCGAGCTGGTCTTCTTCGATGAAACCCGTGCCTTCAGCAATCAGCTGCCTTCGTTGGTGTACGCCGATTTGTCATTGACATGGCGCCTTAACCGTCCGGGATACTCAAGCATCTGGGCCGTGCAGGTCAAAAATGCACTCGGCAGGGCCATGCCGGAAGGATACAACTACAGCTACAGAACCCAAAGCGTGGTGCTGGACAAAAGCGTGGTTGTGGTCCCGGGTATCAGTTACACAATTGAATTTTAGATCAGATGATGTGACATGACCGGACAAGCACGTCATTTACAAATCATATGGGGGCTTCATTAGTCATTGATATTTTTTATATTTGATCCTTGCTGAAGTACGGAATCCGGATGAGTGTCAGCACCCAATTGGCCGCATATGACCTCATTCCTGCAGACTGCTGAGTATGCAGCCCGGCCGCACTTCCTTTCAATATTAGGACTGTAAAATGATGCCCTCCAAACAGACGGACCGGCATCCAATCTGTATCGCTGGATTTATATGTTATTAGGTATACTACGGGAAAACAGAGCCGGAGAAACCCGCGTTGCGCTGTCACCGGATGGCGTTTCTGCGGCAAAAAAGCTGGGGCTTGAGGTCGGAATCGAAGCCGGCGCAGGAAGCCGCTCATTCTTCAGTGATGAATCCTATCAAGTACAGGGTGCCCGAATTTTCCACGACCGCTCAGAACTTTTGGCCGATGCCGATATCGCGGTGCAGGTCAATCCGCCCGATGAAGATGTTATAACGCAGCTGAAAGCAGACACTGTATGGATCAGCTTCATGAGTCCGGGTGAAAACCAGGACCGGATCCGCAGCATGGAATCGGCCAATGTCACGGTGATGTCCATGGAGTCCATCCCGCGAATTTCGCGTGCTCAGAGCATGGATGCGCTCTCATCGATGGCATCCATTGCCGGCTACAAGGCGGTGCTGGTTGCTGCATCCGCCCTGGGTAAATACATGCCGATGATGATGACCGCCGCCGGCACCATCCCGCCTGCAAAAGTGCTTGTGCTCGGGGCTGGTGTTGCCGGTCTGCAGGCCATTGCAACAGCCAGAAGGCTTGGTGCGGCCGTGGAAGCTTTTGATGTGCGTTCTGCCGTCAAAGAACAGGTTGAAAGCCTTGGAGCTGCGTTTGTTGAAGTGGAGATGGACGAAGATGCCGAAGGGGAAGGCGGGTATGCGAAGGAACTGGATCAATCCAGCCGGGAAAAACAGCAGGAGCTGATCCACAAACATGCCGCGAAGTCGGATATTGTCATCACCACCGCCCTGGTGCCGGGAAAAAAAGCGCCGGTTCTTGTAACCGAGCCCATGGTCAGGGATATGATGCCGGGATCAGTGATTCTCGATATGGCCGCCGGCCAGGGTGGCAACTGCGAGCTCAGCACGCCTGACGAGGAGATTGAACAGCACCAGGTTACGATTTTCGGTCCGACCAACCTCCCGGCAAGCATGCCGGTGCATGCAAGCCGGCTGTACGGGAAAAATATCCTGGCGCTGCTGGGACACCTTATTAAAGACGGCAAAATGACATTTGATTTTGAAGATCAGATCACCAGAGACACCATACTCACCCATAACGGAAAGGGGGGCAGGTGATGGAAACACTCATATTCAACCTGTTTATATTCATCCTCGCCTGCTTTGTCGGATTTGAGGTCATATCCAAAGTTCCCACGACACTGCATACCCCGCTGATGTCCGGCGCCAATGCCATTTCCGGCATCACCGTTGTGGGCGCCCTGGTAATCGCGGGCTCCTCTGATTCGGCGCTGAGCACCTGGCTCGGTTTTGCAGCCCTTGTTTTTGCTACCATCAACGTTGTTGGGGGATTCATGGTGACTGACCGGATGCTCGGAATGTTCAGAAAAAAGGAGGGTGACCAATGAGCAATTTACTGCCGGATTACATGCAGACATGGGTGCCTGACCTGATTCAGCTGGCGTATCTTATTGCTTCTGTGCTGTTTATCCTGGGACTGAAGCGCCTCAGCTCACCCGACACGGCCCGCACAGGCAATCAGATGGCTGCAACCGGAATGCTGATCGGCGTGGTTGTGACCCTGCTTGATCAGCAAATCCTCACATTTGAATACATCATAGCCGGAGTGATCATCGGAGCGGTGGCCGGGACTTTTATTGCCCGCACGGTACCGATGACCGATATGCCGGAGATGGTGGCCATGTTCAACGGATTCGGCGGAATCGCATCCGCACTGGTTGCCAGCGGCGAATACTTCCGGTTCAGCGATGCGGATCCGGGAATGCAGGCTGTGATAACCGTATCCCTCAGTGTACTGATCGGCTCGGTCACCTTTACCGGAAGCCTGATGGCCTATGGAAAACTGAGCGGACTCATCAACGGAAATGCCACAAGGTTTGCCGGGCAGAGGTGGATAAATCTGGGCATCCTCACAATTATTATTGTTGCTGCCGGATTCTTTGCTGCCGGTGTTGATCCCGTTACGGCCTTTGCCGTTCTGGCCGGACTTTCCCTGCTGCTGGGTATCCTTTTTGTGCTGCCGATCGGCGGAGCTGACATGCCGGTGGTGATATCCCTCCTCAACTCACTGTCCGGACTTGCCGCATCGGCTACCGGATTTGTGCTCGACAACAACCTGCTGATCATCAGCGGGACGCTTGTCGGTGCCGCCGGACTCATTCTGACCATGATCATGTGTAAAGGGATGAACCGGACGCTGACTGATGTTCTTTTCGGAGCATTCGGAGGCTCCATGGAGGCCGGAAGCGAAACCGATGGTGATAAAACCATACGGAAAGTGCAGGCCGATGATGTTGCCGTGATGACGGCCTATTCCAAACGGGTGATTATCGTGCCCGGCTATGGTCTGGCTGTTGCCCAGGCGCAGCACGCCATCCGTGAGGCCGCCGAGCATCTGGAGAAAAAGGGCGTGGATGTCCGCTATGCGATTCATCCGGTTGCCGGACGCATGCCCGGCCATATGAATGTCCTTCTGGCGGAAGCGAATGTCCCCTATCCCCAGCTTTATGACATGGAAGAAATCAACGACGAATTTTCCAATACCGATGTGGTGCTGGTGCTTGGCGCCAATGATGTGGTGAATCCGGCTGCCAATAACAATCCCGCAAGTCCTATCTACGGCATGCCCGTTTTGAATGTGGAAAAGGCAAAAAGCGTGGTCGTGTTCAAGCGGAGTATGAATCCGGGATATGCCGGTATTCAAAACGATCTGTTTTTCAATGAAAACAGCTACATGTTTTTCGGAGATGCCAAAAGTTCTGTCACCGATTTGATCGCGGCGCTCAAAGAGCTTTAGGCTGGTTCTGCGGATGATTGAAACATTGCGCCCGGATCAGAATGTAAAGTAGCGCACGTGCTCTTGCCTCATGTATTCTGCAACCTCGGGTGGTGCCGCCATGCCGATACCTTCAGCCAGATCATCCTCATCAGCTTCACGGTTAGGAAGATAGATACCACAAACTTCGACCTGCACTCCCTGTGCTGTCAGATTATTGAGAAGGTCTCCGGGTGAACGGTCGGCTTGTACAAAATGCAACCCGTGTCACGCCATAAGAAAAATTTCCAGCCATAACAGCACATATCGGATACAAAAATACATTTTTTTATTAAAAAAAATATTCTACTGTATTTATAAGTGCAGTATACAGCTGTTATTTATGACTACACCCTAAACCTTAACAATAAAAAAGGAGGTATCATGAATAACACGAAAATATCGCACTTTACATCCATGACTGAACAGGAGTGTAAAATGGTAAACGGGGGAGGCGGCTGGATTTCCCGGGTTATTTCCCAGTTTATTACCGATCTTAAATGCGGCTGCGAAGGAGTTATTGACGGAGACGTTGCAAGATCGGGTGTTGGTTCCATGGTCAGGTAGTTAACCAAGAACACTAAACTCTAAAGTCATGAGAGAACATAAATCAATCACCTTTTTATCCGAAAACGAACTGAGGTCTGTTTTTGGAGGAAACCCTGTCGTATTCGGTTTTCTGGCTGGATATATTGTCACCGAAGTAATAAATGGTATTCAGCAGGGAATCAGCGCTGATTGCAGTGAGGCTACATGCTGCAATGAATGATGTAATGAAACCTGTTACCATCCTCTCAGATGGTGACAGGTTTTCTTTTTAACGTAATCCAGAACAAAAGTCATGGCTCCATATTATGTGAAATTCATAGTAACCATCATAATTACCATGATTGTTACAAACTGCACAATCTCATTTTTTGATATTGGAAACCTGTTTGCCAACAGACATATCGGTTACACGCTTCATCTTTTGCTGTTTCTGATTGTATATACCGGTGTCTATTACACCTTTGGTCCGTTCACGAGGAATAAAGGAAATGCCCGGAAAAACGGGGGATGATGAATCCTTGAATATTTGCTGGTTACCTGCTGGTGAGAGACTCTGAGTATTTTTTCCGTTTCAGGTCAATTCAAAAAAGCTGACATGGTGGTATACTCGTGATATGCGCTCGGGTATACGTATTCGAATGAACCTGATTCGTAAATACTTTGCGCTGCAGCATAAGGATTGCCGTTTCTGAACTGTTCATCACGAAATGTATACGACATTATCTGTTCTGTTTTAGAAACCAAAGTGACATGAAAGGTTTCTTCCAAATCGTGGACAGAAAAATCTTCTTTTGCAGGCTTGACTACAATTTTGTTGGTTGGATAAAACCAACCCTCTCTGTCAGGATCTTGTTTGCCGGCAGCTGAGGAATAATACACAAGCTGATGCCGGGCAAAACTGTGTTGATTCAGACCTTCATAATAACTGTAGAAATGACGTCTGTCCATATTTGAAGGCAACCGGAAGATCACCGGGCGCCCAGACTCAACAAACTGTGCCGGCACCTCACTGATCGGCTCATGGGAATATAGCCTCAACGGCTGGAGTCCGTACGACCGGATCAGTTTATTAAAGGCATCGGGATCGGCATCTTCTGCCGGATAGACGGCGATAATATCATGGCTCAAATGGACATGGACCGTGTCCTCATTAACAATGTAATATTCCCGGTCGTATTGCAGGTCCGGAGATTCATCTGAAGAGACCAATCTGTCACAGGAGAACACCCAAAAGCCGCCAAAAATGATCGTGATGAACAAATACGAATATCTCATAAGCCCCCTCCTTATCGGTTTCAGGGTTACATCAAGCAACATCCCGCCACACAAACAACCCTTGCCGGCAATTTTGCTCTACGAAATTGTTATATTAAATATCAGCATTTTCCAGAAAAAAAACTGCAATACACCATGGCCTTTTCTTCCTCTGAAAAAAATGAAATTGAAAAATTAATGGATGATTTTCTGAAACGTCGGCGGCCTCCGGAAGATATGCGCGATAAGCTGGATCTTTCCTATCGCATTAAAAATCAGAGCATCGAGATATTCGAATTACGGCCTCAGTTTATTCGGCCGGACAAAACAATGGAAGACCCCGTAGCCAAAATCACATTTGTGAGGAAGCAGAATGCCTGGAAAGTCTACTGGATGATGTCGGACCTGAAATGGCATAGTTTTGAGCATCAACCGCAAACCGACACTCTGGCCAGGGCCTTGCAGATTATTGATGAAGATGAAACCGGAGCTTTCTGGGGTTAGGCAACTATCTCAAACTCTCCAGCAACGCATCCGTCGAGTAGGGAACTCCCTCCGATATCACCGTGTGAAGGTGATCATGAAATGGAATGGATTCCAGCGGATTTTCTGTGAGCAGAATCAGATCCGCCCGGTAGCCGGGCGCTACTTTCCCGGATTTGCCTTCTTCATTCAGGTAGCGTGCAACATTAACCGTTCCTGTTTTGAGTGCCTCGAACGGCGATAGTCCGGCATCAACATACAGCGCCAGCTCGCGATGAGCCGAAAACCCCGGAGGATTGAAGATCTGGGGCGCATCTGCACCAAGCATGATTCCGGCTCCTTCCTCGTGCAAAGCCAGTGTAATCCGGTCCCGTATCTCCAAAAACCGCCGTGCACGGTCGGGATCATACATTTCACCTTCCCGAAGGTCGGTTACAAACTCAGACCAGTTTTCCACCATCTCCTCCGGAAGAAATGACATTCCCGGCCACTCCTGCATGGTTTCTACCGATAAATCAGGATTCAGCACATTATGGAGCAACGTATTGGTCGGAACATTCCAGACACCGGCCTCCCTTGTAATGCGGGCCGCTTCGCGGATGCGTTCATCCACGACATGATCCGTCAGATCGTAGCCGAAATAAATAACCGGCGGATCTTCCCGGCCCTCCGGTGCATCGGCAATAAACTCCATATAACGGTCAAGGTGGTCGATGGTGCCCTTGCCCGCATCCAGGCTGCGCTCGAGCCCCACATCAAACGAAATATGTCCGGAAAACTCCATATCCAGCTCATGAGCCTTCCCGGTAATGGCTTCGAATTCTTCCAGGGTTAATCCGGGATGGAACTTGAGCAGGTCATATCCCGCATCATGCTGCTCGCGAACCATTTGCCTTCCCTGCTCCGGACTGTCGACCGACTGCCCGCTGAATCCGGGTCCGGACGTGATTATTCGCGGACTGGAAATGCTGCTTTCATCAGCCTTTTCACGCAACTCCAGATGCAACGGCTGGCCCAGCATGCCACGAACGGTGGTTATTCCCTGAGCCAGGTACATGCGGAGGGTTTCTTCCGGATCCATATGCTGGTCGGGACCGGGTATATGCCCGTGCATCTCGGCGAGCCCCGGCATCAGATACAGTTCGCCGGTAATCATTTGTGCATTTTCCGGGATTTCGATGTCATTCGCAGGCCCCATCCGGTCAATCCGGCCGTCACGTACAATGACGGTGTAATTGCGTTTTATCTCTTCATCCTCCATGGTAAGCACATGAACATCATGGATGGCCAGCACTTCGGAAGCTGCCGCAGTATGATTCGGGTTTGCAGCCGAATTTGCTGCAAAGGTGACTATCACCACGCTGATGTATACCAGTAAACGCATAGGCCAGAAATTGATGTAAGATTAAGGAAGTCAGTGAAAAACTGCTGTATCATTCCGATGAACATGCATCATGATAAACACTGCTTCCTTCAAAATACACCCGTTCTTTTTTTCATAAAACATCCGGCGAATTATTTATATTATAGTCCTCTAATTATTGTAAATTTTTGTTGGGGAAAAGAAGTCACTTCAGAAAAATTATTATCCGTATGAACAGGAGCAGTGTACATATTCCTGCCGCTTCCGAATATGACTCCGGACTGATGCCGGGCTGGCACGTCTGGCAAAATGACCAGGCTTTGCGCGGCATGACCTTGAAAATGGTACCGCTGATTGGTGTGCTCGTCCTGTTCATGTACACCGATTACACACTGCTCCATAATCTCACGGTGTCGCTTATCCGGCTGATCCCCATAGCCCTGGCCGCAACGCTGCTTTTCTTTAACCTGACAACCGAAGGCTACCAAACGCAGAAGCGCCATTTATACAACGTACTTCTCATCAGTCTCCTGCTTATGATGTTCGTCAGGGTCATTCTGCTGGATGATAATCCCGAGATCGGAGGAAGCCTGGCGGGACTGCTGCTGGTGGTGCTGGTCTTGTCGTTAGAGCTGCGAACCAATCTGGCGATAACCATGGGTGTTTACCTGCTGTCACCCGTCGTGTTTACCTTTTTTGCTTTCTACCCGGAGAACGTCTGGGATATCAGCTATTTCAATATTTATCCCATGATGATCGCCGGTCTGTTGTTCAACATCATCCAAAGCAGATACAGTTTTCAGACCTTCAAAAGTCAGTACATGCTCGGTGTAGAAAAGCAGCGTGCCGAAGCACTGTATCGCGAAACAAAGGAGCACAATGAAGCCATAAACCGGGCCAACCTGATGCTCCGTGATTCGGAAAAAACACTGAAAGAAACTCTCCAGACTCGTGAAAAGCTGATTTCGATCATCGCTCATGATCTTCGCAATCCTTTCAATACCATCACCGGCTACAGCGACATTATCAGCACCGAGTCAGACAACCTGACCAGACAGGAAATTTCCGACTATGCCCGGATGATCAACAAATCCAGTCACAACACACTTAATCTGATAGACAACCTGCTGAGCTGGGCCCGGAGCCAGACGGGAAAAATCGCACTGGATCCGCGGCCTCATTCTGTGCCGGATCTGCTGAACGATGTCATTGACGTTATCAGTGTTCAGGCCGATGCAAAAAACATCAGCTTTGATCCGGATATGCCCGCGGACCTGATTGTTGAGATGGACTATGCCACCATGTCTGCGGTATTTCGCAACTTGTTGTCGAATGCGATAAAATTCACCCCGCAAAACGGTAAAATTGCCATTTCAGCAGACAAAGAGTATGACCATGACGGAAATGCGACGTCAATTTCTGTGAAAATCAGGGACACCGGTGCCGGTTTTTCAGGTGAACATCTTGATGATCTGATAAAAGAAGGAAAAGCCGCCTCACGTCCGGGCACCGACAATGAAAAGGGAACCGGACTGGGTCTGATGATATGCCACGATTTTACAGAACGCAACAGCGGCACCCTGTCAGCACGGAACATACCCGATGGGGGTTCCGAGTTTACAGTTACGCTTCCGTATCGCCTGCGTTAGCGCCGGCGGCAGTACAGGCGATAACCCCGCACCTTTTTTCAGTCAGATCTGTGGACCGCAGCCACACAGCCCCGGCCAGCCAGGATGACCGGCAGAGGCTGTGATTATCATTTCTTACCTGCTGCGTGTTTCGCGATATCAGGGCATATCATCAGGGCAGGGAAACCACCTCGCTGGTTGCGTCCCCATACCCCTGCCTCGGCACAAAATAGGCCTGCACATCACCTTCCCGCCGCTGAACAGGGATATGGAACTGACCATTCTGAACCTCACCCCGTGCATTCGTCACCTCCGGATCCTCGTCCTGCGATCCTTTTGTCGTGATCGTCAGAATTACCGTCCCTCCTGGAACGGGATCTCCTTCGGATGTGATCACAACCCCTCCGAAGCCGCCATCCCGGAAACCGAACTCCTCAATCCTGGTGGAAAGACCGGTCACTACATCCAGCTCGGCACCACCGAGCCGGTGCATAACATGTCCGTTCGCATCATATGGATCGACGATCAGTGACTGGATACTGACCCGGTTTGGCTCTTCCAGCTTATGTGTCGGCCGGTCTTTGACCCCGATAGGCGGAAGCGATCCGGTAAATTCCATCATCACTTCAACCTCGGTCGTCTCATTTGCATCGAGGTCAAGCCACCGGTGCTCAAGATAGGTCCGGTAATAGGGATTGTTCTGATCCAGGCCGACATACACCCGCGTGGGCAGATCATACGGATTGCTGACCTCCACACTGGTTATCCGCCGGGTAGCCGGCGAAGCCGTGGGTGAGATAAACCGGTCATAATTCGATTGAGCGATATTGTTCAGTTCGGTCATTTCGGTAACCGGAGGTTCGCCCGGACGGGTATACAGGGGGATACGCACCACTATACAGTAATGACCATCGGAGGGAGGCACCCAGTTTGTGCTGAACTCAACTGTTTCTCCGGGATCGATATCCTGTATATCACTGCCAAGATAGGACTCGGGCACACTTCCGATATTGTAGTTCTTTACATAAAAATCAACCTGCACACCAGGTGCATCAAGCATGCCGTTGTTTTTGACTTTCGCGATAACCGTGTTCGGATTGCCCTGCCACGGTACATTAAACCACTCCGGGTTATTGGCATTGCGCTCGTTGCGAACCTCGATATCCGGTGTCTGCCACGGCGGGGCGCCCCAGGGTCGTATGGACGGATCGGGTTTGTCATTCACCCCATACCTGATGCGCAAGTCTGCACTGTTGTCCTGAATGTTGAGCGCAGTGGCTTCAAACTCAACAGGATATATAGGCGATGTATTATCGGTTTCACGGTAGGCCTGGCCTTCACCCAGCACAGCACCCACACTTCCCGGAAATTGGGGCAGCCGCAGAATGGCCGGACGGGCAAACGGTGGCACAAATGGGTCGCTGCGGGCATCGGTTCCCAGAATACGGCGGTTCGACGGGAGCTGAAGATCCGCTATCTGCGTATCATCACGATTTCTGAACTCAAAATAATAATTGAGTCCGTCTGTAATCCTGATCTCGGCCCCGACAAAATTTCCGGATCCCGGATTTCCGGATGATGGCCTGCGAAGTGATATCGTTTCATCCACATCGGTACCCAGGTTTGCGAAGTTATACCCTCGAACCCAGTCCTCGTCAGTCCAGCCCAGGCGCAGCCGGTTTGGCAGGGTGAAATTTGGAATTCGCCTGTCGGCATGCATGATATCCCAGTGGCCGGGATTACGACCGCTCACTTCGGGAGTATAAAGATCCGGGAGGCCGAAGTTGTGCCCCAGTTCGTGCATGGTTGTGGCATAGAGCTGGCGTCCGTCACGCTCCGTCCAGTCGTTCGGCATTTGCATCGCACCCAGGGTCACATTGCCGTCGGATGTCGTCCACCAGGCTCCCCTGCCGAGCGTTGCCCTTGGCCAGGCAAAGCTGGCCGTTGTGTCATCGACCGCACCGACACTTTGAGATACAATCAGCACCGAATTGAACTGGTTGTAGTTGATGTCATCATCAGCGGTGGTTATGGCGGCCTGGGCATGGGCACCCAGTCCGGCTCCGGCTCCGACTTCATCCCAGTTGCCATCCAGCTGATAAGGACCAAACATCTCCATGGTTACATCCGCCCGGTTCAGGGATGCTTCCTGAACATATCTGCGAACGCTTCGCACAGTACCATCCGGCATGGTGAAGCCGTCTGTCATATGCTCCTGCCACCGCGTACGAAACTCATCCAGCTCATCATCGTCACTGGTAAAGCGCTGATCTTCGGTATCCACAAATATCAAAGCGATATTCTGCTGTCCGGTGCTGAGATTGGTGCCGACATTTTGCAGTCCGGAAGGACCGCCTCCCCAGGCTGAACCAACCACCGGTCCCGGTCCGGATGCCTGGGTGACAAAGGAGGGCCCGCGGCTTCCGCCGGCACTTCTGACCGTGACTTTGAAGGATGCCTCTCCGACCACGTCACCGGTGCTTTCCTGCACCGCTTCAAGCGTATACTCTCCGGGACGGGGTCCTGCTATCAGCATGGTATGGGGCTGCTGCGGATCGAAAGTGCGGTCCCGGGAATCGGAAACCACGCCGCCATGAGCTCCTTCGGCAACCCGGAAGCTCAGATCGTCAAATCCAACGTCCTGGATTCCAATCAGTACGGGCACCCGGGCATAGGAGCCGACATACATGGCCTCTTCCGGAGCCTCAAGTGTTACCGTCCCGGGTTCTATTTCCGGAAGGGCTTCTGTGGGAACGCAGGACGTCATCAAAACCAGTGCAAAAACAAATAACAGATTAGCAGCAGAAAACAGTCTCCCGTCAGCACCGCTTTCATGGCAATTCAGGCCCATACTGCCCGGAGTCACTTCGGCTGTTTTCGGGCGGAATACACCGCCGGCATGGAATACCTCTTTGATCGTGTTCATTTGGAGATAGGATTATGGTTTAGGGGGGATGCACTTGAAATGATGTGCATGATCATCAGAACACAGCTGCAGACGTAACAATATTTTACAAATATAAGCATTTGTTTTTGCTGCGCCTACACCTTTTTTGCCATGCCGCAGACCTGTCCCCCGCTCCCCTGAAAGTGCCCTTAAAGCCTTCATCTTCACATTCTGCGCGATTTTTTATACCTTGCTATTGGATCAGTTCTACTGTTCCGGACTATCATTTTTCATTTATCCGGCGCTGATTTTTGCGCCGCTGACATAATTTATTACATATAACCGGCGCCGGTTTTTGCGCCGCAAAACATCGCACCGCAGAACATAAAAGTATTGCCACCGCCAATTCAGGCGGCCACAAACCAAGGAGGTTTTTATGAGCAACGGATGTGACCGCAGAACCTTCCTCAAGAAAAGTCTTGCAACAACGGCAGGGATCGGCCTGGTGGGAACCACCGGGATTTTTGCGAAAACGAAAGCCTGGGCAACCGAACCGGCCAACGGACCGATGCCTGTCCGGCCTCTGGGCAAAACCGGTCATCAGGTAAGTATTTTCAGTCTCGGCGGGGAGACCACCATTGAGATGGCCGACCGTCATGATGAAGCGGTTGAGATTATCAACCGCGCACTGGATCTCGGCGTCAACTATATCGATACAGCCGCATGGTACGGCAATGGAGCAAGTGAGCTGAACATCGGGGCGGCAATCAAAGATCGCCGGGATGAGGTCTTCCTGGCCACCAAAAGCCATGATTATACCTACGACGGCACGATGCGCCTGGTCGACCAGAGCCTGCACCGCCTGCAAACCGACTACATCGACCTGTATCAGCACCATTTTGTCGGACATTTCGGTCAGCTCGAAGACCTTCAGAAGGAAAACAGTGCCCGGCAGGCATTCGAGCGCCTGAAGGATGAAGGCGTTATCGGCAACATCGGCGTGACCGGACACTCTTCCCGCATTCTTTCCGATGCCCTTCAGGACTATCCCTATGACTGCGCACTGATTACCATCAATGCCGCTCAGGTGGTCATGGACGATACCGACCAGCTCGACCGTTTCTTCGAAATCGCGAAGGAAAAGGAGGTGGGTGTGATTGCCATGAAGGTGGCCAACCGCGGCCGGTTGCTTGAAAAGGGACTGTCGATCCGGCAGCTGCTTCCCTATACCATGAGCTATCCGGTATCCACTACGATCATGGGCATATCAGCCATCCCGCACCTGGAAGAAGACGTGCGTATCGCCAGCTCATTCGAGCAATTGAGCGAGGAAGAAATGGCAGAAATACGGGCTGTTGCACAGAGGTAAATGCATCATGCGGTAACCGCTTCACGTTATCCGGCTGACGCCACAGGTTTCCGTTTTATATCCGTGCGAATTTTTCGGGAAGAACGAACTAATCAACTGAGACAGCTGTTGTGTCTGATTCCTGCCTGCCAGGATGTTACAACTGATCTGTCAACCAATCGTTCTGTTTCCAAAGTTCGCTTATGATGCTTTTTGATATTCTGCCGGTACCGCTGCTTGCAACGTCAGATTTTCTGACAGATTCAGGATTTATTTCCCAGATTCTCAATGCAGATCTGCTTCAATTTCTTACTGAAAACAAACACCTCCATTCTGTCACCTGGCTGAATGGTTTCCTTTTTACACTGGCTGCCGGAGTACTTGTATTTCTGCTGAAAAGAGAAACCGACCGCCTGGACCAGCATCAAATCACTCTTGAACAAAACAAATCCTCCCTAAACAGTACGAATCAAACCCTGAAATCCGCAGTTAAGCGGATGCAGGCCGGTACCATTACTAAAACCGGCAATAACAACCGGACGGAACAGCGCGTAGCCGCTTCAGACAAAGCACGACCGAAACAAGTTGCAGAACATCCATCAGAAAGTGCTCATCAACCAACAGCTTCTATGGAGGCCAACGAACTTGATGAGCTCAGAGCAAGTTTCCGTGCCGACACCATCGTAACTCTGATAGCTGAGAACTTCCGCGCTGAAGCAAATAAGATGAACAAGAAGTTCTCATCGCTTATTGGCAATTCACGTAAAATGGCCGAGATCAATCCGGACTACCTGGAAAACATTCTCCGGTCTGTATTGCGGAAAGCTCTGCACCTGACACCTGAAAAAGGCGGAATAAACATGACAGCTTCAGAAGGCCGCGACGGTCAATACCATGTCGAAGTCTGGTTCGCTGATGAAAGCATTTCAGGCAAGGATTTGAAACCTTTCTTCCAGAACAGTAACTCATATGAATCGGTACAAACAGATTTGTCAGACGATGTCAGTCATGAAAGTACCGGCACATTTGATCTCTTTACCCCCCTTGATCACAGTATAACGAAGCCTGTCAGAGTCTCCGTTTTGGATAAAGGTGGTTTGCGGTTCGATATATCCATTCCGCTTTCTGAGACACATTCACGTCAGCGGCATCTTGATCTGATGAGTTTGAGTGTAGATTTCGCCAGCAGCCTGCGGTAGAAAACGTCAATCCGTTTCTACACTTCTGCCAAAATCTTCGGGGGAAACAATTCCTGCTGACAGGATCAGCTTCATTCCCTGCTCCACGCTGATATTCAGCGGAATAACATCCTCGGTCGGGACCAGTGTCAGCATCCCGGTCGTCGGGTTGGGCGGCAGCGGGATGTAGACGTTCGTCAGGGAGCGGGTCCGGGTTTCACTTTCCCGAAAACTCATCTCATTGGTCACAAAACCGATCGAATAGGTTCCTTTCCGCGGATATTCGATCATGCAAACCTCCTGGAATGTCCGGCCTTTCTGCTCGGGTGAAAAGGCGTTAATAAGCTCACGGGCGCCGCTGTAAACTGACTTGGCAAGCGGAATATTAAGAAATATCCGTTCCATAACGTGAATGGTGAACTTTACAACCAGATTCCTGGAAAAATACCCTACCAGGAAGATGATTATAATGGCAGTGATGAAGCCCAGAGCCGGAATATCAAGTCCGATGTACCGGTAAAATGGTGAGGCAATGCCATCGATAGCTGAGAAAAGAAACTGTAACACCCAGATGGTGATCAAGGCCGGGATGAGAATCGCGAGTCCGCGCAAAAAGGACTGCCTGACTTTCTTGAAAAAGTCCTGGGTGTTGTCTTCGCCGGAAAAAGGCTGAATACTTTTTTTTCGGGATCTCTTCTGCTCAAACATTGTGGTATAAAGTTATGGTATATCGGGTATTTGAATCTGCCGTTGCTTTTCCATTAATTCAAACTACCATCCAAAAGTTCAAAATAAGCCCGTGCAAGCGGCCGGTCTTTACCGGGAAAAGTTCTGTGATTATCATCAGATTGTTTCATTACCGGTGCATGACAATATACTTTCTTTCCGGGACACTGGCTAAGGTATAAGGGCTTGCCAGATGCAGGCTTGCCGGATGCGGGCTTGCCGTGTACGGCATTTCGGGAGTCTCCTTCCCGACATTGTCATTTAGTCCGAATCATTGTAACATCCATTATGATAAAGCAGAACAGCAGAGATGTCCTGGTTGTGGGGGTGGCACTGTTTGCCATGTTTTTCGGGGCCGGAAACCTCATCTTTCCGCCCTATATGGGTCTGTTGGCCGGAGTGGACTGGCAATGGGCGCTTCTCGGATTTCTGATAACGGGCATCGGCATGCCGCTGCTGGGAATTATGGCTGCTGCCCGGGCCGGCGGTACCATCGAGCATATGGGGAGCAGGGTGAGCCCATGGTTCGGACTGGCGCTGAGTATCGTGATCATTCTTGCCATCGGGCCGCTGCTGGCCATTCCGCGCACCTGCGCGACGGCCTTTGAACTTGGTGTGCGTCCGTCCTGGGAAGGCTTCCCGCGTTTTCTGTTCTCCATCATCTTTTTCGGCATCACCCTGCTGTTTTCACTGAATCGCACTGCCGTTGTTGATAAAATTGCCAAATTTCTGACACCTTTGCTTCTGATCACCCTGACCTGGATCATCCTGAAGGGGATTTTCTCTCCCATGGGAAGTATTACGGGATCCGAGCTTGAGGGTCCGACAGGACGCGGTTTCAGGGAAGGGTATCAGACGATGGATGCGCTGGCATCACTGGTATTTGCCCAGATTGTCATTGGTGCGCTGCTGCTCAAAGGGTACAAAAGTGTCAAAGAGCAGGTGATGATGACTTCGATGGCCGGAGGAATTGCCGCACTTGGCCTGGGGCTGGTTTATGGCGGATTGATGTACCTTGGTGCGACGGCCGGTGAGCTGTACGCAACTTCCATAGAGCGAACCGATCTGCTGATCGCTATTGCGTATGAACTGATGGGCGAAACCGGCATGCTTTCGCTGGGACTGGCGGTCAGCCTCGCCTGCCTGACTACCGCTATCGGCCTGACGGCCACAGTGGCCGAATACTTCAGCAGCCTCACAAAAGGATGGCTTCATTACAGGCTTGTAGCTGTGATCACCGTGGTATTCAGCGGGGTATTTGCGACCGTAGGTGTGACAACCATCGTAAACGTCGCCGTGCCGCTGCTGGTGATGGTCTATCCGGTTGCCATCGCCCTGATTATCCTGACGCTCATCGGCGGCCCCTTCGCCGATCGCGCCGTATATACCGGAGCGGTTATCGGTGCTCTGCTGACCAGTGTCCCCGAAGCACTCACCATTGTCGGACTGCCGCTGGATAATCTGGATACGCTGATCGGCTACATCCCCTTATCCGGACAGGGATTCGCATGGCTCATCCCGACTGCAGCCGGAGTTGCAGCCGGCTTCCTGGTCAGGACATTCAGGAGAGAATAAGATATCCTGTCTGATTTCCGGACAACTGCTGCTGCCCGGCCGATGCCCCCATATTATTTCTGCACCAGCACAGGTTTGAACAAATCCTCATACAATGAAGTGATGTAATCCCGGTCTTCATCGGACAGCCGCACGATTCCGCTGGTATTCTCCCTGGCCTGATGCGGTGTTTTGATGCCCGGGATCACCGTGGATACCGCGTCAAAACTGAGAATGAAACTCAAACTGAGTTCGGTTTTGCTGCATCCGTATTTTTCGGTCAGCGGCCAGACTTTCTCAAGCGCATCGAGCGTACGGCCTAAAATATCCGGCGGGAGCCGGAAACTCCGGTGATCATCCGGACCAAAACGGGTTTCTTTCGTGAATTTGCCGGTCAGTACGCCGAATTGCAGAGGCATACGGGCAATCACCCCCATTCCCTGCTTTGCGGCTTTATCCAGAAGAGGCACGCTTTGCTGGTTCAAAATATTCAGCACAAGCTGGAATCCGTTTCCCAGCTCATGTGAAAGTATAAATTCTGCTTCGGGCTCGGGTTCGAAGGTATGCAATGACAAGCCCCAGTAGCGGATTTTGCCTTCCTGCTGCAGTTTATCAAGTGCCTCAAGACACTCCCCGTTTTCCAAATCGGCCACTTTTGCCGTATGAAGCTGGTAGAGATCGATGGTATCTCGCTGGAGGCGCTGCAAGCTCTCGTTACACGCCTCGATCACATATTTTTTTGAGTAATCAACCTGAATGACCCCGTCATCTTTGAGACGGTGTCCGACCTTGCTGGCAATGATGACATCATCCCTGTTGCCAAACACCTCGCCGATCAGCTTTTCTGAATGGCCCAGTCCGTAAAAGTCGGCAGTGTCATAAAAATTAACCCCTTGCCGGTGTGCTTCTTTCAGCGCCTCCCTGGAAACCTGGTCGTCCACATTCCCCCATCCGATGGGAATATTGCCGGCCATGGCCGGACCACCGATGGCCCAGGCACCAAAGCCAACTTCACTGACCATGAGATCTGTATTGCCAAACGGACGATATTTCATACTCATGCACCTCTTTTAGCCATTTATTATCATTTTTTTCCAAACACAGGGCCCTGCAACGGCGGATATAACCCGCGCACCGGGCCTGCTCTCAGAGAGTATCAAAAAGAAAATCCTTTTGCAATGACGATTGCGTTTATCTTTCCTCCTCGAGACGCAGCAGCGGCAGGGACACATTCCAT
>Ga0207421_10002191_pt1 | contig 24485 bp, 19 predicted proteins | sample SodLakKL_010_SED_4_FD_187542 | JGI IMG/M metagenome (GOLD analysis project Ga0207421, IMG submission 187542) | Alkaline sediment microbial communities from Lake Tanatar, Kulunda Steppe, Russia - 8KL_010_SED (SPAdes) (version 2) | ecosystem: Environmental > Aquatic > Non-marine Saline and... | reverse complement strand
CCCGCTCGCGTGCGCCGGTTCGCGGGGTGCGCCCGTCCACCGGCGTGCGCCCGTCCGACGGCGTGCGCCCGTCCTCCGGCGTGCGCCCGTCCACCGGCGGCGCGGCTCGAGCGTGCGTGCCCGCCCCCGGGCGCTCCGTGTGATCATGGCGGGTCCAGGACGGACGCGGCGCCGCCGGCGCCGCCCGGAGGATCGAGGAGGTCGCCGATGACCGACGACGTCGACCGCGGCCACGTCAGGCGTGGTGGTCCCGCCCTCGTGCGCACCGCCGAGGGCCCCGCCGGGGCGATCGAGATCCGCAAGCTCAGCGTCGGCCCGCTCGACAACAACGCCTACATCCTCACCGATGTCGCGTCGGGCAAGGCCCTGCTCATCGACGCGGCGAACGAGGCGCAACGGCTGCTCACCGAGCTCGAGGGTCGCGAGCTCGTCGGGATCCTCACGACCCACGGCCACCAGGACCACTGGGAGGCCCTCTTCGACGTCGCCGAGGCGACGGGCGCGCCGACGCTGCTGCACCCCGACGACGCCGACCGCTTGCCGCGCGAGGCCGACCGCCACGTCGCCGACGGCGACGAGCTGCAGGTCGGCGGCGTGACCGTGCGACTCCTCCACACCCCTGGGCACACGCCCGGCAGCACCTGCGTGCTCCTCGAGGCGCCCGCCGAGCGCGGGGGGGTCGAGCGCTGGCTCTTCACTGGCGACACGCTCTTCCCCGGAGGCCCCGGGGCGACGTTCGGGGACGAGGAGGCCTTCGCGCAGATCATCACGACGCTGCGGGAACGGATCTTCGCGCTCGACGACGACACCCAGGTGTGCCCCGGCCACGGCGACGACACGACGCTCGGCGCCGAGCGCGCCGACCTCGACGAGTGGGAGGCCCGAGGCTGGTAGCACCCGAGGACACGCTGGCCACGGACGCGAGCGAGGGCTCCGCCGCGGCGACCTCGAAGGCGCCGACCGCCCGAACGCGCGCTCGCCGGCGCCGGCGCTGACGCATGCGCTCCCTGCTGCGCTTCCTCGCCGGGGTGGTGCTGCCGATCGCGCTCATCATCCTCGGCGCGCAGCTCCTGCGACCCGGGACCGTCGAGGAGCCGCCACCGCCCTCGCTCGAGGTCGACGAGGCCTCCGCCCCGTCCGCCGAGCCGACGGACGGCACCTGGCGCATCGTCGCCGAGGAGTCCTTCGTGGGGTACCGCATCGACGAGCGCGACCCGACGCGGGGCGCGCGCACGAACGAGGCCGTGGGTCGCACGAGCGCGATCGAGGGTCGGCTCACCGTCGACGACGGTGCCGTCGTCGACGCGACCATCACCGTCGACCTCACCGAGCTCGAGAGCACGGAACCGCGTCGCGACCAGATGATCCGTCAGCGGTACCTCGAGTCCTTCGACTACCCGGAGGCACGCTTCGAGCTCACCGCCCCGGTGGCCCTCGACCCTCCCGGTGACGGGGCGGTCGACGAGGCGGTCATCGAGGGCCGCCTCGAGCTGCGGGAGCAGTCGGCGGCGATCACCGTGCCGGTCGAGGTCGTCTGGGACGAGCAGTCGGCCCGCGTCGTCGGTCGCGGGCGCGTCGACCTCGACGACTACGGCATCGCCCCGCCGCAGATCGCCGGCTTCCGTTTCGTCTCGGACGAGGGCTACGTCGAGGTCGACCTCACGCTGCGCCCATAGCGCCGCGAAGGCCGCGGTGCTGCGGGCGCGCGTAAGCGCCCGCCGCGCGATGGTCGATCGCGCGTGGGGGCGGAGGCCGGGCCGATGCCCGCCCAGGCCGGCAGGGGGCCCACGTCCGCCCGGGCTTCCAGCCAAGCCCGTGCGCGCCCGCGCCTCCGGCCAGCCGTTCGTCGCCGTCGGCTAGAAGGGCATGCCCGGTTCGGGCGTGTCGTCGTCACCGAGGTCGGGCAGGGGCAGCGGGGTGCCGTTGGGCTTGGTCCTCCAGCGGCGATCCTCCCGCTCGAAGGTGAACCGTCCGCTCTCGGGGTGGAGGACGAGCTGCCAGCCGTGGCGCTCGATCGTGCGATGGTGCCGGCGGCAGAGCATCGCGAGCTCGTCGGGATCCGAGCCGCCGCCGGCGTGGGCAGGGACACGGTGGTGATGGAGGTCGCTGTGCGCCGCGGGACTCGAGCATCCCGGCATCCGACAGCCCCGGTCGCGCGCCGCGACGGCCTGACGGGTGGCCGCGGTGATGCCGTCGGTCGTCGACGTCGTCATCGCGAGCGGCCGAGCGCCATCGGCGAGCACGACGCGCAGGGTCGAGGGATTGGCCGCGAGGCTGTCGAGCACCGCCGCGGTGACCCGCGGAAGGTCTCCGCGCAGGTGCAGGGCGAGGGTGCCGTCCGGCTGGGGCGTCGCGGCGTTGAGATCGACGTGGCAGGTGATCGCCGCGCGGGGCTTGCGACCCCGGCCGCCGGCGAGCCACTCCCCGGCGATCTCGGCGAGGGCGTCCGCGTAGCTGCGGCTGCGGTCGGTCGGCGACCAGGCACCCTCCTGCTCGTCCGCTGACCCGCAATCCCCGTCGGGGTCGGCGGAGGACGTGCCGTCCTCCTCGGAGTCCGGAGCGGCCGGGGAGGCGGGACGCTCCGTCGAGCGATCGGCTGCGGGGTCGGCGTCGGACGGGGCTGTCTCAGCCGCGGTCTCCTCGTCGGCGGTCGGCGCACCCGCGGCGGCGTCGAGCGCGGCGAGGAACGGAGCGGCTTGGACGGGGTCGAGCTCGCCGTAGACCCGCACCCGCCCGTCGAAGGCGGGCTGGACGGACACGAAGCTCGTCTCCCGGCGCCGCTCGCTCGAGCGCTCGCGCTTGCGCTGCTCGCGCAACTGCTCGACCGCGGCGTCGACGGCCCACGGCAGCTGATCGGGGTCGTCGCTGGCGCCGGGATCGGCGAGCCAGGCGCCGATGCGCTCGTCGATCTCGGCGCGGTGGGCCTTCGAGAGCCGCTTCGTCGCGCCGACGATCTGGCGGACCTGGCCCCACGAGATCTGCCCACCAGCGAAGGCTGCGGCGGTCGCCGGCATCGACGCGAGGGTATCGGCCGCCGTCTGCAGCATCGACCGGTCGGCCCCGGTCATCCCAGCGGCGCAGGCGAGGAGCGTGTCGACGGGCAGCCCCTCCTCGCGCTCGACGAGGCCGGATCCGGCCAGCGCGGCGAGGAGGGTGACAGCGTGTGCGAGCCGCTCGTTGGCCGCAGCCACGGCGGCGAGCAGCTCGCCGATCATGCCGGGGTGGGGCTCCTCCGGGTCCGCGGCTGAACGGATCCGGTGGGGGTCGGGAGGGCGGACGGGACCTGAGGAAGAACGTGTGTTCGACATGACGGCATCATGCCATGGGGCTACGACAACACACCCGAGAACCACCGAGAGGCTGTGGAGGAACAGCGAAACCCTGGGTGCGCGCCAGGGTTCCGGCAATGCGTGCCTCGCCCCCCTTGGCAGGTGAGGCCCTCGCGCTGGGACAGGCTCGGGGCTGGGAGGCCCCGGCGCTGCCTGGGGCCGCGGGGCATGGCGCCCCGCGGCCGCATCAGCCGAGCGCCTCGGTCATCGCCCGCAGCTCGCGCTTGAGCTCGGCGATCTCGTCGCGCAGCCGGGCGGCGTACTCGAAGCGCAACTCCGCGGAGGCCTCGGTCATCTCGTCGGTGAGCGACTGGATGAGCGTCTTGAGCTCGTCCTGCGGCAGGGCCGACGGGTCGACGTCGTCGCTGCCGGCGCGCCGGCGCCGCGGCTCCCTGCCGAGCTCCGGCGTCGACGCCTCGTAGGGCATGCCCGCCTCGGCGGCGCGGGCCCGCTCGATGATGTCGCCGACCTTCTTGCGGATGGTCTGAGGGTCGATGCCGTGCTCGACGTTGTAGTCGAGCTGGAGCTTGCGGCGGCGGTTCGTCTCGTCGATCGCGCGCTGCATCGAGTCGGTGATCTGATCGGCGTAGAACAGGACCTGTCCGTGGACGTTGCGGGCGGCGCGGCCGATCGTCTGGATGAGGCTCGTCTCCGAGCGCAGGAACCCCTCCTTGTCGGCATCGAGGATCGCGACGAGGGAGACCTCCGGCAGGTCGAGGCCCTCGCGGAGGAGGTTGATGCCGACGAGGACGTCGAACTCGCCGAGGCGCAGGGACCGAAGGATCGCGATGCGCTCGACGGTGTCGACCTCGGAGTGGAGGTAGCGCACCCGCAGGCCCGACTCCAGGAGGTAGTCGGTGAGGTCCTCGGCCATCTTCTTCGTGAGGGTCGTGACGAGGACGCGCTCGTCGGCCTCCGCGCGGGCCCGGATCTCGCCGATGAGGTCGTCGATCTGCCCCTTCGTCGGGCGCACGACGACCTCGGGGTCGACGAGGCCGGTCGGGCGGATGACCTGCTCGACGACGCTCGTGGCGACCCGCCGCTCGAAGGGCCCGGGGGTCGCCGAGACGTGGAGGGTCTGCGGCGTGCGCGCGCGGAACTCCTCGAAGGTCAGCGGACGGTTGTCGAGGGCGGAGGGCAGGCGGAAGCCGTGGTCGACGAGCGTCTGCTTGCGCGAGCGGTCGCCCTCGTACATCCCGCCGATCTGCGGGATCGTGACGTGGGACTCGTCGACGATGAGGAGGAAGTCGTCGGGGAAGTAGTCGAGGAGGGTGTTCGGCGTCTCACCCGGGCCGCGGCCGTCGACGTGGCGCGAGTAGTTCTCGATGCCCGAGCAGAACCCGATCTCGCGGATCATCTCGAGGTCGTAGGTCGTGCGCATCCGCAGGCGCTGGGCCTCGAGGAGCTCGTTGCGGCCCTCGAGCTCGCGCAGGCGCTCGGCGAGCTCGGCCTCGATGCTCGTCGCGGCGCGCTCCATGCGCTCGGTGCCGGCGACGTAGTGGGAGTTCGGGAAGATCCACGCCTCGTCGACCTTCGCGGTGAGCTCGCCGGTGAGGGGGTCGAGCTTCGTGATGCGCTCCACCTCGTCACCGAAGAACTCGATGCGATAGGCGATCTCGGCGTCGGCGGGGAACACCTCGAGGGTGTCGCCGCGCATGCGGAACTTGCCACGCACGAGGTTGAGGTCGTTGCGCTCGTAGAGGAGGTCGACGAGCTTGCGCAAGAGCGCGTCGACGTCGACGCTCTCGCCCTCCTCGATCCGGATGACGTGGCGGCGGTACTCGTCGGGCGATCCGAGGCCGTAGATGCAGGAGACGCTCGCGACGATGAGGACGTCGGGGCGGGTCAGCAGCGCCATCGTCGCGCGGTGGCGGAGCCGCTCGACCTCCTCGTTGATCGCGGTGTCCTTCTCGATGTAGGTGTCGGTCTGGGGGACGTAGGCCTCGGGCTGGTAGTAGTCGTAGTAGCTGACGAAGTACTCGACGGCGTTGTCGGGGAGGAACTCCCGGAACTCGTTCGCGAGCTGCGCGGCGAGGGTCTTGTTCGGCGCCATGACGAGGGTCGGCTTCTGGACCTGCTCGACGATCTTCGAGGCGGTGTAGGTCTTGCCCGAACCGGTGACGCCGAGCAGGACGACGTCGGACTCGCCCTGCCGGAGGGCCTCGGAGGAGCCCTCGATCGCGCGCGGCTGGTCCCCCGCGGGCTCGAACTCGCTGACGACGCGGAAGCGCTGCTCGCTCATCCCCTCATCGTAGGCGCGGCCGGGCCCCGCCGCGCCCGGATGGCGGTCACCGGCGCCCCACTTGGCCGGGCCCCGCCGCGCCCGGATGGCGGGATCCCCTGACCGCGGGCACGGTCACCCGTAGGATCACCGGCCATGCGCGCCTTCGTCGACCGCACGCTCGCCGCCCTCGCAGGGTTGGCCCTGCGCGGCTTCTTCCGCGGCATCGAGGTCGTCGGCCGCGAGCGCATCCCCCGCGACGCGCCGGTGCTCGTCGTCGCGAACCACTTCAACGCCCTCGTCGACGCCGCGCTCGTCGTCCACGGCCTCGGGCGCCTGCCCCGCTTCGTCGCGAAGGCGGCGCTGTGGGACCGGGTGTGGCGCCGACCCTTCCTCTGGCTCGCCGGGCTCGTGCCCGTGTACCGGCGGCAGGACGGCGACGACCTCAGCGGCAACCGCTCGGCGTTCTCGACCTGCCAGGAGCTCCTCGTGCGCGACAAGGCCGTCGCGCTCTTCCCCGAGGGCGCGGTGAGCCTCACCCCGACCCTCGCGCCGGTGCGCACCGGCGCGGCCCGCATCGCCCTCGGGGCGCGCAGCGAGGGTGCGCGTGGGCTGCGCGTCCTGCCGATCGGGCTGACGTACGAGGACCGCGTCGCGCTGCGCTCCCGCGCGCTCGTGCAGGTCGGCGAGCCGATCGACCTCGACGCCGAGATCGACCGCTTCGTCGAGCCGGGTGCCTCGAGCGACGAGGACAACCACGACGCGGTGCGGCGGCTCACCGGCGAGATCGCCGAGCGCATGGCCGCGGTGACCCCCGAGGCGGCCGACACGCGAGAGGCCGCGGTGCTCGGGCGCGCGTCCGACATCGCCCTGCGTCCGCATGGGCGGGTCCCGCCGCGCACCGTCCCGCTCGCCGACCGCGAGCGGGTGGCCCGCGAGCTCGCCCACGCCAGCCCAGAGGACCGAGAGCGGCTCCTCGACCTCCTCGCGCGCTACGAGCTCGACCTCTCGCTGCTCGGTTTGCGCGACGCCTACCTCGTGGGCCGCTACCGCGCGGGGCGCCTGTTCCGGCTCGTCCTGCTCACCGCGCTCGCGCTCGCGCTCGTCGCGCCGTTCGCCATCGCCGGCGCGGTCATCAACGCCCTGCCGTACTGGGGTGTGCACTGGGCCGGCCGGGTGATCCGCAATCCCCTGCTCAAGGGCACCGCGCGACTGCTGTCGGGCGTCGCGCTCTTCCCACCGACGTGGATCGTCGTCGCCTGGCTCGCCCCGTGGGACGGCTGGCTGCCGCGGCTCGCGATCATCGCCGCGTCGCCGGTGCTCGGACTCGTCGCCGTGCGCGCGCTCGAGGCGGTCGTTGCCGTCGCGCGCTCGTGGCGCGGGTGGATCACCCTCATCGAGCGGGGCGACGACCTCGCGCAGGTCCGCGCCGACCGCAAGCGGGTCGTCGCGCTCGTGCACGAGCTCGCGCCAACGGCCCTCGGGGACCAGACGCGCGACGCGCCGCCCACCCCCGCCCGCGAGTCGGGCGGCGGCGGCGGCGCGTCAGGGTCCTGACGAGGCGGTGGGCCGGGCCCGCCGCCATCGTGGGGCGGCGCTAGCGGCGGCGCCGGAAGATGCGGAAGACGACGAAGAGCCCCAGGAGCGCCCCGGCGATGCCCGCTGCGGTCTTCTTGTCGACGCCAGCGGGATCGGGCTCCGCCGCGCCGCTCTTCTCCTCGTCGAAGTGGATGAGGTCGGCGAACGCCGGCCGGGTCTCCGGTGCGTCGGCGGCCTTCTTGAGCTCCGTCATGGGGTCTCCCTCCGCTGCTGCGTCGTCCTCCGGGTCCGTCGCTCCTGCTCGAGCGCGACCGGCACGGCCTCCGGCGCGGCGCGCCTGACTGGCGGCCGACCGGCGACGCGCCGGTTTCCCGTCATCCTCGCACGTCTCGGAGGTCGACACACGTCGCGGGGCCAGGAACCCAACCCACGTCCTGTGCAGTGCTCCCCCGTCGACGCCGGGGCCTGGGCCTCAACCGCCGATGTAGCTCATCTCGACGCGGGGGAGGTCGCGCGTCGCACCCGAGCGCAGCTCGGAGTAGCGGTCGGTGCGAGCCTCCCACACCCCCCGGACGATCGCCGCGAGGTCGCCGTCGGTCCCGCCGTCGCGCAGCGCCGCGCGGAGATCGGTGCCGCCGACGGCGAAGAGGCAGGTGAAGAGCTCGCCGATCGCCGACAGCCGCGCGCGGGTGCACGTCCCGCAGAAGGGCTGCGACACCGAGGTGATGACGCCGACCTCGCCGCCGCCGTCGCGGTAGCGGTAGCGCTCGGCGACCTGGCCCTCCGGCCCGCCGTCGACCGGCTCGAGCGGGAAGGCCTCGTCGAGGCGGGCGAGCAGCTCCTCGGCGGGGACGACCTCGTCGAGGCGCCAGCCGTTCGTCCGCCCGACGTCCATGAACTCGATGAAGCGCACGACGACGCCGCGCTCGCGGCCGTAGCGGGCGAGGTCGACGATCCCGTCGTCGTTGACGCCCCGGCGGATGACGGCATTGGCCTTCACTGGCGTGAGGCCGGCGGCGAGGGCGGCCTCGATGCCGTCGAGGACCGCGCGCAGCGGCACGCTCGTGTCGGCCATCGCGGCGAAGACCCGCTCGTCGACGCTGTCGAGGCTCACGCTCACGCGGTCGAGCCCGGCCTCGGCGAGCGCGTCGGCGTGACGCGGCAGCAGCGAGCCGTTCGTCGTGAGCGCGAGGTCGTCGATGCCGTCGAGGGCCGCGATGAGGCCGACGAGCCGCGGCAGGTCGCGTCGCACGAGCGGCTCGCCGCCGGTGAGGCGGACCTTGCGCAGGCCGAAGCCGGTGAGGACGCGCACCACCGTCGCGATCTCCTCGAAGGACAGCAGCTCGTGACGCTCGAGGAAGGCGTGGTCGGGGCCGAAGCGCTCGCGCGGCATGCAGTACGTGCAGCGGAAGTTGCAGCGGTCGGTCACCGACACGCGGAGGTCGGTGAGGGCCCTGCCGAGCTGGTCGATCGCGCGGGTGGTCACGGGCCGCGATCCTAGGGACGCCGCCGCCGCGGCGCCACCACGCGGCGCATCCCGCCCCGCGGCCGCACCCACGGACGCGACCCCGCCCGACCGGGCGTGGCTCAGCCCCGGCGCAGCGCCTCGCTGCGCTCGCGCGCGGCGGCCTCGAGCTGGTCGATGACCTCGTCGGTGCGGGCCCGCAGGGCACCGAGGTCGCCCTCGTTCCAGATCGTGTGGGTCGCGACGGCGAGCTTGTCCTCGAGGGAGGCCTGCGCGCCGATGCGCTGCTGCGCCGCGTCGCGGTCCATGCCGCGCTCCTCGACGAGGCGCTCCTCCTGGGTCTCGGGGTGGGTCGCGACGACGACGACGGCGTCGAACTCGATCGGGGCGCCCATCTCGACGAGCAGGGCGACGTCGACGACGACGAGCCCGTCGAGGTGGGTCATGACCTCCAGGCGGTTGGCGATCTCCCGCAGGATCGGCGGGTGGGTGAGCTCGTTGAGCACCGCCCGCTGGCCGGCGTCGGCGAAGACCATCGCCCCGAGGCGGTCGCGATCGATGAACCCCGCCTCGTCGAGGATCTCCCGGCCGAAGTGCGAGACGATGCGGTGCCAGGTCGGCGTCTGCGGCAGGACCACCTCACGCGCGATCTGGTCGGCGTCGATGACCTCGGCGCCACGCTCGGTGAAGCGCTCCGCGACCGTCGACTTGCCGGAGGCGATGCCCCCGGTCAGCCCGACGAGGTACACCTCGACCTCCCTCGTCGCTACGCCTTCTCCTCCTCGTCGCCCTCCTCGACGGCAGGCTCCTCGGCCTCGGCGACGGGCTCCTCAGCCGCAGGCTCCTCGGCCGCAGGCTCCTCGGCCGCAGGCTCCTCAGCCGCAGGCTCCTCAGCCGCAGGCTCCTCAGCCGCAGGCTCCTCAGCCGCAGGCTCCTCAGCCGCAGGCTCCTCGGCCTCGGCGACGGGCTCCTCAGCCGCGGGCTCCTCGGCGACGGACTCCTCTGCCTCAGGCTCCTCGGTGAAGGACTCCTCAGCCGCAGGCTCCTCGGCGAAGGACTCGTCGGCCGCAGGCTCCTCGGCGGTGCGCCCGGCCTGCTGCTGGAGGTCGGCGAGGACGTCGCCGAGGGAGACGCCGGTGTCCTCACGCTCGGCGCTCTCGGCGGCGCCCCGCTGCTGTTGCAGGGCGGCCTCGAGGGCGGCGCCGACGCTCGAGGCGGGGGCCTCCTGGGGCGCGCCCGCGCTGGGCTCGGGCTCCGCGGCGGTGTGCGTGGGCTCCTCGACGATCTCTGGCTCCTCGCCGTAGCCGGCCTTCACGGCCTGCTTGAGCGAGAGCGAGATGCGGCGGCGCACGTCGTCGATGTCGATGATCTTCACGGTGAGCGGGTCACCGACGTTGAGCACCTGCTCGGGGACCTCGACGTGGGCCTCGGCGATCTCGGAGATGTGGATGAGCCCCTCGATGCCCTCCTCGACCTTCACGAAGGCGCCGAACGGGACGATCTTCGTGACCGTGCCCTCGATGAACTCGCCGACGTAGTGCTGGCGGGCGAACTGGCGCCACGGGTCCTCCTGGGTGGCCTTGAGCGAGAGGCTCACGCGCTCGCGCTCGAGGTCGACGTCGAGCACCTCGACCTCGACCTCCTGGCCGACCTCGACGACCTCGCCGGGGTGGTCGATGTGCTTCCAGGAGAGCTCGGAGACGTGGACGAGCCCGTCGACCCCGCCGAGGTCGACGAAGGAGCCGAAGTTCACGATCGAGGAGACCGTGCCCTTGCGGATCTCGCCCTTCTCGAGGGTCTCGAGGAACTCGCGGCGGAACTCCGACTGCGTCTCCTCGAGGAACTTGCGGCGGGAGAGCACGACGTTGTTGCGGTTCTTGTCGAGCTCGATGACCTTGCACTCGAGCTCGCGCCCCACGTAGGGGTGGAGGTCGCGCACCCGGCGCATCTCCACGAGCGAGGCGGGCAGGAAGCCGCGCAACCCGATGTCGAGGATGAGCCCGCCCTTGACGACCTCGATGACCGTGCCGGTGACCGTCGACTCGGCCTTGTGGATCTCCTCGATCTTGCCCCAGGCGCGCTCGTACTGCGCGCGCTTCTTCGACATGACGAGGCGGCCGTCCTTGTCCTCCTTCTGCAGGACGAGGGCCTCGATGACGTCACCGAGCTCGACGACCTCGCTGGGGTCGACGTCGTGCTTGATCGACAGCTCCCGGGAGGGGATGACCCCCTCCGACTTGTACCCGATGTCGAGGAGGACCTCCTCGGGGTCCACCTTGACGACGACGCCCTCGACGATGTCGCCATCGTCGAACTCCTTGATCGTCGCCTCGAGCGCACGCTCGAACTCCTCCTGGGAGCCGAACTCCTCGAGGGCGATCTGCGCGCCGCGGTCACGCTCGAGGCGTGGCGCGGTGGCGAGCGTCGCCGTGGCGGCGCCCGTCTCGTCGGTGGTGAGCTGGTTGTCGTCGGCGGTCGGGTCCATAGGGTGCGTCGGTCTCCTGGAGTGGTCAGCGTCTGCCCGCACACCGTAGCGGCGCCCGACGGCCGTCGTGCACGCCGAAAGGCCCCACGGTGCAGGGGGTGGGCAGCCAGTGTCCCCTACGAGGGTCGGAGTGTCAACGTCGCCAACGCGGCGGGGCGCTCAGTGCTTCTCCGCGTCGAACCACGACGCCCCCGAGGCGGTGTCGACCTCGAGCGGCACCGCGAGGTCGGCGACACCGGCCATCTCGGCGACGAGGAGCTCGCGCAGCGTCGCCTCCTCGCCCTCGACGACCTCGCAGATGAGCTCGTCGTGGACCTGCACGATCACCCGCGAGGCGAGCCCATGGCGGGCGATCGCCGCGTCGACGGCGATCATCGCCTCCTTGATGATGTCGGCGGCGGTGCCCTGGATCGGCGCGTTGAGCGCCATGCGCTCGGCCATCTCCCGGCGCTGGCGCTGGTCGCTGCGCAGGTCCGGCAGGTAGCGCCGCCGGCCCGACAGCGTCGCGGTCCACCCGTCGCGGCGGGCCTGCTCGACGACGCCGTCGAGGTAGCCCTTGACCTTCGGGAAGCGCGCGAAGTACGCCTCCATGAGCTCGCGGGCCTCCTCGGGGGGGATGCCGAGCTGCTGGGCGAGCCCGAAGGCCGAGAGGCCGTAGGCCAGACCGTAGGTCATGCCCTTGATGCGGCTGCGCAGCGCGTTGTCGACGGCGTCGATCGGCAGGTCCCAGACCATCGCCGCGGTCTGGGCGTGGATGTCGTCGTGCGAGGCGAACGCCGCGAGCAGGCCCTCGTCGCCGGAGAGGTGGGCCATGACCCGCAGCTCGATCTGGGAGTAGTCGGCGACGAGCAGGCTCGTGTAGCCCTCCCCGGGCACGAAGGCCTTGCGGATCTCGCGGCCGGTCTCGGTGCGGATGGGGATGTTCTGGATGTTGGGATGCTGGCTCGACAGTCGCCCGGTCACGGCCACGGCCTGGAGGTACTCGGGGTGGATGCGCCCGGTCTCGGGCGCGACGAGCGGTGGGAGCGCGTCGACGTACGTGCCCTTGAGCTTGGAGACCTCGCGGTACTCGAGGAGGAGCCCGGCGATGGGGTGCTCGGCGGCGAGGCCGCGCAGGGCCTGGGCGTCGGTGGAGTAGCCGGTCTTGATGCGCTTGGTCCGCGGCAGCCCGAGCTCCTCGAAGAGGACCTCCTGGAGCTGCTTGGGGCTGTCGAGGTTGAACTCGCGCCCCGCCTGGGCGTGGATCGCCTCGCGCAGCCGGTCGATGCGCCCGCCGAGGGTCGCGCCGATCTCGGAGAGCACGTCGAGGTCGACGGCGATGCCGGCACGCTCCATGCGCGCGAGGACCGGGACGAGCGGCAGCTCGAGGTCGCGCACGAGGGCGGTCTGCTCGCGCTCCTCGAGGATCCCGGCGAGCTCGTCGACGAGGGCGAGGCAGGCGGCCGCGGCCACCGCCCGGGCGCCGCGGTCGTCCTCGACGGCCATCGCGAGCTGCCCGTCGTCACCGCCGGGCCCGCCGGCGGCGAGCTCGGCGTCGAGGTACTGCCGGGCGAGCCCGTCGAGGTCGTAGCTGCGGCTGCCGGGGGCGACGACGTAGGCGGCGAGCTCGGTGTCGAATGCGAGGCCCGCCACGGTCCAGCCGCGCGAGGCCGCCGCGTGGAGGAGGGCCTTCGCGCCGTGGGTGCGCAGCGGACGGCCCTCGTCGGCGAGGAGGCCAGCCAGCGCCTCGCGGTCCTCCTCGGCGAGGTCGTCGAGCCGGCCCGCCGCGGGATCGCGGCCCTCGGCGGCGAGCGCGACGCCACGCCAGCGCACCCGCGGGGGGTGCCCCTCGGCGTCGGCGAGGACGACGACCGGCGCGCCGTCGTCGAGCGCGGCGACCCAGGCGGCGAGGCCGCCGGGCTCGAGCGCGACCGGGGTGACCTCGAGGGCGTCGCGCCCCTCCTCCCCCACGACCCCGAGGGCGTCGAGGAGGCGGTCGGTGAGCGCGCGGAACTCGAGGGTGGCGAAGAGCCGGCGCACCCCCTCGACGTCGACGGCGCCCTGACGCAGCTCGCCGACGTCGAGCGGCACGTCGACGTCGCGGCGCAGCTCGATGACACGGCGGGCGTCGCGCACCGCCTCCTCGTGCTCGGCGAGCGTCGTCGGCAGCTTCTTGCCGCGGACCTCGTCGAGGTGGGCGAAGAGCGCGTCGAGGTCGCCGAACTGCGCGAGGAGCTTGGCGGCGGTCTTGTCGCCGACGCCGGGCACCCCCGGGATGTTGTCGCTCGCGTCGCCGCGCAGCGCCGCGAGGTCGGGGTAGCGCTCCGGGCCGACGCCATAGCGCTCCTCGACCGCGGCGGCGTCCATGAGCACGGTGTCGCTGATCCCGCGCTTCGTGTAGAGCACGGTGACGTGGTCGTCGACGAGCTGGAAGACGTCGCGGTCGCCGCTGACGACGAGGACGTCCATGCCGGCCTCGACCGCCGCGGTCGCGTACGTCGCGATGAGGTCGTCGGCCTCGACGTCCTCGATGGCCACCTGCGGGATCGCGAGGGTCGCGAGGAGCTCGTCGATGAGCGGGAGCTGCTCGCGGAAGGCGTCGGGCGCGCGCTCGCGCTGGCCCTTGTAGTCGGGCAGGATCGCGAGCCGCTCGGCGGGCCGGCCGCGGTCGAAGGTCACGGCGATGCGGTCGGGCGCGTGCTCGGCGAGGAGCTTCGTGAGCATCGTCGCGAAGCCGTAGACGGCGTTGGTGAGCTGCCCGGTGCTCGTCTGCAGGTCCTCGGGCAGCGCGAAGAAGGCGCGGTAGGCCAGGCTGTGGCCGTCGAGGAGCGCGAGGACGGGGCGTTCGGTGGGGGGCACGGCGCCTCGATGCGTCGCGGTCGCGGTCGGCGCCGAGCGTACAGCGGCCGCCGGCGCGCGGGCGCGGGGCCCCCTCGAGGCGCGCGCAACGCAGGCCGCCCGGACCGCGCGCCACCGCGCCTTCCAACTATGGGATTCGTAGGCTACGATGATGCTCGTGGCGACCGGGTCGAACAGCCTGAGGCCGCACATCCCGGGGGACGCTGGTCGCCACCCGAGGCTCTGCCCCACGAGACCACACCACAACAGGAGACATCACATGCTGCGACCCACGGTTCTGCGCATGCTTGCCTTGCTCCTCGCCCTCGCCCTCGTCATCGCCGCGTGCGCGGAGGATGACGACGAGGTCGAGGAGGAGCCCGAGGAGGACCCCGTCGAGGAGGAGGACGAGCCCGACGAGGACGACGACGAGCCCGAGGACGACGAGGAGGCCGAGGCCCCGGAGGCCGACGGCATGCTCTTCGGCTACGTGCTGCCCGAGTCCGGGCCGCTCGCCTTCCTCGGACCCCCCCAGGTCGAGTCCCTCAACCTCGCCATCGAGGACATCAACGCCGCAGGCGGCGTCCTCGGCGCCGACGTGACGGTCAGCGGCGGTGACGAGGCCGGCGACCCCGCCGTCGCCTCGGAGGACACCGAGCGCCTGCTCGGCGAGGGCGTCCACGCGATCATCGGCGCGGCGGCCTCGGGCATCTCCACCCAGATCGTCGGCCAGATCACCGGCGCCGAGGTGGCGCAGTGCTCCGGCTCGAACACCGCCGCGGTCATCGACGAGGCCGAGACCGGCTTCTACATGCGCACCGCACCCACCGACGTCCTGCAGGGCCCGGTCCTCGGCGACGTGATCGTCGGCGACGGCTTCCTCGACGTCGCGATCATGGCCCGCGCCGACGACTACGGCCAGGGCTTCCTCGAGGACCTCTCCGCGTCGATCACCGAGCAGGGTGGCGACGTGCTCGCCGAGGTGCTCTACGACCCGGAGGCCGCGAGCTTCACCGCCGACGTCGAGAGCGCGATCGCCGATGACCCCGAGGCCATCGCGATCATCGGCTTCGACGAGGGCGCGCAGGTCATCGCCGACCTCATCGAGGCGGGCTACGGCCCGCAGGACATCGCCCTCTACACCGCCGACGGCATGCGCGGCGCCACCCTCTGGGAGGGCGTCGACCCTGACAACCCCGCGGTGCTCGAGGGCATGCGCGGCACCGCCCCGGGCGCGTCGCTCGACTACAACGAGCGGCTCACCGACATCGACGGCGTCGACGACCCGATCTTCGGCGGTCAGGTCTACGACTGCGTCGTCGTCCTCGCGCTCGCCGCGGAGGCCGCCGGCAGCTACGACGCCGCCGACTTCCAGCCCGAGCTGCGCGACATCACCCAGGACGGCACGGAGTGCAGCTCCTTCGAGGAGTGCGCCGGCCTGCTCGCCGACGGCGAGGACATCGACTACCAGGGCGTCTCCGGCCCGATCGAGTGGAACGAGCAGTACAACGTGACCTCGGCGACCTACGAGATCTTCGAGTTCGACGCCGAGGGCGAGCCCGTCCAGGAGGACACCGTCGAGGCCCGCCTCGAGTAGGCCACGACCGCACCTGCACCACCACGGAGGGCCCGGGCATCCGCCCGGGCCCTCCGCTCGGGTCGGGAGGCCCGCGGCCGTGGAAGCCCGCGGCCGTGGCAACCCGGGGCGGTGGAAGCCGTGGAAGCCCGGGGCCCCTCGCGGGCGGACCCGGCCGCTCAGCCGTCCTGGCGCGCGAGGGTGCCGAGGTAGAGCTCGATGACCTTCGGGTCCTCGAGCAGCTCGTGGCCGGTGCCCTCGTAGGCGTTGGCCCCCTGGTCGAGGACGTAACCGCGGTCGGCGATCTCGAGGCAGCGCCGGGCGTTCTGCTCGACCATGACGATCGAGATGCCGGCCTCGGTGTTGATCTCGCGGATGCGGTCGAAGACCTCGTCCTGGTTCGCGGGGCTCAGGCCGGCGGAGGGCTCGTCGAGGAAGAGCACGCTCGGCTCCATCATGAGCGCGCGGCCCATCGCGACCATCTGCCGCTCCCCGCCCGACAGCGAGCCAGCGCGCTGCGCGCGGCGGTCGGCGAGCAGCGGGAAGAGCCCCGCGACGAACGCGAAGCGCTGCGCCCACTCCTTCGACCGCAGGAAGAGGCCCATCTCGAGGTTCTCCGAGACGGTGAGGCTCGGGAAGACGTTCGCGACCTGCGGCACGTAGCCGATGCCGCGGCTCACGAGCGTGTGGGCGGGCAGGTCGGTGATCGGCTCGTCCCGCAGGCGCACCTCGCCCGAGCGGATGTCGACGAGGCCGAAGAGCGCCTTGATGAGCGTCGACTTGCCGGCGCCGTTGGGGCCGATGATGCCGACGAGCTGGCCGTGCTCGAGGGTGAGCGAGCAGCCCGTGAGGATGTCGACGCCGGGGACGTAGCCGGCGATGAGGTCGTCGGCGACGAGCAGCGGCCCGTCGGCCGCGGGGCCATCGACCGGCGGCGGGCTCGCCTCGCTCACGACTGCTCCTCCCCCTCGCGGTGGCGGCTGCGCCCGAGGTAGGCGTCGATGACCTCGGGGTTGCGGGCGATCGCCTCGGGCGTGCCCTCGGCGATGATCTGCCCCTGGGCCATGCAGACCACCCAGTCGCTGATGCCCATGACGACGTCCATGTCGTGCTCGACGAAGAGCACGGTCATGCCCTCGTCGCGCAGGCCGGTGACGTGACCGAGCAGCGACTGCGTGAGCGCGGGGTTCACCCCGGCCATCGGCTCGTCGAGCATGACCATCGTCGGCTCGACCATGAGCGCGCGCGCCATCTCGAGGAGCTTGCGCTGCCCTCCCGAGAGCGTCGCGGCGAACTCGTCGCGCATGTGGATCATGTTGAAGTACTCGAGCAGCCCCTCGGCGCGGGCCTCGATGGCGGTCTCCTGGGCCCTCCACAGCGGCGGCAGGAGCGCCGGCAGGAAGTGCTCGCCGCGCTGACCGACCGCGGCGAGCTTCATGTTGTCGAGGACGGTCATGCGCCCGAGCGCCTTGGTGAGCTGGAACGTCCGCACCATCCCCGAGCGGGCGACCCGATGCGCGGGCATCCCCGACATCGGCTTGCCGTCGAAGGTCCAGCGACCGGTGTCGGGGCGGTCGAAGCCGGTGAGGACGTTGAAGAACGTCGTCTTGCCCGCGCCGTTGGGCCCGATGAGCCCGGTGATGGCCCCGCGCTGGACCTCGAGCGCGTCGACGTCGACGGCCCGCAGCCCGCCGAAGGTCTTCGTGACCTCGGCGGCGACGAGGATCGGGTCGGGCTTGCTCACGCCCGGCTCGGGTGCGACGTCGGCGAGCGAGCGCGCGACCGCGCTGGGTTCAGCGGACATTGAGCGCCAACTCCCGTCGATCGCCGAACATGCCTTGTGGTCGGAAGATCATGAGCAGCATGAGCCCGATGCCGACCACGAGGAAGCGCACCGCTCCGAGGGCGTCGGCGCCGAACCAGTCCGGCATGTAGCCGGCGGCCCCGGCCTGGCGCAGGGTCGCGTCCATGCCCGCCATGAGGAACCAGAAGACGATCGAGCCGGCCACCGGCCCGAGCACCGTCGCGGCGCCGCCGAGGATGAGGATCGTGTAGAAGTAGAACGTCAGCAGCGGCAGGAACGTGTCGGGGTGGACGCTCTGGAGGTTGAGCGCGAAGACCACCCCGCCGAGCGCCCCGATGACGCCCCCGAGCACGAGGCTCTGCATCTTGTAGCCGAAGACGTTCTTGCCGAGGCTGCGCGCGGCGTCCTCGTCCTCGCGGATGGCCTTGAGGGCACGGCCCCACGGGCTGCGGGCGAGCAGGTAGGTCAGCAGGACCGCGAGGGCGACGAGCGTCCAGCCGACGGTGAGCACCCAGAGCTGGCGCTCGTTGTAGGCGAGGAACCCGATCTGGATCCCGCTCGTGTAGGGGTTCAGGGCGTTGAACTCCGCGGCGAAGCCCGAGAGCCCGAAGACCCCGCCGGTGAGGTCGCGCGACGGGCTCGCGCGGAAGGTGAAGCGCAGGATCTCCGCGGCGGCGATCGTCGTGATCGCGAGGTAGTCGGCGCGCAGCCGCAGCGTCGGGGCGCCGAGCAGCAGCGCGAGCGCGACCGCGAGGAGCAGGCTCACGAGCAGCCCGAGCCAGAGGCTGCCGCCGAACACCGTGACGGTGATCGCGACGCCGTAGGCGCCGAGGAGCATGAAGCCCACCTGGCCGAAGTTCAGCAGCCCGGTGTAGCCGAAGTGGAAGTTCAGCCCGATGGCGAGCAGCGCGTAGGCCGCGGCGCTCGGGCCGAGCGCCGCGCGCAGCGCGTTGGCGAGGATCGCAGCGGGATCCACCGTCAGCCTCCTGCTCGGGGGTTCATCAGCCGATCCGCTCCTTGATCCCGAGGATGCCCTGCGGTCGGAAGAGCAGGACGAGGATGAGCACGAGCAGCGCCCAGACGTCCTTGAGCTCCGAGGTCAGCCAGATCGTCGACACCTCGGTGACGATGCCGACGACGAGGCTGCCGACCGCGGCGCCGAACGCCGTGCCGAGCCCACCGAGGATGACCCCGGCGAACATGAGCAGGAGCAGCCGGAAGCCCATCATGTAGTTGACGTTCTCGACGATGCCGAGGAGCACGCCGCCGAGGGCCGCGAGGGCCCCGCCGAGGATCCAGACGACGAGGATGATGCGCTTGACGTCGATGCCGGAGGACTCCGCGAGGTCGCGGTTGTCGGCGACCGCGCGCATGGCCTTGCCGAGGCGGGTGCGCTGCAGGAGGTAGGCCACCCCCAGCAGCACCGCGACGGAGAAGAGCATGACCGTGAGGTCGCGGGGGGTCACCCGCACGCCGAGCATCTCGATCGGCGCCTGCACGGCGTAGCCGGAGTAGGTGCGGCTCGCCCCGCCGAAGACGATGAGCATGATGTGGCGCAGCACGAGCGTGAGGCCGATCGAGATGACGAGCATCTGGATGAGGCCGGTGCGCCGATCGCGCAGGGGTCGCCACAGCCCGCGCTCGAGTCCCGCCCCGACGAGGCCGCCGACGGCGGTCGCGATCGCGAGGGCGGCGATGATCGGCAGCTGCGGACCGGCGACGTTGAGGAAGTACGCGACGATCGCGCCGAGCGTGACGAGCTCGCCGTGGGCGAAGTTGATGAGCCCGGTCGTGCCGAAGATCAGCGAGAGGCCGATCGCGGTCATCGCGATGAGCAGGCCGAACTTCACCCCGTTGAGGAGGCTCTGGGGAAGGCGTGAGAGCGCGGTGGCTCCGGGGCCGCGCTCCTCGCCGAGCGCGAAGCCCACCGACCGCTGCTGCTCGCTGCGCACGTCGACGTCGAGGCTCGCCCGGTCGGGGTCGCGCAGCCCGACGTCGGGTGGGAGGCTCTCCTCGACGAGCGTCGCGGTGTAGCTGCCCGGCCCGGGCAGCGGGACGAACCACTGCCCCTCTTCGTCGGTGACGCCGAGGCCGACCTCGACGCCGTCGTCGTCGACGACGAGCACCTCGACGCCCGCGATCGGCTCGCGGTCGGGGTCGTTGATGCGCCCCTGCAGCGCCTCGGCCCCATCGGCGTCCTGCGCGAGGGCGGGGGCGACCGAGAGCACGAGCAGCGCGAGGACGAGCGGCGCGACCATGACACGCCATCCAAGGCTCATTGCCCGCTCCCTGTCCCAGCGGCGCGACGTGCGCCGACGCGACGCCCGCGCCCATGCGGGGACGCGAGTCCCGACTGCACCGGTGCCACCGACCATGGCGTTCCGATCGCTCGCAGTGTAGTGGCCCCGCTCGCGTGTGCAGCGACCCGGCGCGCTCCTGGGCCCACCGCCGCCCAAACGGGGCGGTCCGAGGCTCACCCGGCCTCGCCGACGTAGCGCTCGACGACCTGCTCGGCGACGTCGCGCATCGTCGCGCGCCGCTGCATCGCCGTGCGCTGCAGCCAGCGGAAGGCGTCGGGCTCGGACATCCCCTCGTGCTCCTGCAGCAGCCCCTTGGCCCGCTCGACGACCTTGCGGGCCTCGAGGCGGCCGGTGAGGGTGCCGACCTCGTCCTCGAGCCCCCGGAGGTCCTCGAAGCGGCCCGAGGCGATCTCGATCGCCGGGAGGAGGTCGTGCTTCTGGAACGGCTTGACGAGGTAGGCCATCGCCCCGGCGGCGCGCGCGCGCTCGATGAGGTCGCGCTGGCTGAACGCCGTGAGGATGAGCACCGCCGAGAGGCGCTCGGAGGTGATCTGCTCGGCCGCCTGGATGCCGTCCATGACCGGCATCTTGATGTCGAGGATCGCGAGGTCGGGCCGCAGCTCGCGCGCGAGGCGCACCGCGGTGGCGCCGTCGCTGACCTCGGCGACGACGTCGAAGCCCTCCTCCTCGAGCATCTCCTTGAGGTCGAGGCGGATGAGGGCCTCGTCCTCGGCGATGAGCACGCGGATCGGCCCGCGCGAGGAGGTCTCCTGCGCGTCCTCGGTGACCTCGCTCACCGGCTCCTCCTTGCCCGCGTCGTCGGTCCTCGGCACCTCACCCTCCCGATCCCTCAGCGCTGCTCGAGCATCCCCTCGAGGATGCGGTCCTGCTCGGCGAGGAGCGCGGCGAGCCGCTCGGCGGCCTCGTCGCGCTGCGCCCGGGTCCGGCGGGCGTCCTCCTCGGCGTCGGCGCGCTCACGATCGGCGAGCGGCGTCTGGGCGACGAGCGCCTTCGTGCGGGCCTCGTCGGCGAGCCCCTCGACGTAGGCGGCCTGCTCCTCCAGCACCCGCACCTGCTCCCGCAGGCGCCTGACCTCGTCACGCAGCGCGTGCAGGCGGCGCTCCGGGCTGCCCAGGCGCATGCCGGCTCCTCCTCGCTCGCTCCGCTGTCCCAGCCGTCGGCGAGCCACGCCTCGGCGCCGGGCCGCGGAGTCTACGCGACCCGCGATCGACCCTCAGCACGCGTCGACCGTGCCGGGAGAGGGGCTCGAACCCTCACGTCCAGAGGACACCGTGGTTTGAGCACGGCCTGTCTACCCGTTCCAGCATCCCGGCGACGTGCGCGCATTGTGACAGGTCGGCGCACCTCCCCGCAGCCTCGTGCCCGGCGGAGCCGGCTCCGCAGACCGGTGGCCGGCGCCGCCCCACGACCGCGGCACCCGGGGTCGGGCCGGCAGCCGCTAGCCTTGGCGCGCACCGCGTCCCCGCCGCCGGCCCGCCGGACCGGCCACGAGGAGCCCCGTGACCGCACCGCGCACCGACGCCACGGCCGGCCTCGCCCGGGTCGGCCGCCGCGTGCTCGTGCTCGCGGCGTCGACCCACGTCGCCGCGCTCGCCTTCTCGACCCCCTACCTCGTGGCCTGGACGGCGGGACTCGACCGCCCCGGTCGCGTCGGGCTCGTCCTCGCCCACGGCGCGACGCTGCTCGCCGCGGGGATGTGGTCGAGCCTCGCCGACGCCGAGCGCGGGCGCGACCCGCGGCTCGGGCTCGCCCGTGACCCGCGCTGGAGCGACCTCGAACTCGCCCGCAGGGCCCTCGGACCGGTCCTCATCGTCGCGGTGCTCGGCAGCCTCGTCGCCCTGCGCCTGCACCCCGCCGTCGGGCTCGGCGCGCTCGCGCTCCTCGCGGTCGCCCGGCTCTGGACGCGCGCGCCGCTGGGCACCCGCCTCGTCCTCGGCCCCGAGCTCGTCGCGCCGGTGCTCGTCGTCCTCGTGCCGGCTGCGGGCCTGGGATGGCTCGCCGGCGCCGAGCTCCCCCCGCTGTCGGCGCTGTCGGCGGCGGCGTCCCTCGCCGCGCTCGTCCTCGCGCTCCACCTGCGCGACCGCGACCGCGACCTCGCCGACGGCGTGCCGACGCTGGCGACGCGCCAGCCCCGCCGCGCCGCCCAGGCCCTCGGGGCCTGCGGCGCGATCGGCGGGCTGAGCGGCATCGCGACGCTCGTGCTCCCGCTCGGGGCCGCCACGGTCACCGCGCTCGTCGGCGGCCTCGGCGTCATCGCCGCCCTGCCACTCTCCCGCGGCCGGGTCCCCGCGCTCGCCGCGGCCCACGCCCTGCTCGCGCTGTCCTGGCTCGCCCGCTGAGGCCAGCCCCCGCCAGCCGCGGCCCTCAGCCGACGTCGAGGCGCTCGACGACGCCCGCGTCGGCCCGCACCCGCACCCGGTCGCCGTCGGCGATCGCCGCGGTCGCCCCGTCGACGGCGGTGATCGCCGGCAGCCCGAGCTCGCGCAGGACGATCGAGCCGTGGGAGAGGTCGCCCCCGGTCTCGACGACGACGGCGGCGCAGTGCGCGAAGGTCGGCACCCACCCGGCGTCGACGCTCGGGGCCACGAGGACGACGGCCGCGCCGTCGGCCCGCGCCGGCGCGGCGGTCGCGGGCTCGTCGCGGCGCCAAGCCACGCCCTCGACGTCGCCGCGGGTGAGGGGGCGCCCGTGCAGGCGCGCGCCGGCCGGCCGGGGGGCGTGCGCGGCGCGGAAGCGCTCCGGATCGTCGCTGCGGCGGAAGACCTCCGGGAAGCGGTAGCCGGCGAGGCGCTCCCGCTCGCCGCGTCGGCGGGCGGCCTCGGCGGGCTCGAGCCGCCAGCCGTCGTCGAGGGCGCGCGCCTCGTCGACGTCGAGCAGCCAGAGATCCGCGGCCCGCGGCAGGCGGCCATCGGCCTCGGCGGTGGCCGCGAGGCGGAGCAGCCCGGCGCGCAGGTCGGCGAAGGCCATCATCGCCTCGCTGCGCAGCCGCTCGCGGCTGGTGATCGTCGCCTGCGCCGCCCGCCAGACCGGGGTGAGCGCCCGGGCCCGCAGCGAGCGGGGCGGTGCGGGCGCCGCCGCGCGGGGCGGGGTCGCGGCCACCGCGAGCAGCGCCGCGGGATCCTCGGCGAAGCGGGGGCGGGCGAGGTCGGACTCGTAGATGCCGCGGTGGCCGTGCGCGGCGAGGTAGCGCGACCACGCCGCGCGCACCTCCTGGTCGTCCGGCAGGCCCCCGCCGCGCAGCGCCTCGGCCGCGCCGGGCCGGGTCGCGACGAGCGCCCGCAGGTCGTCGAGGTCGGTGGCCATGCGCGTCGCGGCGCTGCGACCCTCGCGCCCGAGCTCGGCGAGCACGCCGGCCCGGGCGAGCACCGCCACGGGCAGGCTCATCGCGTTCGCGAGCCCGAACATCTCGGTGACGAGCCCGGCGTAGCACGCCTCGGCGACGGCGACCGCCTCGCGGAAGCTCGCGGGTCGGGTCGCGGCGGCGCGCCGCAGCAGCGCCCCGGTGCGCCGCGCCGAGCCGGCCACCCCGAGCTGGCGCACCCCGAGGCGCGCGAGGGCCGGCGCCTTGCGGGCCAGCCGCGCGGGGCGTGCACCGACGTCGGGCTCGTCGAGGCCGGCCGCGCCGCCCATCGCGTCGGTGACGAGGCGCGTGGGCAGGCCGAGGTGGCGCAGGAGGTCGCGCAGGAGCGAGCGGTTGAGGAACGGCCGCCCGGCGACGACCTCGACGAAGGGCCGCCCAGCCGGCAGGGTCGGGTCGGCGGCGCGGTAGTAGCCGAACAGCCGCGGGGAGGCGTCGGCGATGAGGCTCGTCATGAACGTCGACGGCAGGGCCGGCAGGATCTCCTTGTGGTTCGCGACGGTGAGGACCTCATCGCGCACGATCCCGCGGGTCAGCGGGCGGACCTGCACGAGCCAGCACGTGCGCCCGTCGTCGGCCCACTCGACGTCCCAGTCCCCGCGCCCGAGGACGAGGCGGACCCCGCGCAGGAGCCGGGCCAGGCGGGCGGCGAACGGCGGCGCGCCCGCGGGCGCACGCGGGCGCTCGAAGGGCTCGAGACGCTCGAGGAGCGACCGTCGGCCGGTGACCCGTCCGGCGAGCAGGCGGTCGGCGAGGCCGTCGGTCCAGGCGACGACGTCGTCGAGGTGGTCGGCCTCGGTGGCCGCGACCCCGGCGTGGCGCGCCGGCACCATCGCGACGAGGAGCACGTCGCGCCGCCGTGGCGCGCCGCCCCCACCGGAGGCTGGCCCCTGACCCCCGCCGGAGGCGCGCACCTGACCCCGACCGGAGGCGCGCACCTCCTCGATCGCGGCGAGCAGCGCGGCGGGGTCGGCGCCGTCGACGTCGAGGAGGCTCGTGTAGCGACCGGCCTGCGCGGCGCCCTCGGCGTCCTCCCCGGCGAAGGCCGAGCGCACCGCGACGCGCGCGGGCACCTCGAGGAGACCACCTCGCCCACGGTCCCCGCTCGCGGCGAGGCCGAGGGCGGCGAGGCGCGCCCGGGGGGCCCCGGCGGCGCCGTGCCGCAGGGGCGCGAAGGCCTCGTCGGGCACGATCGCGCCGCGCGGAACCGGCAGGCCGGCGCCTGCGGCGTCGTGCAGGCGCGCGGCCTTGGGGGCGAGGGGCCCGGCGGGCGCCGCCCCGCCGAGCTCGAGGGCGCGGGCGGTCACGCGGCGGGCGCGGCGACGAGGCCGCGGGCGAGGTCGGCGACGCGCCGGGCGTAGGCGCGGGGGTCGTCGAGCATCGGGAAGTGGTCCCAGCCTGGCACGCGGACGATCTCGGCCCGCGGCAGCAGGGCGCGGTAGTCCTCGACCTGCTCGACGGCGAGGAGCCGCTCGTCCTCGCCCCAGAGCAGGACCGCCGGCACGTCGACGGGGGCGAGTGAGGCGAACCACTCGGCGTCGATGAGGCGGAACATCGTCCCGAAGGCGGT
>Ga0207421_10002190_pt1 | contig 24487 bp, 25 predicted proteins | sample SodLakKL_010_SED_4_FD_187542 | JGI IMG/M metagenome (GOLD analysis project Ga0207421, IMG submission 187542) | Alkaline sediment microbial communities from Lake Tanatar, Kulunda Steppe, Russia - 8KL_010_SED (SPAdes) (version 2) | ecosystem: Environmental > Aquatic > Non-marine Saline and... | reverse complement strand
AATCGCACAATAAAAGCGATATTGTTTGATTTTGGTGAAACGCTGCTTACTTTCGGAAGAGTCGATGTTAATGGGCTCTTCCGAGAGGGAGCTAAGCTTACGCACAAATATCTGACTGATTTGAACCAGCCTATAGGCGGTTTTCGCTGGTATTATATCAGGAATATGATCGCCATACGCATTCATTATCTGCTGGGCAAAATTGGCGGCTGGGATTTTGACAGCCTCGAACTGGTCAAAAAAGTCGGAAAGAAAAAAGGGCTGGATCTGACCGAGGAGCAATGGCGCCGGCTGGTCTGGCTTTGGTATGAACCGCTTAGCAAAATGGCTCGTGCCGAGGAAGATATTATACAGACTCTTGAAGAATTGAAAGGCCTGGGCCTTAAGCTGGGCATTGTTTCTAACACATTCGTTCCCGGTACGAATCTCGACAAGCACCTGGAGCAGGAGGGTATGCTTGAGTACTTTGAGCCGCGGATATATTCATGTGAATTCGGCTTTAGGAAACCCGACCACCGCATTTTCCATGTCGCCTCCGAGCGCATTGGTGTGCCAATGGAAAATATTATGTTCATCGGCGACCGGATAGATATGGATGTGATTCCCTCGTGCAAACTTGGAATGGTTCCAATACTCAAAAACGCATATACTAACGAAGGCAAGGAAGCTCCCGACTCCGTGCGTCGGATCGACAAACTAAGCGAACTGCCTGATATCGTGAGGATGATTAATGATCAGGCCGCCGAGGCCGAATCGGAAATAAGCAGTCGCCCGAAAAAATGATTACCGATTAAACTTGCCAAAACCCCGCCTTTAAGTTTACACTCTCTGCCGCAGTGTAATTAAATATCCGTAAAGATCATTCGGAGTCTGAAATGGCCAATATCGAAAAACCGGCTATCCAGAAATGTATAAATCCTGACTGCGCCGCTGAATATAGTTGCGGGCAGGGAATGTTCAAATGCCCTCAATGCAGCGATTTACTCGATGTCATTTACGACTGGGATAAAGCCCCTTTGCCGGACAAAATGGCCGATTTCGGCAAAAGATGGGCCACAAGGAACAACCCGCTGGATTTCTCGGGAGTATGGCGGTTTCGCGAATTGCTGGACTTCTGCCCGGACAGGCACAAAGTAACTATCGGTGAAGGCCAAACCATTCTCGAGCAAAACTGTGCAATCGCACAGCATATAGGCCTCGAACCCGATAAACTGTTTCTGGAATACGAAGGCTGCAACCCATCGGGCTCATTCAAGGACAACGGAATGACGGCTGCTTTCAGTCACGCTATGATGGTCGGAGCCAAAGACTCTGCCTGCGCCTCGACCGGTAACACATCAGCCTCGGTCGCGCTATATGCACACGCCTGCGGTATGAAATGCGTGGTATTTATAGGCGAGGGAAGAATCGCTTTCGGCAAGCTCAGCCAGGCGATGGACTATGGAGCCCAAACAATACAAATTGCCGGCGATTTCGATGATTGTATGAGGCAGGTAAAGGATGTCTGCACCGAGCTTAACCTGTACCTGCTAAATTCTCTGAACCCTTTCCGTCTCGAGGGACAGAAAACAATTATGTATCGAATTATTGAGGGTATGGGCTGGAATGTCCCCGACTGGATTGTCGTTCCGGGCGGTAATCTTGGCAACTCCTCGGCTTTCGGCAAAGCTTTCGGTGAATTGAAAAGCCTCGGCCTGATAGACAAAATTCCCCGAATGGCTATAATTAACGCCACCGGAGCTGACACACTGACAGACCTGGTAAACAATAAAGGCTTAAAGTGGAACAACGGCAATGTTGACCACGCACTGATCGAAAACTATTACAAAAAACTCGATGTCGAAAACTTCTCGCCCCACACCTGCGCCTCAGCCATAGAAATATCCAGGCCGGTCAACCTGAAAAAATGCCTGCGCGCGATTGATATAACCAACGGCGTGGTGCTGGCCGTTACCGATGAGGAAATCCTCGACGCCAAAGCACTTATAGGAAAATTTGGCCTGGGTTGCGAGCCGGCCTCTGCCGCCACGATAGCCGGACTGATTCACCTGCTTGAAAAAGGCACAGTGCAAAAAGACCAGACAGTAGCCTGCGTCCTGACAGGCCATCCGCTGAAAGACCCCGACGCGACTGTCAACTATCACAAGCAAAGTCAGGGCAAATACTCTAATCCGCCGCTGCAGGCTCCAAACGATATGGACGCACTGATAAAATTGATTCGCGGTTAAGGACATACCTTAATTAACCTCCGCCAATCCCTGAAATAACGGGAAAGAGGCATTTTCCTATTGAAATGCTATGGGATTGTCTGTATTTTCAAGCCAATGGAAATCCGGCTACCGCTAACATGCGATGTTGGATGAGTTATTAAAATGGGCAAAAATAACTGAACAGGAGGCAACAAAATGCGGAAAAATCAAAAAATAATTACGAGCACACTCAACAGAAGAAACTTTATTACAGCCGCCGGAGCGACACTGGCAGGGTTGTCCCTAAATAATCACAGCCAGGCCAATTCGGCCACACCCTCTATTGTAAGAGATATGACCGCCGCTAACCTCCGTGGGGCATTCGGTGGGGAAAGTATGGCATATATGAGATATGTTCTCTGGGCCAACCACGCCGAAAAGGACGACAAGCCGAATGTTGCGCGTCTTTTCCGGGCAACTGCAGATGCCGAGAAAGTACACGCCGACAATCACTTTGTCGAGCTTACCGAACACCCCGGCGAAGAACTTGTAGCTTCTATGGCGGTTTTCGGGCTGGGTTCAACTTCGGATAATTTGCAGGGTGGAATAGACGGAGAAGTCTTTGAGGTCGAGGAAATGTATCCGGCCTTTCTGGCAGTGGCGAAGAAACAGAACGAAAAAGGCGCCATACAATCTTTCGAGTATGCTCTCGAAGCCGAAAAAATGCATATAGACCTTTTCAAAAAAGCAAAACAGGCCACCGATAGAGGCCAGGATGTTGAATTGGGCCCGGTCAGAGTCTGTGATGTTTGCGGCTATACCATAGAAGGCGATATACCGGACGAATGCCCTATATGCGGCCACAGCAGAAACCATTTTATGAGTTTTGAATAATCAAATACTGACCGCAGCATTCATTATTAGATGCGTTTTTCTTTCTAAGCTACAACCTGTGCGACTGTTTGGTTGTTGACATCGGCTGTCAGGGGTATATATTATCTGCATAGTTGTACCGGCAGGCGGTTGAGTTTTTTGAATCCGATTTAGGAGTTGTAAATGGACGCATCTATTTTTAAGGCTTACGATATTCGCGGTATTTATCCCGACCAGATTAACTCTGAAGCCGCATGGAAAATTGGCTATGCGTCGGGGCGTTTTTTGCGGAGCCTGCTACGAGGCTATGAACGAGGCCAGGCAAATGCACAGTCGATATGTGTCGCAAGAGACATGCGGAAGCACTCACCCGAGCTGCTTAAGGCTTTGACCTCGGGAATAAACGCTGCCGGAGCTAATGTTATTGATATCGGGATGATAGACACGCCGCAGATGTATTTTGCCATAAACCACCTGGGAACCTGCGGAGGAATACAGGTTACAGCTTCACATAATCCGGCAAAATATAACGGCTTCAAAATTTCAGGCCTGGGCGCAAAACCTGTCGGAAGAGACACCGGGCTGAAAGATATCGAACATATCGCTACCGCCTTGATTCATACAAAAGGGACAAGCGACGGCTCTGTAGAAAAATACGAGATGGCCGAAAAATATAAAATGCATGTGATGAAGTTTCTCAAGCCGAATCTGCGGACGGTCAAGGTTGCCATAGATGCTTCCAACGGGATGGCAGGCAAGGTCGTGCCGCTTATTTTTGATGACGCTCCGATGGATATCGTGCCGATCAATTTCGAGCATGACGGAACTTTCGTGCACGAGCCGAACCCGCTCGATGAAAAAAACCTCGAGGTGCTCAAAAAGAAGATTGTCAAAGAAAATTGTGATTTTGGGGTTTGCTTTGACGGAGACGCTGACAGGCTGATAATGATTGACGAAACAGGAAAAACAATCGGCTGCGATCTGCTTACTGCCCTGATGGTGCCGTATTTTCTCGAGAAAAGCCCCAGTTCGGCGGTTGTTTATGACCTGCGCAGTAGTTGGGTGGTAGCAGAAGAGGTTATTAAAAACGGTGGAACTCCGCGCCGTGAGCGGGTCGGACACGCTTATCTGAAAAAAGCCCTCCGCGATTCGCACGCGATTTTCGGAGGTGAATTATCGGGACATTTCTACTATCGAGACAATTTCTATGCCGACTCAGGTATGATTACGCTGGTTCACATGCTCAATATCCTCGGATCGACTGATACGACGGTCAGTGAGCTTGTTAAGCCACTTCGCAGATATTATTCATCGGGCGAAGTAAATTTTGAGGTTGAAGATAAGCAGGCCAAAATGAACGAACTGGCCAAAAGATACAAGGACGGTGATATCGATTATCTTGACGGCGTCACGGTAATGTTTAAGCAGTGGTGGTTTAATTGCAGGCCAAGCAACACCGAGCCATTTCTACGGCTTAATATCGAAGCCAAAACTGAAGAACTTCTTAACGAGAAAATGGCTGAGATAGAGGAAATGCTCGGCAAGAGAGTTTAAAAGACTCGGCAAAATATCAACGGAGTGTCCTGTGAAAAGGCAAGCCGCGTTTTTCTGCGTTTTTGTGGCAATTACGGCGGGGTTAGGGGGGGGTCTTTGCGCAGCAAAAGAAAACAGTGAAACTTTTAACATACCCCCTGCCGCCCTGCGTGATTTGTCCCCTGTTTTGCTGGAAGTTGATGTTTTTGGCGATAAGGCAGACCTACACAATAACATTGAAGAATCACTCACTGAAGCTATTGAAAAGCAATTGAAAAATTTATCTATTGCTGTTGAGAAATCATCCGCGGCGATGATTTCCCCCAATTTTGCTAAATTTTCGGCCAGAGCCACAATTCTACAAATTCCCGGCAGCGACGATTATGTGTTTTTTGTTCAGGGGATGGTTTGGCGTAAGGTCGAGATAATTGGGACAGGTATTCAATTTTCAGCGGTTATATGGCAGGAACCGCCCCAGTTAAAAATAGTACCCGATAATTCGCTGGTCAAGCAGAGCGGCGTGCTTATTACCCGCGCTCTGGATAGTTTTTCACAGGCTTATGTTGCAGGCCGCGGTTCGGAAGATTCTGCTGCTGTCAGGCAAACAAAGGCGTCTTATGTCGCATCGAAAAACAGCGATGTTTTCCATAAATCATCCTGCTCGTCAGCCGGTCGGATACTGCCTGCCAATATAATTCATTTCTCTACACGAGCCGAAGCAAGAGCCACCGAACGCCGGCCATGCAGACACTGCAACCCATAGCAAACGGCCGTAATGGGCAATTCAGGTTAAATCGGCTTTTGATTTGTTTTTTCAACGATTTTCAGTAGTATATCGTTGAACTTAGTGTTGAACTTTTTAACTTCCGCTTAGTAATTCCTTTAAGTTTATTATGAGAAAACGATATCAATTAATAGCTTGCAAGGTTCTTCAGCGTGAGGCGTATTATTGCGCTGCATTATCGCCGAATATTGTGGATGTGGTTCTGATGCCGCAGGGGCTTCATAATGAGCCTCAAAAGTTGCAAAAGCGGCTGCAAGAGGCACTTTTATGCAACGCCGATGTTGAGGGGGAAAATTACGATGCGACGCTGCTGGGCTATGGCCTTTGCTGTAACGGCACCGCCGGCGTAAGTTGTGATATTCCTATGGTCATACCGCGAGCACATGATTGTATTACCCTGCTGCTTGGCTCAAAGGATAAATATAAAGACTATTTTGATTCTCACAAGGGAGTTTATTGGTATAGCAGAGGCTGGATAGAGACAAATACTCAACCAGGAAAGTACCGATACGAAAGATTGCTTGAGGAGTACACCGACAAGTACGGAGCGGCCAATGCTCAATATCTCGTATCTTTAGAACAGGAATGGGCCAAAGAGTATCATAACGCAACTTTTATCGACTGGCCTTTGCCCAACGGTGATTTTTACAGGGATTACACCCGAAGATGCGCTGAGTATATGAACTGGCAATATGAACAAATCCAAGGCGATCCCAACCTTTTGCAGCGGTTTGTTGACGGGCATTGGGACAGCGAAGATTTCCTTGTTGTCCAGCCCGGAGAAGTAATTGCCGAAGATGTAAACGAGGCCAGTATAATTAAGGCTGTACAAAAATGACAACAGTGGAAATGATTACGATATTCGCCTTTATGGCAGCCATAGCAGCGGTATATTCTGCCGAATTTTTCATACTTGGAGATTATATCCGCTCGAGAATAAACGGCAAGTCTGCAAGGTATAGTCCTTTAAGCAAAGCCGGTATTTTTGTACATGTGATGGCCGTTACGGGCATCGGATGTTTTTTATATGGGTATTTTGTCGAGCCTTATAATGTATATGTCAGCGAGATAAACATTCAAACTCCAAAGCTGAACGAAACCAGTTTTAGAATAGTTCAAATATCAGACATGCACTGCGATGTCAGGGAAGGAGCCGAAGAAAGCGTTGTTGAAATTGTAAATTCGCTCGAACCGGATGTTATCGTATTTACCGGCGACGCTATCAATAGTGAAGAAGCTATTGGGCTTTTTCGCCGGACGATGGGGGCTATGGAGGCCTCGACAGGTAAATTCGCGGTCAGAGGCAACTGGGACGAAAATTACAGCGAAGAATTTCTATATGCCGATACCGGATTCGAGCTGCTTGACAATCGGGCCGTTTCGGTTGACAAAGGCGGCGAAACAATTTATCTGCTCGGCGTCAATTATTTTGAACCGGAGGGAACCTGGGAGCTTTTGCAGCATAGCAGAGAAAGCGATTTTCGGATATTTCTTTTTCACAGCCCGGATTTGATGAGCACTATCAGCAATGTCGGTGTTGATATTTATCTGGCCGGCCACACGCACGGCGGACAGGTCGCATTGCCGTTGTATGGCGCTCTTGTTACAATGTCCCGACACGGCAAAAAGTATGAGCGGGGGTTATATCAGGAAGATGAGACAGTGCTTTATGTAAACAGAGGGATCGGAATGGAAGGTAATCTGCCGCCTGTTCGTTTTTTTGCACCTCCTGAGGTGGCAGTATTTGATATAACACCCGCCAAAAAGCCTTGACGACTTCAGAGAGGACACGAACCAATGGAATGGATTACTGTCACATTACTTGGCACGGGGTTGGCGATGGATTGTTTCGCAGTCTCTGTAGTTAGCGGGGCTATTTATCATGATCTGCATCTGAAACATATTTTCCGAATGGCATTTTTTTTTGGAATTTTTCAGGCAGGTATGCCGGTACTGGGTCTGGTCTTGGCTTTAATTTTTCGTGAACATCTTGCGGCATATGGCTCTTGGGCGGCCTTTGCGCTGCTGACAATAATAGGCGTCAAGATGATTTATGAATCTTTTAAAATAGATAAGATATCGCGAGGTGGCAGTCCTGCTAATTTCAGTATGGTTATTATGTTCGCTTTTGCCACAAGCATCGATGCATTAGCCGCCGGCGTAACCTTATCGCTATTAACAGATGAACTTAAACAGGCTATCGTAATTTTAGGCCTTATTGCTTTTTTGCTTACCTTCACCGGAGTGTATGTCGGAAAACAGTTTAAGCATTTCGCGGAAAAACGCCTTGAAGCAATTGGCGGACTCATACTCATAGGGATAGGCCTTAAGGAGCTGTTGGAGCATCTTTTGGGCTGATTTAGCTTGCTACATCACCATAAAATTATATAATTAACTAAAATTGCATCAATATTTCTTAAAAACAAAATAAGTTTTCTGTTCGGTGTGCCATTATGTCGCTTGGTGAGATTATACGAAAAAAACGCCTTCAGCAGGGTATGACGCTTGATGAGCTTAGTCACCGCTGCGGATATTCTAAGCCTTACCTTTCAACCATTGAGACCAGCAAGGTTAAAAACCCTCCCAGCGATAAGCTCCTGCAGAAGCTGGAGCGTCTGCTTGACTTTGAAGCAGGGATATTACTTCACATCGCGCATTTGGCACGAACGGCGCCGGATATAAGGGATGGCTATGAACATTCCGAAGCTGAAAACAAGCGGTTGCGCCACTTCATTAAAAGGCTGATGCAGGGAGATCAGGTTGACCTGGAGAACCTGAATTTACAGAATGACATCGAGCATTCATCGATGCGCAGTTCGGCTGCGGGCAGGCTTGTCCCGATTATAAACCGGGTCGAGGCAGGCTATCCGCAGGAATTCAACGACCTCGATTACCCGGTGGGAGTTGCAGACGATTATGTCCGCTGTCCAGATCTGCACGATCCCAACGCTTTTGCAGTTCGGGTGGTCGGTGACTCAATGGAGCCTAAATTCTGCGAGGGGGACATCGTAGTATTTTCACCCGCTGCCGAGGTTCATAACGGCGATGATTGTTTTGTGCGGTTTAAGATGCCGCATGAGACAACTTTCAAACGGATTTTTTTTGAAAATGATAATACAATTCGCCTTCAGCCCAGAAACGAGAGATATTCGCCTTTTATCATCAAAGGTAAACGCGTCAACGGAATTTATCGAGCCGTAATAAAGTACGAAAGGCTTTGATTCTTATGCCTGGGCGACCCGGCTTGCCATCGCGATCACAAAGGCATAAATTTTTCCTACTTTTTCGTTTTTGAGTGTTTTAGCGCATTCCCTGAGCGTAGCCCCGCTCGTTCTAACATCATCCACCAAGCACACCGTTTTGCCTGTCAGTTTATGGCCTGGCCGAACAGCGAAAGCTCCGGCGACATTAGCCGCTCTTTGGCTGTCTGTTGCCATCGTCGGTTGCGACGGCGTTCTCCTTATTCTGACAAGATCTTTTGATATTTTAGGGCGCAACTTTCGGGGATATTCTTTTGTGAGTATTCCTGCCAGAAGCTCAGACTGGTTGTATCCTCGTGATAACTTTCTCGACCAGTGCAAAGGCACAGGAACAAAAATATCTATCTCTTTGCGGAAATGAGCAGATTGCAATGCAGCGCGGGCAAATTTTCCGAGATATTTTGCCAGTTCGCTGTTTCCGTTTTTGTATGAAAGTATGATATTTCGCAGTGGTCCATCGTAAAGCCCTGTTCTGGCAAGAGCTTCAATATCGGTTTGGAGTTGCCTGCAATTTCCACAACGATATTCTATTAACGCAAACGGGCTTATTTCCCTGCCGCAGCAGCGACAGTAATCACCCCCGACAACACCCATAAGCTCTTGCCAGCAATCAGCGCATAGGAAGAGATGCTGCTCCTGGGCAAAGCTGTCGCAGCTTACACACCTGGCAGGCCAGAGAAGATGATTAATTGTTTCAATTGCCGCATTTGTGTACCTGTAAATGACCTCTTTCATAGCGGCATTATATACCACCTACAAAGCCATACAAAGAAAAAATCACCGCCTTGCTCGCGGCTGCACCCAATGTTTATAATCTGGTACATAGTGTGGTGCGTTTGAATTGCCGACAGAGCCTATTTTATTCTGTTCATTTGTGTACTGCTGGTCACCTATGTCCGTACTTGCTGCGCGTCCGTCGGCAAATATGATATTTGTTTTATTCTGATGTCGAAAACACGTTGTTGGGTAATTATTTCTCTGCCAGTACCTTCTGTTGCGAGCCAGCAGGTACGGCGGATCCAGTAACGCCGTGTTTGTTACACGCCCACCGCCCCAATACAGCAGTGCGTCTGCGAAAACAATGAGCTCTGAAGGGTTTTTAATCGTGGTTGTCCTTTGTCGAGGCCTATGCGATATTGCGTTCCAACCGCTTTGGGCAGGTGAAAGATAGTAACCGTTATAACCGTAAGTGCTGGTAACCCATTTTGGATCATCAGGCGCGCCGTCGGGCTTGTGCTGCAGATCATAACTTCCATAAGGCTGAGACGGGCATTCATAAACGCCGTTCTGAAGCAGCTCGCTCCCAAGGTAAGGCCATAAAAAACCTTGCTCGTGATCAACCCCTTTGCTGTTTCGGCACCCCCACCAGTAGGTGCTGGTTCTCGATTCCAGGGTCGCCATCGCATAGTCGTCGTTTTCCGCCGCGTATAACTGCCAGCCCAAACCAAGCTGGCGAAGATTGCTCATACATACCAGAGCATTCGCTCGCTGGCGTGCGCTGCCCAAAGCAGGCAACAAGACCGACAACAAAAGCCCGATGCTTGAAATTACTACAAGCAGTTCAGTCAGCGTAAAACCTGTTATATTCTTCCGTTCAATCATTCCTGTGACTTTTTCCATTGTCCTGCGAAAATAGCGAAATCCTTAAAATCAATTTTACCGTCAAGATTAAGATCACTTCTTTTAACCCCCAGTGGCCCATCAAACATCCAGTTAGCGCAAAGTTCTTTCAAATCATCCATCCCGACCTGGCCGTCAGCGTTGATATCACCCGCAAGTCGGGGCTGCTCAAATTTGAACAAACCATCATCGTAACCGCCTATGGAATAAACAGAATCAACAGTTACTGCCGGGCTGCCGCCTGCCCCTGAAAAATGATCTATAACAAAGCCTTCTTCCTCCGGCACAGCCTCGACATCGAGTATATATAAATCCGTATAGACGCCTGCGTCTTTGGCGCCGAGATATATTTTACCGTTGGCGTAGACCGGCTGATGGGTCCAGCCGCCGATAATCATCTCTTCAGGCGTCTGCCAAAGCTCAATTACACTATCGCCCTTATCTTCGTATGCCGTCAGCTTCGACCGCGAACCCAAGTCATCAAGTCCTCCCGAAAGAAATATCCGCTGACCGATCACTACCGGTATCGAATTAGTCCGTTCGGTGGCCCGCTTCCAGATCAAAGTCCCGTACTCGGCATCGATTTTACAAAGAGTTGAATTATCCTCTCCGCCGTCCCAGTCATAACTTGCTGCGTAAATGTAACCTTCTCGCGTAACATTCACGCCCCCGAAAAAACCGTCGGTGTCCGATTCAAGCACATCAAGACGCCACAACTCATCCGGATCGGCGGTATCAGTTCTATATGCACAAACAGAGCCACACAGCGTAGCGACATATACCGTACCATTATAATAGGCCGGCGTATTGCCGCTGGTTTTACCGATAACTTCAGACCAAATAATCTCACCTTCAGCGCCGGCGCTATTTTCTATACAGTAAAGCCTGCCTTTACCGTCATCCTCAAAGCCGGATGCAAAGTCCGTAATGAAAACTCTGGAGTATCCTGGTTCATTTACTACACAAGCCGACGCATTTAGGACAGGTTTTTCCAACTCCCGCTGCCAGCGAATTGCGCCGTTTTCTCCACAAAGGCTGTAAACCTTCTGGCCGCTGGCGATAACCACTGCGTTATTAACTTCGTCAATAGCAGGACTCGACCACGAATCATCCCAAAAATCTTCCGGGATTTTTTCAATAATAGTTGCCCATACATTCTCTCCGGTAGCTTGGTCAAAAGCGATGATCTGGTTATGTATGTACCTGTTCTGGTTATCGTAATATTTTGCGAAAGCATAAATTCTGCCATTATAAACTGCCGGACTGCTCTGACCTTCAAAATCTATTAAATAACCTTCGTCCGCGGGACATTCCCATGCTTCCCAAGTTTTTTCAAACTGATTAGGGCCGTCCAGAGCGATGCTGTGCCGCTGGGGATCAGCCGCCTGTCCCAGCCATTGATTGTCACTGCCGGCGGAAACCCCCGCCCAGACAGATAAATGCATTACAAATATTGCCGTGATCTTGCTTACTTTCATTACCATAATCTCCTTTCGCATGCCCCTGCGCGGGGGCTCCAATAAAAAAAAGCTGCCGTTCCCTCGAAGGAAACGGCAGCTTAGTATTGATGCCTGGGCATATCATGCGTCAGGTAGTTTATAGCAATGCTATATATACGCATGCACCGTGTTCCGGTTCGCGAGAACACATTAATGTGCAAACCGATTGCAGGCAGGTATTCTGACTTACGCCCTACGCGGCGACTCCTTCCCATCCTTACGGACAGTGGATAAATGTCGCCGAGAATCCCAGCATAGCTGGGGCGGACGCTCACAGCGGCGCGACCGTCGCGGAATTTAACCGCGTTCCCTTTTGCAATCCCCGAAAAACCGGAGACCCGCAAACAGATTTTGAACTTTCATAAAGAGCTGTTAAAGTTTATACAACCACATAAAAAAAGATACAAGTAAAAATTTCATCCGGCGCAAAATTTTTCATATCCTCACGGCTTGGCCTACTCACATTCTGTCCGGTTCTCATCAGTTTGCAGTTCGCGAATGGTCAAAAGTATAGGCAATGGTCTCAAATACCCGGCAGGCCCAGGCGGATTGTTTAATATCTCAATTTCACCGTTTTCATTTACAACACCAATAACGCTGCTGCCGCCGCCATCCATATTCGCCGCATTCCAGCAACCAAGCTCTTGCATAAACAAAGCCAGCTCCCCCAGCGTCATCCCTTCGCTGAACTCCGGCTGTCTGCCGTCAGCAACTACCAGGCACATCTGATTGCCTGCTTTATTTACTCCGATAGCTGTACGCGGATGAACAGCTCCGCCTTGCTCAACAATTATTTGCGCTTCTTTGAGTATCTTTTGAAAGCCGCCTGCGCCTTCCTGTATGTCGGAATCTTCCGGCTCCCCTATATGGATGCGGCCTTTTTCATCAGTCCAGATCGAAACTTCACGATGTTGGCTATGTACTGTACCCTCGGTTGCTGCCAGGCCAAGTATATGTACATCTGTCGGATAAGTCGGAGACCATGGAGTCCACGGATTGGTGTTGACAAATGCCATCAGACGGGGATGTTCGGCCAGCCTGCGAGGATCTGTTCGGCCGACTTTTGTATCATCATCAGGAGCAGTTTCAGCGATAACCACAGCCGGTTCAATATTTTCATCAGCAAAGTCAACGACAAGAACATGTAAGCGAACCGCCCTGGGCTGTTGAATACTGTGGAAGCTGTAACTAATGCCGGATAAGTGGTCAACGCTGGCCGTTTGTTCGCCGGCATATGAATTGAATCCTGGCCGCAATAATACCGATACAAACAGCATCAATACAGCCAACAGAGGGAGTTTGTTGTGAATTAAGCGGTTATTAGTCCGATTCCTCATTTTTCACACAATGTTAAGCAAACCGCTTTAGCCCCGGCCAAGATAAACGATCGTTCCGGCCAAAACAAGTATGACAATTACGCAGATGCCAAGAGCCGTAAGGAAAATCCAGAGAAACTGCCGGTTCTGCGACTCCAGAAGTTTTTTCAGGTCCTGGTTACTCGTGGCCAACGAATCGTTAATATGTTCGATGGATTTTGTCTGGCTCGAGGTATTCTCGTTAAGGTGATCAACGGCCGAGCGAAACTGGCTAAAGCTCTCATTCATCTGTCTGTCGCAATCGGCCACCTCTGAAAGCTGGCGGTTTATATCGCCAAGAGCCTCGCTCTGGCGGTTTGCCTGTGCAGGCAATTTTTCAACGGCCTGGATTAACTGTTCATCCTTGGCAGAACTGGATTTGAGATATTCCAACAGTTCCTGATTTGTCTGCTTCTGGCTTTCAGCATAGCTTGGAAAGTTTTCCAGTATCCCCGGCAGCTTTTCAATTCGATGCATCAGTTCATTCTGCTGGCTAACGGTTTTGTCCAGGTGCTCGTTAATGCCCTGGAGCTTGTCTATAAGGCTGTCAAAGCCTTCCTGAAGTTTTTCTATTGGCGCATTTTTGCCTTTTCGCTTTGCCCATGGAGCGATTTCAGATCCCTCGGCTTTGGCAGTGTCTTCTGCTTGGGGCTGAGATTGCTCGTCAGGCTGCTCTTTGGATTGTTTTTCTTTGCGGAATCTTTTTTTGAAAAAATCGGAAAAACCCATAAATCAACTCCCATAGTTGAGATACTATACAGCTCGTCTTATTATTTTAGCCCAATTAAAAAGCGATTTTGATGCAAAGTCAAGTTATTTCTGGTAATATTGGCCACAGGAAATTTTATCTAATGGAGAAGTTATGAAGCTCATAAGCTACCTGCGCAATGATAGAACGCTATGCGGTATTTTAACAGAAAGAGGCATTGTCAACATAGCCTCGGCCTGGACAGGGCCGAATCCGCCTGCGGACATACGCGATATTCTCAATAGAGGCAAAAAGTGTCTGGACACTTTGCGTGAACTTGAGCAAAAATCCGATATGCTAACACTCGTCGAATCTGTGCAGTTCCTTGCGCCAATTCAGAACCCGCCAAAAATTCTTGCTCTTGCAGGCAATTACAGCGAGCATATAAAAGAAACAGGCCTTAAACTCGGCCTTAGCCAAGCCGGTGCCGAAAAAACTGTTCCCAGACCATTTATCAAACCAGCCACTGTAGTCGCAAACCCGGGCCAGACCATTACCTGGCCGCGTTACAGTAAGCAGATTGACTATGAAATCGAGCTTGCCGCGGTCATAGGGCGTAAAGCCGAAGGCCTAAGCCCCGAACAGGCACTCGATTATGTAACAGGCTATACTATTATCAACGATATAAGCGCACGCAGTGTTACCTTTGCCGCAGGACGAGAAAAACGCCCGTGGGATGAATTTTTTGATTGGCTAAACGGTAAATGGGCAGACAGCTTTATGCCGATGGGGCCGTATCTCGTAACCTCCGACGAAATAGCAGAGCCTCAGCAACTAAAACTCAAAACCGCCGTCAACGGCCAAATCCGTCAGGACGCGACCACCGCACAGATGATTTTTGGCGTGGCGGAAACCATTTCATTTTTGAGTCACTTGATGATGCTTGAGCCCGGCGATATAATCGCAACCGGAACGCCCGCCGGCGTGGCAATGGCGACCGGCGACTTCCTTGAACCCGGTGATGTCGTGCGCTGCGAAATCGAAAAAATCGGCTGTCTCGAAAACACAATAGGACCGCGGCCAATGAATTTTTACGAACCGTTGGCGAACCGCACCGGATAAAATAAATTTCAGGAAAGCAGATATATATGGGCAAACACACTTTCATTACGCCGCCCATCATGGCTAGAGCAAAGATTTTCTGCTGGGCCATCATCGCAATTATGGCAATAATGCTAGTTTGGATAGTCGCAACAGGTCAAACGCCCCGATTGGCGATGTCCATAGCGATAGCTTTAGTTATAGCTATGATGCTGTATCTGTTGCTTGCGATGTCAAAAGCACGAGTTGATTTGGATGATCACAACCTCGTCATAAGAGCAAGTTTTTATCGCAATAAAAATTTTACCAGAGATTTGCTTTTGCCAAAAGCCGCTTCAGTTATTGACCTGAAGAAGGCAGGTGTTTATAAGCCGACTATTAGGACTTTTGGGGTTGGATTGCCGGGATATGGTGAGGGCTGGTTCAGGTTGCGAAACGGTGAAAAAGCGTTCGTGCTTTTCAGTGGCATGAATAAAGCGGTAATAATACCAACAACCAAGGGATATTATCTTATACTGGGCGTAGATGAACCGAGCAGACTTTTAGGTGAGCTTACGGAACAAGAAGAAACCAACAGGGAAGAAAAATGAAAATTGTAATTACAGGCGCCAAATCATCGGGTAAAACCACTGTCGGCGAGCAAATAGCTCAGCGGCTGGGAGTGGATTTTATTGAAACAGACTCGATCATTGAAAAACAATATAAAGAAAAACACGGCCAGGCTTTGTCTTGCTATGAAATCTGCAAAAATATGGGCGATATGGAATTTCGCAGATATGAGCGCGAAGCAGTTCTAAAAGCGGCTACATATCACTGGTGTGTAATCGCAACTGGCGGATCTACTTTTATGAATGCTGACCTGCGACGGATACTGCGAGATAATTCGATAGTGATAGTCCTTAAAGCATCGCCTGAACTGCTCTGGCAGCGATTACTAAAACGCAAAAAATCAAAATACCTTGATACTCCTTTCGCCGCTCAGGATGCTTTCATGCAACGCACCAATCTTGTTACTGAGGTCATTGAGCCATTTGGAGATATAGTTCTGGATATAGCGTCGGCTCATAATCTTGCTGATGAAATAATAGACCGTCTCGGCGAGGAATTTGCTGTGTTGTCAAAATCACCAAACACAATTGGACAAGTAATTCGACTGACAACTTTTGGTGAAAGCCACGGCCCTGCCATTGGCGCAATCCTTGATGGCCTGGCTGCCGGATTGCCGCTTTGCTCAGAAGATATCCAGACCGAACTTGATCGTCGACGACCGGGCCAAAGTAAAGTCGCAACAACTCGCAGTGAAAAGGACAGAGTAAAAATCCTCTCCGGCGTTTTCGAGGGTAAAACAACCGGAACGCCGGTGGCCATGCTGATTGAAAATAAAGATCAGGACTCCTCAAAATACGAGGCGTTCCGAAATCTGTTTCGCCCAGGTCACGCCGATTTTACATTCTGGAAAAAATACGGAATTCACGACCACCGAGGAGGCGGCCGATCATCGGGCAGAGAGACTGCCTGCCGAGTGGCCGGCGGAGCCGTAGCCAAAAAAATACTCACCGAATACGGAGTCCGCCTAATCGCTTACAGCCGTGAAATCGCGGGCATCCGAGCAGAATGTTTTGATTTCAGCGTTATTGAGAACAACATCGTCCGAAGCCCTGATCTGGTCGCTGCTGAAAAAATGAAAAATGTTATTATCGATGCTCAAAAACAAGGTGACTCCGTAGGCGGCATCGTTGAGTTAATAGTACAGGGCGTCCCCGCTGGGCTGGGTGACCCTGTTTTCGGCAAGCTCGACGCTCGCCTGGCACAAGCACTTTGCTCACTCGGAGCGGTAAAAGGTATCGAGTTCGGCTATGGTTTTGCTGCCGCAAAATTATCCGCAAGCAAATTCAACGATCAGATGAGCGAAGGAAAATTCATGACCAACCACGCAGGCGGAATACTTGGCGGGATATCGACCGGCCAAAACATTGTAATAAGACTAGCGATTAAACCTACTCCCTCAATTTCAAAACAACAGGACACCTGTGACACACAGGGCAATTCACAGAAAGTTTCCATAGAGGGCAGACATGACCCCTGCATAGTCCCCAGAATAATACCGGTTATCGAGGCGATGGCCGCACTGGTCATACTGGACTGCTGGCAAATACAGGCCAGATTAAAACCCGACTGGCAGGTTAGCTGAAAGAGTAATGTTTTTTTACCGGCTCGTCCACCTGCCAGGTGCATTCCAGCCCGACCGGAAAGGTAACATAATCGCCCGGACCAAAGGTTACCGAGCTTTCGCTGTCCCTGACAGTAACCTTGCCCTCAAGCAGAAGGCAGGTTTCGGTCTGCGTATATTCCCAGTCAAAAGTGCTTGCATCACATTGCCAGGTTGGCCAGGTCTTTGCCTGCCGGGCTTCGGGTTCACTGGGCTTGCGAACCACAACATCTTTAACGCTTGGCATAACAAGACTCCCTTAACGAAAATACTCAAACTTAATTTGCGCCACAACTTCCATTGCGATAACAAAACACAGAATTGTCCCGAAAAACTGCTATCAGCATCCGGTAGCTTTAGCATTTTAGTCTGATTATTCAAAAACTACACCGCGATGTCAACATCCGACTTTGCAATTATAGCGGTATAATCCCAGTTTGGATAAAACTAATCGTCACAATACCTGACGACAAAAATGACTTGGAAGAAAATCGCAGAAAGTACTGGTTTTGGTCAGTTCTATTATGAGGTTACCTGCATACCTACTATAGTAACATCATCAACTTCGTTGGGAGCGGTTTCTTTGTTTTGCACAAGACTGTTGAATCGATCGGTGATTTCCGCGACATCCAGTTGTGCAATTTCGAGGAATTCACTAGTCCATGCAAAGTGATGTTCATCATTGAACTTGCCTATTAACTGTTCTACGCCATCGGAGTGAAGGAGGATTTTGTCGCCGGGTTCGAGCTGAACCGTACTTTCGATAAACTGGGCATTTTCAAATATACCCAACAGTGAGCCGCGAGTTTCCAGATGTTGAGGTTCACTTCCGGGGCGGATCAGTATCGGGTATGGATGGCCTGCTCTTGCGAAAGTCATTTGCAGTGTTCGAATATTGAGCAGGCAATAACAGCAGGTCGCGAACTGATAGCCTGAAAGTTTTTGTGCGTTCATTCGCACATTCAACATTTTCATTACCTCTGCCGGTGAGAAAATTCGGTAATTCGAACCTATAGTTTCTCTCATCACAAGCGATTGTTTTAGGAATATAGTCAGCAGCGCCGCCGGCATCGAGTGTCCTACGGCATCGGCTATATAGAAACCTATGTGATCCTCATCAATTCTGGCGATGTCGTATATGTCACCTGAGACCCACTCGGCAGGCAAAAAAGTTGCAGACCATTGAACCTGTGGACAATCGGGCAGACGGCTTGGCAGAAAATCTCGCTGGACGAGTCCTGCCAGTTGCAGTTGCTGGGAAAGGTTATTGACAAGTGATTCTGTTAATTTTAACTGCTGGGCCATACTGTTTGCTGTGCCCGGCAGTTGTTTCGGTGGTATTGCCGGTTTTACAACTATGCCGGAGCTTCTCTTTCTGTATGCCAGGTTAACGCTTATTCTCATCCACAGCTCTTCAAGAGAAAGAGTGTTCTCAAGGTCCGATATTGAAAAGCTGCGTACTCCTGAGTTTATCAATGAGAAGCTTTTTACTTTCTGGTTAGCTCTGCCGTTGAGAAGGATAGAGCCGATATGCTTCATTTCCAGAGCTTCGATTATTCTGGCAAGTTGCTTTTGCTGTTCTAAGCTAAGTTCGTGAAGGTCTATTATGGCAGTTCCGATAAGATCGAGTTTATTTCTGATCTGGGTGAAATCATCGACAGAAATGGCTGCATAAGAGACTTTTCTGTTTCTGAGGAATTTTTTTATAGAGTAGTCCATCTCGCTTTTATTGGAAAGATACAGCACATCTGTAAAGGTTGTAATCTGATCACAGATATTAGTTGTTTGCAGCATTGCCATAATATTGCCTTTTTATACGTTTTACTGTTCCACCACTGCGGTTACAAAGTCTATTTTGTTGGCTTTGCTAACCATCATGAATCAGTTTCATATTTCGGCATAATTGAGAGGGTGCTTTTGTTATTTTTTTATTAGTTTTGAGGATTTCATGGCCTGTATGATGCATTTGACCACCGGTAACAGCTCAGATGTGCAGAAACAAAAAAAGCCGCCCTGCTGAAATAGGGCGGCTATATTTGCATATTTGCGTTTTTTAACGCTTGGAGAATTGGAAGCTGCGCCTTGCTTTTCGACGGCCCGGTTTCTTTCTCTCGACCATTCGGCTGTCACGAGTCAGATATCCACCATCTCGCAGCGCGGCTATATAATTCGGATCGTAATTTTTCAACGCCCTTGCCAAACCCAGCACAGTCGCACCTGCCTGGCCGGTAACTCCGCCGCCCTTGACATTTACGAATATGTCAAATTTACCTTCACCCTGGACGGCTTTAAGAGGTGCTACGACATCGTTTTGGTGATGTGATAACATAAAATAATCGCTGAACTCTTTGTTATTTATTATAAGTTTTCCGCCACCGGGTTTAATTCGGACGCGAGCGATGGAACTTTTGCGTCTGCCGGTTCCCCACCAGAAACCGCCGACATCCGGCTCAGCCGGTTTGGCCTCTATCGACGGCTGAGGTGTATCCTGCTGTTGTTGTCCGATGCTGAGTGTATCGCCTTGATTTTCGGTCATAAAAAATCTTCTCCAGGCTTTGACGAATCGCCAAAGCAGTTAATTACAATTCCATCGGTTCGGGCTGCTGAGCCTGATGATTATGCTCAGAGCCGCGGTAAACTTTCAGTTTTTTGAACATCTGCATTCCGAGCTTGTTCTTTGGCAGCATCCGCCTGACAGCCAGCTCCACCACCCGCTCGGGGTGCTTTCTCATCATATCCTCAAATCTTATTATCTTCTGCCCGCTTGGATAGCCGCTGTAGGTCTGATATGTCTTAGTATCAGCCTTTTTGCCCGATAAGTCGAGCTTTTCAGCGTTGAGGACTATTACAAAATCTCCTGTATCCACATGCGGCGTATAGGTCGGCTTATTCTTGCCCATCAATACAGGAGCAATTTTCGCGGCCATTCTACCCAGAACGGCTCCGTCGGCATCGACCACATACCATTTTTGTTCCAACTGTTCTTTTTTGGCCATAAAGCTCTTCATAGACTATTCCCATTAGCTTTCAGAAAAACCTGAATTTTAATCGATTTAGAAAGCATGTCAACAAATTTTTCGCGAAGAAAGAAAGGTTTTTATGCACAAAACAAAAAATTTACGGATTTTCAAAACTTCGGCCTAGCTCTCCCAAACATAAAGACCCCCGAGAATGCTTAAAATATCGGACGGCCCATTAGGTGTTATAGGCAAGCATAAATTTCGTTAAGATTACAGTTTAGCAAGTTAAAAAACACCATATCTTTTCTTCACATATCATTTCTAAATCGGCGGACGGCTTTGTTCATTGCCATATAACCTTCAACCGGAACATAATCAGGTATGGAATTACCCGAGCCAATGGCGATGCCCCCTTTGCCGCGGCATGTCTCTAAGATGTTCAGGGTATATTGTTTTATCTCCTCATTTGAGCATTGGCAAAGCACATCCATATCAACTCCGCCAAAATTACCGATCTGGCTGCCATAACGACTTATCCATTCAGAAAAAGGAGCTATAGCGTCCTCGTTAGAATGCTTGGCATCGACGCCGGCTTTTATGATTTCAGGCATTACATTAAATATGTTGCCGCAGCTATGCAACAGGAACGGCTTATCATAGCTGTGAATCAAATCAATAATCCTGCGGTATTGGGGAATAATAAGACGGCGGATATCGTCGGGACTCAGCAGTGTTGAAGACTTGTAGCCTAAGTCATCGCCAAAACGGCAAACGGAATAAATATCGCCAAAATTATCCAGGAATCTTTTCCAGATACGATAATTGGTCTGGCCAACTTTTTCAAACAGCTCTGCATAAAGCTGCGGATCGTCAAAACCTATCAGGCACAGATTCTGATAACCTGTTACATCTTGAACACATTCAAAAACTCCGTTGCCTGGTCCGCCGATGGCCTTCATGCCTTCGGGCATCTGTTCTCGCAGCAATTCGAAATATCTTTTGGCATGGTTGAAATAATTGTCCTCGATAGTTTCCCAGGGATAATTCTCAAAGTCTTTTCTGTTTTGTATAATTCCTGGCTTATGGCCACCAAGTGAGCCGCTGCCGGGCATATGTGGGCCTATACAAATTTCGAACGAAACAGTGTCATAACCATGATCTTTAAAAAATCCGCAGAAAAGCCTGAAAAATTCACGTAAATCATTGGTATCATCACTTTCAAAAAGTGAATCCATATCAAGGCCTGTTACTTTGCTCAAAAAGGGCCTGTCTACATTGTGGTCATATAGTGGTATTCTCTCCGGTTCAGTGTTTTTAGCTGCCTGGACTATATTATTATAATCAGGTTCAAATGCTTGCATAATTACTCCATCTAAGAATTATTTTAACCAAAGCGGACTCGACTCATAAGTGCAACTGAGTCGCCAAAATAACGGTGAGCTCTTATACTTCTCACAACATTTTGGTTGCCTTAGTCAAGGAACACTTATGAGAAAATAAAGACAACTCACCGAGGAAGATCGTATAGAAATTTACGCAATTAAACAAGCAGGAAAAAATCTCACACACGAACAGTTGTCAAATGCTTTCTAAGCTAAGAGCCTCTCGAAATCCACCGCTCCTACTTCGGCCAGACTATGGACAACCATGTCCGCCTGCGCCAGATCATCGGCTTTACGGGTCGTTGTCACGGCAAGGACTTTCATACCGCCGGATAAGCCCGCCTGGACACCTTGTACGGCATCCTCTACCACAACGCAGCGACTGGGCGAAATGTTTACCTTTTCAGCGGCCATAAGGAATGTGTCAGGCGCCGGTTTGCTTCGTTGGGCCTCTTCGCCGGCGACGGTAGCATCGAAATACTCGTGCAGCGGCATTCGTTCGAACAGAAAATCGAGATTCTCCCGGGGAGTTGAAGTGCCTATGGCCAGTTTAAAGGATGCGTTTTTAAGGTTTACGATAAGCTCTTCCGCGCCGGGCAAAAGTTGCAATTTACCGTCTATCAGCTCACGGTAGCGTGCTTCTTTCCAGTCACCAAGTTCGCGGATTTTTTCACCCGAGAGCTCTTTGCCTGCCAGCGAAGGGATTATTTCACTGTTTTGAGAGCCGAATGTATCGTTGAAAAACTCATCGCTCATTTCAAATCCCTCTTTTTCGGCAAGATCATACCACGACTTTTTATGAAACTCAGCGGTATCAATCAGGACGCCGTCCAGGTCAAAGATTACGGCTTTAAGGTCATTTCCGGTCAATTTCGTCCTCCTGTTCTTGTTTTTTCCGCCGCTTTTCCGCTATTTGGCTGATCAATATACCCAGTTCATACAACGCATAAAGCGGCCCTGCCAGTGCGATCTGTGAAACAACATCTGGTGGCGTTGCCATTGCCGAAAGAATTACAAAAGCAAGTATTACAAATTTCCGCGAACTGCGCAACTTGGCCAAAGAAACTATACCCAGACGATTTAGGAAAAATATGGCAGTCGGCGTCTGAAAAGCCACGCCAAAGACAAGCATAAGCCTTGAAATAAATGATATGTATTCCTTGAAAGTAAAGTTACTCGCCAAATTAAGCCATTGGTTAGTAACTACAAGAAACCGTAGCGTCAGAGGAGCTATCATGGTTATGAAAAAAAGTGCACCGGCGATAAATAGTCCGGCAGAGAAAGGCACCGCCAAGTGAACATACTTTTTTTCATGAGGATACAAACCCGCTGCGATAAACATCCATATTTGATAAAACACCCATGGGGAGGTTATGATCAGGCCGGTTATAAAAGCGACCTTGATATAGCTTAAAAAACCTTCACTCGGCGATAATGCCTGAAGTGTAGCCTCGGGCAGTACGCGCAGATAAGGAGATTGTAACCAGGAAATAATAGGCTTTGCCAGGAAGAACCCAGCCACAAGTCCTGCCCCCAGACCCATTAGCGCGTAAATTACGCGCATTCGTAACTCCTCGAGGTGGTCGCCCAGTGTCATACTGGAATCGAGCATGTGTTCATTCTTGCCGGTATTTGCCATATTGTGCGAATCAGCTCAAAGCCGGTCGTTTAAGTATCCTGATTTTTATCGGCATGCTGTCCGGCAGCGGCTTGTTCGGATTCTTCGGACGTTTTTTTTACATCATCGCTGAACTGTTTTGTTTCATTTTCAAAGTCGTCTTTAGCTTCTTTGGCTTCGTTAAGGCCCTTTTTAAACTCATTCATACTTTTACCCAGCCCCCGAGCGGCTTCTGGCAGCTTCCTGCCAAAAATAAGCAAAGCGATCAGTCCAATAACTATCAATTCAATAGGACCCGGCGTCCAGAACGCTATAGCGTTTGTGAAATCAAACATTTATAACCCCTTCTAAACAATACTTATCATAGCTTAAAACATAATACACATAATAACATTATATCTTATTGTCCATCACAGTTCAATAGACATTACGGCTTCAAAAGCCACCTTGTTCTTTGCGGAGCCCAACCGGCGAACCGAGTATTTCGTGGTAGAGCACGGCTTTTTGCAGGCCTTGAGATGTTTTCAACTCAGACAAAATATTCGCAATTTCCGCAGGCATATAATCCTGCCTTTCGCCTTTAGCGGCATTTGACTGTACTGCAGGCAAAGAGGCCGATTGCACAGGCGGTTGCTGTACACCAAGAGTAGGCCCATAAACGGTTTTTTTCCGAACCGACGGCTTTTTCTCAACTGGGCTTTTCCGAGCCGACTTTGGGGCATGCTTTTGCCTCGAACCGAAAATCTTTTCTTCCCAGTCCGAATAGCTGCTATCTGGTTTATGCCCATTTTCATCGTCAAGCTTATCAGGGCTTCTTTGCTTTTTCCCCACTGATTGGAGAAATTTGCCCAACACGGCAAAGACAACGAACAGGATTATCACCAGAAGGTTAATCCACATTTCAACATCGTCGCGCTGTGCCAATATGGCAGATAGTAAATGCCCTATTATCATCATTGCCTGAATCTATTCTTTCTTCTTTGGAGGCTTCGCTATTGTGTTTCGCATATCGGTATCAGCCGTTATATTCTTCATGCGATAGTAGTCCATTATGCCGAGATTTCCGCTCTTGAAAGCTTCTGCCATAGCAAGCGGTATCTTTGCTTCGTTTTCAACAACCTGAGCTCTCATTTCCTGTTCGTAAGCCACAGCCATCGCTCGGCGTTTTTCGGCTTCAGCTTTGGCCCTTCTCATATCGGCCTCGGCCTGGGCAGCCTGTAAAGCGGCTCCGACATTTTCACCAACATCAACATCAGCTATATCTATCGAAAGTATCTCAAAGGCTGTGCCAGCATCGAGGCCTTTCTCAAGCACGGCTTTGGATATTCTGTCCGGGTTTTCGAGAACTTCTTTATATGTCTTCGAACTGCCTATTGTCGTAACAATACCCTCTCCGACACGCGCTATAATAGTCTC
>Ga0207421_10002189_pt1 | contig 24491 bp, 25 predicted proteins | sample SodLakKL_010_SED_4_FD_187542 | JGI IMG/M metagenome (GOLD analysis project Ga0207421, IMG submission 187542) | Alkaline sediment microbial communities from Lake Tanatar, Kulunda Steppe, Russia - 8KL_010_SED (SPAdes) (version 2) | ecosystem: Environmental > Aquatic > Non-marine Saline and... | reverse complement strand
AAACTACCCTGGATATGCACGAAAAAAATAGAACCTTTAAGTGGGGACAGTTTGGATATGGCAAATATTTATATCTGCCTGATGATCGGAAAGTACTGGAAAGTTTTTTTTATGAAAACATAAAAAAATTTTTTCCCGAAGCTGAAGTTGAATACTTCGTTTAAGCCCTGGAGAATCACCTGGCCTTATTCTTTTGGTTAAGAGTTAAAGCTTCTTTTTTAATTTCTCTGACCAGCTTATTTACTGTCTTTTTTATGGGAGTGCTAAGGACTGTTTTAAATTTTCCCCTTTCCTTGATTTCTATTCCATATACTATTATCTTCCCTGGCATTCTATCAGGATACTGTTTTATGCCTTTCTTATAGGCTTCCACCAAATTAAATCCATGAATAGTAAATCCCAGCAACTCTTCAGGAGGGTACTCATTTGAATCAAATCGAAAAACAGTGCCAGGCTTTAATCCCTTGGCAACAGCGTCAATTACTATAACCGCATCTGCATCCATAAGATAATCTAATAAAAAGGATCCTGGGCGACCTACTTCTTTTAACTTTATTCCGCCAGGTATCTTTTTTTCACTCATCTTTCTTATAGCATGTATTCCTACTCCCTCATCAGAGGCCAGTATATTACCACATCCCAGAATATTTATTTTCATAGGATACACCCCGTTAGTAAATGCTATATATTTACTACTATATATTAATATTTCTCGATAAATTCCAATATTCCTCTGAATTTTTTGAATATTTTTAATTTTATAGAAAAATTTTTTTATTTATTTTTTGTTTATTCCTTCCTGCTTCCCGGTTTAATTAGGGGCAATCCCTTTTTACAAAGGGGACACTCCTGGGGTGCATAGGTTTCTATTTGGAAGGAAATTAAACTATTAAAAAAAACACCTAAATCTGCTTCCCCTCCACTCCTGTCCACAAAAGAAGAAACTCCTAACACTTCGGCCCCTTCCTTTTGAGCAAGATTTATTACCTCTTTTACAGAACCTCCTGTTGTAATAACATCCTCCACCACAAGGACTTTTTGCCCTTTGGAAAGGCCAAAGCCTCGCCGCAGAGCCATCTTACCTTCTTCCCGCTCGGCAAAAATGGATCGGCACTTTAAGAGGCGAGCCCCTTCGTAAGCAATTATAATACCCCCCATGGCAGGACCAACTACTACTTCAACTCCTTTATCTTTAAAGGATTCTACCAGCATTCTGCACAGTTCTTCCGTATATTCCGGATATTGAAGAACCTGGGCACACTGGAGGTACTTTTCACTGTGCCTTCCTGAAGTCAGGGTAAAATGCCCTTCTAAAAGAACTCCTGATTCTTTGAATATTTCCAAAACTCTTTCCTTCATAAAAAATCCTCCTTCCATCAAATGGGCTTCTATCTAATTTCTTCCTTTATGCGGGTCAGGGCTTCTCCAGGATCCGGGGCAGCGGTAACAGGCCGTCCTATCACCAGGTAATTTGATCCTGCCTCTGCTGCCTGACCTGGAGTAAAAACCCTTTCCTGGTCATCTTTTGCCGCCCAGGAGGGTCTAACCCCCGGAGTCACAATCAAAAAATCAGGTCCGCAGACCTCCCTTATAATTTTAATTTCCCGGGGGGAAGCTACCACTCCCTCCAGTCCCGCCTCCTGGCATAAAGAAGCCAGATCTCCAACCTGCTTTTCCAGGGGCTTATTTATTCCCAGTTCCTTTTCAATTACTTCCTGGTTAAGGGAAGTTAGAAGGGTTACCCCCAAAACCTTTGGCTTATCTTTTAATCCCAGTTTTTCCGCCCTTTCCCCGACGGACTCAACGGTCTTAGCCAGCATATTTTTACCCCCGGAAGCGTGAACATTAAACATATCCACCCCCTGGTTCACCGCTACTGCTGCGGCAGCAGCCACGGTATGGGGAATATCATGAAACTTTAAATCTAAAAATACTTCTACCCCCCGGCCCTTAACAGCGGAAATAATATCCGGTCCCTGGCTGTTAAAAAGCTGCATACCAATCTTAAAATAACTTACCTGCCCTTTTAAATCGTCTACAAGCTCCAGGGCTTTTTCCCTGGAGTCCACATCCAAGGCTATAATTATCAAGTGTTACACTCCCTTCCAGGCTGCCCCAACTAAGGGGGACAGGTCCTCATAATCATGTTCCTCCATGAATTTTCTAATTCCCTTTACAATTTCCGGGATAGAATAGGGGTTTACAAAGTTTGCCGTACCTACGGCCACGGCCCGGGCTCCCGCCATTATAAACTCCAGGGCATCTTCTGCCGTCATTATGCCTCCCATGCCTATTACCGGCACTTTAACTTCCTGGGAAACCTGCCACACCATCCGCAAGGATAGTGGTTTTATAGCCGGCCCCGACAAACCTCCCACCAGGTTACCCAAGACAGGCTTTTTCCGGTGAATGTCTATGGCCATACCCAGGAAGGTATTTACCAGGGAGATGGCGTCTGCCCCTTCCTTTTCCACCGCCAGGGCCATCCCTCTTATGTCGGTAACGTTAGGGGAAAGCTTTACAATTAAAGGCTTGGAGGTAACAGAACGGATAGCTTTAACCAGGCTGCCGGCAGCTTTTTCATCGGTGCCGAAGGCCATGCCCCCCTGTTTAACATTGGGGCAGGATATGTTTACTTCCAGCCCCTGGACCTCCTCCAGGGGATCCAGGATTTTAGCCAGTTCTAAATACTCCTCCTCCAGGTTGCCGGCAATATTTATGATTACCGGGGTGCCTGCACCTTTTAAAGCAGGAAGTTCTTTTTTTATCACGTAATCTATGCCCGGGTTTTGAAGGCCTACCGCATTTAAAATTCCTGCCGGAGTTTCTGCTATACGAGGAGGAAGATTTCCTTCCCGGGGTTCCAGGGTAGTTCCTTTAACTACCAGGGCCCCCATTTCCTCTAAGTTATAAAAGGCAGAGTATTCTTCGCCATACCCGAAACACCCTGAAGCGCTCATCACCGGGTTTTTCATTTTAATTCCTGCTATTTCAATCCCCAGGTCCATTATGAAAAGACACCTCCTCCAGGGAAAAGGTAGGACCATGCTGGCAAACTTTTTTATAAGTTAAATCCCCCTTATCCCCTTTTGCTGGATATGCACACCCCAGGCAGGCTCCTACTCCACAGGCCATTATCTCCTCCAGGGATACCTCCCCTTTAATTCCACGGCTTAAGGCCAGGGAGGCCACCTTCTTTAGCATGGGGTAAGGTCCGCAGGAATAAAGATAATCATAATTGCCTTCCCTTAATTTTTTATCCAGGAGATCCGTTGCCTGTCCCTGAAAGCCCCTGGAACCATCTTCGGTAGCCAGGATAAAGTTAACTCCTAGTTGAACCAGGTCATTTTCTCCCATAAGTTCTTCCGCCTTTCGGGCACCTAATATTATCTCTGCCTCCATATTTCTTTTCAATAATTTTTTGATCAAAAAATGAAGGGGAGCAAATCCCATCCCCCCTGCCACCAGGATAATTTTCCCCTTCTCTTCTGGAAGGGTAAAGGGAGCTCCCAGGGGACCCATTATTTCCATGAGCTCTCCTGGCTGCCTTTTAGCCATAATCCGGGTCCCCAGCCCCACCACCCGGTATAGAATAGAAAACAGTCCCCTCTCATTATCCACATCATATATACTGAAGGGACGGCGAAGCAGGGGATGATAACCCTCTTCCCTGATCTTCAAATGAATAAACTGGCCGGGGATAACCCTGGAGGATACCTCCGGGGAAAAGAAATCCATCCGGTAAATCCCGGGGCCTTCTCTATCATGCTTTATTATCTGGGCCTTTCTTAACATGGCCATTAGCCAACCCTCCATCAGGCTGTAATATAATCTCCAATAGGATTAATTTTGAAAACAATTGATCTCAGAACCTTTAAAATGGCAATGGTTGTATCCAGGGAGGTGAGGCAGGGTATGGAGTGTTCCACTGCTGCCCTTCGAATTTTAAAACCATCCCTTTCAGGTACTTTACCCTTGGTTAGAGTATTTATTACCAGGCTTATTTCCCCCTCCTGGATTAAATCCAACAGGTTGGGAGTGCCTTCTCTAACCTTCTTAACGGTATTAACATTAATCCCTTCCTGTCGACATTCCATGGCAGTGCCGGTGGTAGCATAAATTTCAAAGCCCAGGTCGGCAAACCCTTTTATCAGGGGGAGAGATTCCTTCTTATCCTTATCGGCAACGGTAACCAAAACAGCCCCTTCCGTGGGAACATCCATATCCGTGGCTAATAAAGCCTTGTAAAGGGCCTTGGAAAAATCTTCATCAAGCCCCATGACTTCTCCTGTAGATTTCATTTCAGGCCCCAGAGAAATATCAACTTCTATCATTTTAGCAAAGGAAAAAACGGGAGCTTTGATAGCCACAAAGGAAGGCTTGGAATGAATTCCACTCTTAAAACCCATTTCATCAAGGGTCTTGCCCATTATTACTTTAGTAGCCAGGGTCACCATGGGAATTCCGGTAACTTTGCTGATATAAGGAACCGTTCGACTGGACCGGGGGTTAACCTCAATTACAAACACCCCTTCCCGGGATACTACAAACTGGATATTAACCAGGCCCTTTACCTCCAGGGCCCGGCAAATCCTGATAGTATAATCAAGAATCTTGGCTTCCGTTTCGGGACGAAGATTCTGGGCTGGATAAACGGCAATACTATCCCCCGAATGGACTCCGGCCCGCTCCACGTGTTCCATAATCCCCGGCACAAAAACATCCTGGCCGTCGGAAACCGCATCCACCTCAATCTCAATACCCCTTATATATTTGTCCACCAGGATGGGATGTCGGGGAGAAACCCGGACTGCCGTTTCCATGTAAGAAACCAGCTCCCCTTCGTTGCAAACAATTTCCATGGCCCTTCCCCCTAAGACATAAGAGGGCCTGATTAGAAGGGGATAACCTATTTCCCTGGCAATATTCCTGGCATCTTCCAGGGAAAAACCTGTTTTGCCTGGAGGCCTGGAGATATTAACCTGGCTTAAAAACTGGTCAAACTGTTCCCGGTCTTCTGCCCGGGCAATTTCCAGGTAAGAAGTTCCCAGTATATCCACCCCTGCCTGCTGGAGAGGTGCAACCAGGTTAATGGCCGTCTGGCCACCAAACTGAACAATTACTCCCTGGGGATTTTCTTCTTCAATCACGTGAAGAACGTCTTCTGTAGTAAGGGGCTCAAAATAGAGGCGGTGGGCAGTATCGAAATCGGTACTTACCGTTTCCGGGTTGTTATTTATAATAATGGACTCCACATCCATTTCCTTCAGGGCCCAGGCAGCATGCACCGAACAATAATCAAATTCTATCCCCTGGCCTATACGAATAGGACCGGAACCCAGGACTATAACCCTTTCTTTATCCCCTGTTATTTCCACTTCCGATTCCTCTTCATAGGTGGAATAATAATAGGGGGTTACCGCATCAAACTCTGCCGCGCAGGTATCTACCATTTTATAAACGGGTTTAACTCCTAAACTATAACGAACTTTCCTGATTTCCTCTTCCGTCCTCTCCAGGAGGGTAGCCATCTCTCCATCAGAAAAACCCATTCTTTTAATCTTTCTAAGGTTTTCTTCATTTAATCCTTTAAAACCAATTCCCTTTATTTCCTTTTCCCCTTCCACCAGGTTCTTTATTTTATAGAGGAAGAAATAATCGATTTTTGTTATATCATTTAATTCTTCCAGGGTCATATCCCTTCTTATGGCTTCCGCCACCAGGAATATTCTTTCATCATCAGCCCTGGCCAACCTTGCCCTTAACTCCTCCTCAGTTAATTGGGAAACACCCGGCAGCAGCAAACCATTTACATCTATCTCCAGGGAACGAAGGGCTTTCATCAAGGAAGACTCCAGGGTCCTTTCAATGGCCATTACTTCCCCCGTGGCTTTCATCTGGGTGCCCAGGGTCCTGTCTGCCGCATAAAATTTATCGAAGGGCCAGCGGGGAATCTTTACCACCACATAATCTATGGTGGGCTCAAAACATACGGAAGTCTTCTTGGTCACAGGGTTTTGTATTTCTTCCAGGCTGAGACCTGCGGCAATTTTCGCAGAAACCTTAGCAATGGGATAACCGGTAGCCTTGGAAGCCAGGGCGCTGGATCTGCTAACCCGGGGATTAACCTCAATAACATAATAGCTAAAGCTCTGGGAATCCAGGGCGAACTGGATGTTACAGCCCCCCTCAATACCTAAGGCGTGCATTATTTTTAAGCAGGACTTTCTTAAACGGTTAAATTCCCTGCTGGTTAAAGTCTGCACAGGGGCAGCCACAATGCTGTCTCCCGTGTGGATGCCCATGGGATCGAAGTTTTCCATGCTGCAAACCACCAGGCAGTTTCCCTGGCTGTCCCTCATCATTTCAAACTCTATTTCCTTCCAGCCTACCACACTTCTTTCAATTAAAACCTGCCTGATCCTGCTGTAACGCAAACCCCGGGAAGTCACAGCCTCCAACTCTTTCGGATTGTGAGCAATTCCCCCCCCTGTGCCTCCCAGGGTATAGGCAGGCCGCACAATGACGGGAAAACCTATCTTATCCACAAACTCCCTGGCAGCCTGGATGCTGGAAACTATGGCGCTCTCAGGGACAGGCTCCCCTATATCTGTCATCATGGCTTTAAACATTTCCCTGTCTTCAGCCTTTTGAATGGTTTCCAGGGGAGTTCCTAAAAGCTCTACCTTTTCCTCTTCCAAAACCCCCATCTCTGCCAGTTCAACGGCAATATTCAAGCCCGTTTGCCCCCCCAGGGTGGGAAGAAGACCGTCGGGCTTCTCCTTTCTGATAATGCGGGCTACAAATTCCGGGGTTATAGGCTCAATATACACTTTGTCGGCAATGTGAGGATCCGTCATAATGGTAGCAGGGTTACTGTTAACCAGAATTACCTCTTCAATACCCTCTTCCTTAAGAGCACGGCATGCCTGGGTGCCCGCATAATCAAACTCCGCTGCCTGTCCTATTATGATGGGCCCTGAGCCAATTACCATAACCTTTTTCAAGTCATTCCTTCTGGGCATTTTCTTCCACCTCTCGTAAATTTAAAGTAAACTTATGAATTTAGAGTAAAAGGTCTCTTCCCCCTCTAAATGAGTTTCAGGAAAAGGATAGTACTGAACAGCCATAAGGGGGAGTTCCCTGTGCTTTAAGCCTTCAATTGTTCCATCGTGGATGTTTTTTTCAGCCACTTCCAGGCCTGTTTTTTCCAGGCTGGATTCTTTCACCACGTACCCATGGTTTTGATAAGTAATAACTGTTTTTCCCTTCTCCAGATCCTTTACGGGATAGTTGGACCCCCGGTGACCAAACTTTAGTTTCTCCAGTTCTGCTCCCAGGGCCAAAGCCATTATTTCCATACCCAGGCCAATTCCCATGGCAGGAAGCTTATTTATGGCCTCTTTGAGATTTTGGGCAAATTTAAATATTTCCTGCCCACCTTCAGGGCCGCTGGATAAGACCAGCCCATGGGGCTCCACCTCCATTATTTCCTTAGATTTTGTCCCGGCAGGCATAACCGTCAAACGACAGTTATGTTTCATTAATACCATTAACTGTTCCTTTCTCAGGCCCAGGTCCACCACTACCAGGTGATGCTTACCCTCTCCCAGAGTATAAGTACTACCTGTGGATACTTTGCTGATAAATTCAGGAGAGGAATAGCCCTTCTTGTTAAACCAGTGAGGATCAATTGAGTCTGCGGAAGTTATCATGCCCGGCATGGATCCCTTTTCCCGAATATGCCTGGTTACAGCCCGGCTGTCAATACCGGTAACAGCAGGAACTTCATTTTCCTTCAAGAGATTTTCCAGGGTATCCTGGAGAAGCCAGCTGCTGGGCTGAGTGGTTCCTTCCTTGAAAACAAGGCCGGAAGCATGGATCCTTTCCGATTGAAGCTCCTCCCGATTAATACCATAGTTACCTATCAAGGGATAAGTCATCACCATAATCTTGCCAGAAGAGGCGGGATCTGAAATGATTTCTCCATAACCTCCCATGGAAGTATTAAAAACCACCTCCCCTGTCCTTTCTTCATTAGCTCCAAAATATTCTCCTTCGAATATCGTACCATCTGCTAACACCAAGGCCCCTCGCATTTTACAGCTCCTTTCCCCAATCATGTAGTTTTAAAAATAAACTTTTCCTTCCCTCATTACAATCTTTCCCTTAACAATTGTCATATAAGCCCCTCCTTTGACCTTCCACCCTTGGAAGGGAGTATTTTTTCCCCTGGAATAAAATTTTTCCCTGTCTACTTTATCTTCTTTATCCAAATCTACAATGGTCAAATCCGCCTCAGCCCCTTCCCTTATTACCCCTGCATCCAAACCCAGGATTTCAGCAGGCTTAATGGTCAGGGAAGCCAGGGCTTCTTCCAGTTTTATGTGTCCGGGATGAACCAGTTCTGTAAGGATAAGGGGAAGGGCTGTCTCCAGGCCTACCACCCCAAAGGGAGCCCTTTCAAATTCTACTCCCTTGTCCTCCCGGCTGTGGGGAGCATGGTCGGTAGCTATTATGTCAATAACCCCCTCTTTAAGGGCCTTTCTTAAGGCCTCCACATCCTCTTTGCTCCGCAGAGGAGGATTCATTTTATAATCTGCATCAAACTCTTCCATCTCCTCCTCCGTTAGAACCAGGTGGTGGGGAGTCACTTCTGCAGTAACTTTAATTCCCCGGGATTTTGCCCATTCAATTAACTCTACCGATCTGGCACAACTGACATGGGCTATATGCAGATGGGATCCTGAAGCCTGGGCCAGTATAATGTCCCTGGCCACCATAACCGCCTCTGCCGTATCGGGGATTCCCCTCAAGCCCAGGCGGGTACTGGTTAACCCCTGGTTCATTACTCCTCCCAGGGCCAGGGAAGGATCTTCACAGTGGCTGATAAGGGGCAGGTTAAACATTTTAGCATATTCCATAGCAAGGCCCATCATAGAAGCATCAGCCACGGGCCTCCCGTCATCAGAAACAGCCTTGATCCCCCCCTCTACCATAAGTCCCATTTCCGCCAGTTCTTCTCCCAGGGACCCTTTAGTAATTGCTCCAACGGGGTATACATTCACTACCCCCTCCCTGCGGGCTATTTCTTTAACCCTCTCCACCATCATTTTACTATCTGTTACCGGCCGGGTATTGGGCATGCAGGCAATAGAGGTAAAGCCGCCGGCAGCGGCTGCGGCGCAACCTGATTTTATGGTTTCTTTTCCCTCTTCCCCCGGCTGGCGAAGGTGAACGTGGAGATCTATAAGGCCGGGAGCCACAATTTTGCCCCAGGCATCAATAACCTGGGAGTTCTCATGTTCCTTCTTCTCCAGTACAGGAGCAATCTTAAAAATTTTTCCCCCTTTAATGAGAATATCCTTTTTTTCCAGTAACCCCCCGGGGGAATTAAATACCAGGGCTGATTTAAGGAGCAAGCTCATTTTTCCATACCTCCTCCCCTAACAGGAGTTCAAACAATGCCATCCTCACAAAAACTCCATTTCTTACCTGTTCCTGGATTTTGCTCCGGGTAGATCTGGTAACAGGGTAATCTATTTCCACTCCCGGCACCACGGGCCCCGGATGCATTATAACCGTCTTTTCAGATATTCTTTTCAACCTGTCTTCCGTTATTCCAAATAAATGCCGGTATTCTTTTAAAGAGGGGATATAACCCTTCTGCTGCCTTTCCTGCTGCAGTCGCAAGATATAAATGATGTCTACTGTTTTTAAAGCTTCATCTAAATCCTTCATCAGGGTTACCCCCCTTTCTTCTAATCCGGGAGGCAGCAAAGAAAAGGGCCCCACTACCGTAACCTCCAGTCCCATCTTTTTAAATCCCCAGAGATTTGACCTTGCTACTCGGCTGTGCAAGACATCTCCTACCATAAGGACTTTCAGTCCAGCAGTGGCGCCCTTTATTTCTTTTATGGTAAATAAATCAAGCAAAGCCTGGGTAGGATGTTCATGGCAACCATCCCCCGCATTTATGACAGGAATATCAACCTCTCCTGCTGCCAGGTGGGATGTTCCCGCCAAAGAATGCCTTATTACCATAGCCTCAACTCCTAAAGAAGCCACCGTTCTAACCGTATCTAGAAGTGTCTCTCCTTTTTGTATGCTGCTGGATCCCGTGTCGAAATTTATAACCCTTCCCCCCAGGTTAAAGGCAGCCTTTTCAAAGGATATTCTGGTTCTGGTGCTGGGCTCAAAAAAAAGATTAGCTACCGTCATTTCCTTTAAAAGGGGGTTAAAGGAGCGACCTTCTTTATAAGCAGCCTTATATAACCTGGCCCTTTCCAGTATAAAATTAATCTCATCCTTTTCCAGGTATTTTAACCCTAACAGGTCTTTTTTAACATGACCATCACCAGGTGAAGGGAAAAAATTTCTACCGGACATCTTGATTTACCTCCCCGCGCCTTTAAATAAAAAGCTCCTTCAGGCCTGTAAAAACCCGTAAGGAGCGCACACACAAGTGATTCTTTCGGCATCACTACCTTTTCAGCCTCACAGGACCGAGTTAAAGGTTCCCAATTTAAAACCTTCTTACCGAGAGATGGAAGAAGGTTTTTAATATTATCTTTATTCTCCTTACTAACCTCTCGGGGCCAGTTTAAAGGTTTGTTTAAATGAAGTTTAACAGATGGAAGAAAGCATGTCAATGATGTTTTTGCAATATATAATTTGTTATGTTAAAATTAAAATAATTAAAAAATGTTAATCGTGGTGGGGAGGACAATAAAACCATGTTTTTCTCAAGGGATTTTTCCATATTTTGCCTGACCCTTATTTTGATTCTCTTTTTTTTAGCCGGTGCCCCCCTTGCAACCCCGCAGGATAAAGATCTTACATATGCAAAGATTCAAGAGTATACCGGTGTGGGAAATAACCCCCACCTGTCAAAAATAGAAGAGATAGACAGCTGGATTACATATATTCCCCCCCAATTATCCCACCCCGTTTATAAATCCATTATTACCAGCAGAAAAGGAGCTTCCCATTTATCAAAGGAAGAAGGGGGTAATATTTTGTCCACGGAAGAAAATATTAATTACTGGATAGACCGCCTGAATTTTTTAAACTCCCCCATTGAGGGAGCCAAAATATCCCACCGGGACTCCCAACTTCCCAATGCCCCCCGTCCTTACCGGAATGGTGTTCACCATGGACTGGATTACTATTATGACTATTGTGGGGTTGACATTCGTATTGGAACCCCGGTAAAAGCAGCCGGGGAAGGAACTGTTATCCGCATTGACCATGATTACGAAGAATTAACCAGGGAGGAAAGGGAGGAACTGCTAGCTATAGCTGCCGAAGATTCAACAACCCCTGAAGAAGTGCTGGATAAGCTCAGGGGCAGACAGATATGGATACAGCACCAGGACAACATTGTTACCAGGTACGTCCATTTGCACAGCACCTGCCCGGAACTCCAGGTGGGAGACAAGGTGAAGCCCCGCCAGTACATAGGAGAAATAGGGAACTCGGGGACCAGCCACGGGGTTGAAGACAGTTCTTGTGGAGCTCACCTTCATTTTGAAATATGGATAGATGAGGAGTTTTTTGGACACAACCTGGAAGTAGAAGAAATAAGGGCTGTCTTGGAAGAAGTGCTCCAGTAAATAATTTAACCAGCTTAATGAATTGGTTGGAATACAATTTTTTCTCCAACCTTTTTTTCTTTAAAAGATGGTTCAAAAAAAATTTCATGATCCACCTGCCACAGGTTTAAGCCATAACTTGTAGCCATATTTAGGCAAGCCTGGGGAAATTTATGGTATTTAAGGAGGGGAGCAAAGCCGTAATAAAGCTCTCTTCCTTTCTTATTTAAAACAAGTTTACCCGGGCTTTCGAAAAAGCTGGCTTTTTTAAATTCATTCACAATCCCTTGAACCTGAAAATTGTGAACTCCATTCCTTAATTTTATAAAAACATATGCCGCCGGGAAATCCCTGGTGTTACTTTTCACCGCCGCCAGATATAAAAAATTATGAAGGGTCTTTTCTCGTTTAAAATTAGCACACATAAAAAGCCTGAGTAAGAGTAAATGATTCAAAGAATATAAACCGGAACTGGTAATCATGCCTTGCTTCGTCTCCTTTTTTATTTTTAATATGTTAAGTATTCCTCTAACTTATGCTACAGAAGACAAAGCAAATAATGTTAACTATGGCTGGGTTTATCCTTTACCAGGGAAATAGCCTGATTCACTATAGTTAGAATATCGATATTTTTTTGAACCCCCAGTATATCCGTTTTAGCATAAGCCTCCCCTTTTTCCGTAACCACATACTTGGGAGGCAATTTATTTAATGCAATCCCGGCAATATCCATTTTACACCTTTCACACTTACACATATCCCTTTCCTTTAAACTCTCTTCCATACAGTTAAAAACCACTTCTTCCATAAGGTTTTTCAATTTCATAAACGAAAACCTCCTATCTCATTAAGGCTATAAAAATTTATTTTCTATCAGTTCTGCCATCCCCCGGGCATTATCCAGGTCAAAAAGGGGCACCCCTTCCACCTCAAAGGGATAGTCACTGGCAATAGCAAAAAGATCCTCCTGGGGAGAAACCAGTTCAAACTTTTGGGCTGTTTCCTTTCTAAATACTTCCAGCTTGGGCATGGGCCCAAATTTATATCCTTCTGTTATAATAAGATCCACTCCCTTAACCATGGAAGCTATTTCCTCCAGGCTAAGCTCTTCTTCCAGTTCCTTCACCAGGGCAAACCTGGAGGGGGAAGAAATAGAAGAAATAACTGCTCCCGCTTGACGATGAAGATAGGTATCTTTTCCCGGTTGATCCCAGTCAAAACCATGGCGGTCATGTTTTACCGTTGCAACCCGGTAACCCATCTCCCTTAAATATGGTATTATTTTACATATAAGGGTGGTTTTGCCGCTATTGGACCATCCTACAACTGAAATAATAGGAATCAATATTCTCCCCCCTCCTTGAAATCACCCAATTAAAGGGATAATCCATTAATAAGTATTACCTTTACCCGGTCTCCCTCTCTAAAGGGACCCTCTCCCCGGGGTATATAAATAAGGGAGTTTACTCCAACAAAGGAGGTAATTCCTCCTCTTTTGGCCTCTACCCTTATAGTGCCTTTATCCACAAAAGCTTTACCCTTTAAATATCTATCCTGGGAGAACCCTCCCTTTATATATCCTTTGAGCCTGGCTTCTTCAAAATTTCCTTCCTCTTTATTATGCCCCTGCATTTCTTTTAATAAGGGACCTACCAGCAGCTCAAAGGAAACAAAAGCTCCGGCAGGACTCCCGGAAAGACCCACTAATATTTTATCTTCTTTCCAGGCTCCCAGGGTAAAATGACCGGGTTTTATTAAAAGTTGGCGAAATAAAATATTTGCGCCAAGGGAGGAAAATACCTCTTCAATTAAATCATAGTCTCCTCCCCCTGCTCCCCCTGTAGTTAATATCACATCTAAGTAGGGAAGGTTTTTAGCGATTAATCCTTTTATTTCCTCCACTCTGTCCCCCGAAAGGCCTAAAAAGGAAGGAATTCCTCCCTTTGCTTTCGTTTGGGCCGCTAGCATAAAACCATTGGTATTTCGTATCTTTCCATGGGCCAGGTTTTCTCCAATATTAACTACTTCCTCGCCGGTAACCAGGATTCCTACCCGGGGTGGCGAATATACTTTAACCTTTTTTTTGCCGGCCATAGCCAGAAGAACCATTTCACCACTTCCTAAGGGGATCCCCTTCCTTACCGTAATTTCTCCTTTTCTTAATTCTTCCCCCTGGAAGGTGATATTTGACCCTGCTTCTATCTTATAGATAAACCTGGCCCTGTCCTCCTGCCAGCTGGAGTCTTCCAGGGGAACTACACCGTCCGCTCCCCGGGGCAAAGGAGCTCCCGTCATAATTTTAAAAACTTCCCCCTTATTAAGCTCCCGGGAATCATCTGACCCCGCCGGGATAATACCCTTGACTTTTAAGGTAACAGGATTAGAAGGGGAAGCATTCTTTAAGTCCCCTGTAGAAAGGGCAAAACCGTCCATACGAGAACGGTTAAAGGGAGGATAATCCCTGTCAGCTTTAATATCTTCCCCCAAAACAAGGCCTGGAGACTCCTCTAAATCCTGGTAAACCAGGGGTGTTTTTTTAGATTTTTGCAAAATAAGAAAAAGGGCTTCCTTGACTTGAACCAACGGGACACCTCCTTAATCCAGTAAAGGCCGTTATTTCTTTACCCTCCAATTTGAAGCATACCCCTTTTATTACAATTAAATCTGCCCCGGGGATCCTGGTCAACCATATGGGGGTCCGGTCTATATTTTAAGGCTTTGATCAGCATTTTTTTAATGTCTTCTTCCCTTCCCTCTGCTTCTTTAAGATCCATTTCTTCCAAAGAAAAAAGACAGGGTTTAATCTTTCCATCAGCCGTAATGCGAAGCCGGTTGCATTTAGCACAAAAATGCCGGCTTACAGGAGATATAAAGCCTACCAGTCCTTTGGCTCCATCTATACGGTAATAGGTGGCAGGACCATTTCCCTGGAATATTTTTTCTTCTTTTAAAGGACCTATTTCCTCACAAAGGCCCTGGATCTCCGTTAAGGGCAAAAAGCAGTCGCCCCACTGCTTTTCATGCTCATTGTTAATGGGCATGTACTCAATAAAGCGAACATGGAGGTCATTTTCCAGGGTTAGCCGGGCAAAATTTGATATTTCCCTGTCATTTATTCCTTTCATGGCTACCACGTTTATCTTAACAGGAGTTAATCCTTCTTCCAGGGCCCGGTAAACCCCCTTTAAGGTTTTATCTAAAATTCCCCCCCGGGTGATTCTTTTGAAATTTTCCGGGTCCAGAGAATCCAGACTAATATTCACTCTGCTGAGTCCTGCTTTTACTAATTTTGATGCCATTTTATTCAACATGATACCGTTGGTAGTTAAAGAAAGGTCTGATATACCTTCCACAGCAGATACCCGGGAAATCAGCTCAAGTATATCAGGACGGATTAAGGGTTCCCCTCCTGTCAGCCTGACTTTTCTTACTCCCATGGAAGAAGCTATTTTTACCAGTTTTTCTATCTCATCTAATGACATGGAATGCTCAGCATAGGCAGCACAGGCACCTTCCTCGGGAACACAGTAAAAACACTTTAGATTGCACTTATCTATTACTGATATCCGGAGATAGTCAATCTCCCTTCCGTATGCATCTATTAAATTCATTACACTCCCTCCAATAATAAAAAGCCAACTAGCTGCTCTGCAAGGACTAGTTGGCTTTCATAGAATGATTCTCCTTTCCAAGCAGCGGGAGGCAAAAAAGTTTCCCTTTTTACCCTGGCGGCCGATAGCCATGGACCTTTGGCCTTTAGGCATACGGCTCGGAGAATTTATTATTTTAAACTTATTAAATTTGGGTTTTCTTCCACCATTCTTAAAGCTTTTTGATAATCTTCTTCCGTATTGATATTAAAAAAAGACAGGAGTTCCGGATCAAATTTTTCTATGTCCTCTTGAGGAATATACTTTGTTTTAATCCTGGTGATAAAATAACCTATTCGATAGGAATCCTTCTCCAGGTGTTCTTCCAGGTGAGGTATACAGCTCTTGCCGTAAACGGCATGAAGAGCCTGATGCCCTTCCTTAACTTTAGGGACCAGGGCATCATAACCCCTTGCCGGGTACCTGGAAAGATAATCAATCAAGTTTAAGTTCAAAAAAGGCATATCGCAGGCAACCACAAAACTGTATTCGCTGGAAGACCTGCTCAATCCCGCATGAACTCCTGTTAGGGAATTCTTGAAGGGTTTAACAATTACATCCCTGGTAAATACCACAGGTAAATGGCTTAAATCTTCCCCCGTGCTTCCAGCTATTATTACCTCTGGAAAAATTGAGGATAGCTTGTCTACAACTATCTTTATCAGGGACTTTCCCTTTAAATTAAGTCGGGTTTTATCCCGCCCCATTCTTTTACTGCTTCCCCCCGCTAAAATAACTGCTGTATTAACAATTTTCTCCATATACATCATCCCTGTACAAAAACTTCTTTGACCCCTGAATTATTTATATTTTTATATTTATCTTAGAATTACCCTTTATGAAGTGGTTTGTTCCTTTTCCGTAGAACTTTGTTGACTTTCCTGAGTAGTCTCCTGAGTAGTCTCCTGAGTAGTCTCCTGGGATGATGATTCTACAGGTTCAGGCTTTTTCGGAGCTTTCGCCTGTTGTTCTCCTGCTGGTTCATCCTCCTCTATATTTATACTATCTTTCAAGTCTTTAGTAGCAGTTTTAAATTCTCGAATTCCCCTACCCAGGGATTTTCCAATTTCAGGTAACTTGCTGGGGCCAAATATCACCAGGATAATCCCTAAAATTATTAGAAGTTCTGTAGTGCCCAGTCTGCCTAACATGGTCTCACCTCCTCCTGAAATTATTTAATGTCAAACCTTATCCTTCCAGACTCCGCTTTTATCTATTTTCCAACCATTTTTGCCGTTAGTATACTTATTTCATAAAGAAGTATCATGGGAACAGCCATCAGCACCTGAGAAAATACATCAGGGGGGGTAATGACTGCTGCTACAACAAATATAAGCATTACGGCATATATCCTGGATTTTTTCAGAAAATCCGAGGTTACCAACCCCAGCTTGGCCAGGATAAAAACTACTATGGGTAGTTGAAAAACTCCTCCAAAGGCAAAAACAATACCCGAAACATAAGAAATATAATTGCCAAAGGATAGCATAGGAGTTAAGTCCTCTGAGGCAAATCCAAGGAAAAACCTTATACTGATAGGAATAATAACATAAAAGGCAAAAAGTACTCCTATGGCAAAAAAGAAAAAAGAAGCAAAGGCAAAGAGAACTATAGATCGCTTTTCCGTTGATTTTAATCCCGGTAGCAAAAAGCTCCAAACTTGAAATAGTACTACCGGAAGGGCCAGCAAAAAACCGGCAATTAATGCTATTTTAATATTGGTCATAAAGGCCTCTGCAGGCGTAATGAATACTAATGGAATTCCTGCAGGGGCAGTAATAGTTTCCCTGATGATGTCAACATATGCGAAGGTGACTATGGAGGCCAGTATTACGGCAATAAAGGAAAGTACCAGGCGCCTCCTCAGTTCTTCAAAATGTTCTGTCAGGGGTGCTACATTTTCTCTATTTTTTTCTCCCACCCCATAATTCCCCTCTCCATGTAATTATACCATAACTTCTCACATTATATTTTATACATAAATATGTGTCAAACAACTTAAACCCTTTCTATTTTTAAAGTATTCGATAATTTAAGGCAAATTCCTTCTTGAAAAATAATTATGTATTTTACATAACATAATGGTATTTTAAATAATTTTTGGTTAATAGGCTTCTGGCTTTCTATCCTGGAGATAAAAAATTTCTTTCCTGGCTTTAGTTACTATATCCCTGTTGATTTCTACTTTTAAAAGGGCTTCTTCTTCTCCCCCTTCTACTATTACATTTCCGGCAGGATCTACCACCAGGGAGTTTCCAAAAGACATATCTCCTTCCCTTCCTCCCCTGTTAACTCCCAGGGCAAAAACCTGGTTTTCTACCGCCCGGGCACCCACCAAGAATCTCCAGGCTCCAATCCTGGAACGAGGCCAGTGGGCAACAATAATTAAAATTTCAGCCCCTTCCTCTACCAGGGAACGGCTCAGCTCAGGAAAACGAAGATCATAGCAAATAAGCAATCCCCAGTTTATGTCATCCAGGGTGAAAATAGCCTTTTTCCCCCCGGGAGTAAAATTTTTATCCTCCTCCATCAAACTAAAGAGGTGAATTTTATCATAAGAAGTTATTAATTCTCCCCGGGAAGAAAAAACATAAGAGCGGTTAAAAAGTTTATCCCCTTCTAAATCAGAAATGGAACCTGCAGCTATATTTACCTCATTATCCTGTGCAAAGGAAGCCAGGAGAGATACAGTAGGTTCTCCCCTTTGATCAGCTAGCTCCCTTATATTCTCCACATAACCTGTGTTCCACATTTCCGGAAGTATTAGGATATCCGGATTGTATTTTAAACCCTCCTTCATCAATTCAAGGAGGTGTTCCCGGTTGTATTGGGGATTTCCCCTCTTTATGTCCGCCTGGAGTATAACGGCAATCATTCTCTTCACCTGCTTTTTTATCCCTGGACCTTTACATAAATTTTTCTACTTCTGGGACCATCAAATTCACAGAAAAATATTCCCTGCCAGGTGCCCAGCACCAGTTTTTTATCTTTTATCAATATACTAAGACTTGAACCCATAAGACTCGCTTTAATGTGGGCTGCAGCATTGCCCTCCAGGTGACGATAATCACCGTCAAAGGGAATAACTTTATTCATAGTATTTATTATATCCTGGGAAACAGTTGGGTCGGCATTTTCATTAATGGTAAGTCCTGCGGTAGTATGGGGAACATAGAGGTGGCAAATTCCCTCTTCTTCTCCTTCACCCCTCAATATTTCCTGCACCCGGGAAGTAATATCCACAAACTGGGTATGTTGGGATGTCTTAACCGTCAACTCTTTCATTTTTTTCTACCTCCTTAAAAAAAAGACTTCCATTAGAAGTCTTTTATTCCTCATCCCCTTCATTCCTGTCATCTTCTTGAAGATACTTTAAAACATTTTGGTAGGCCTTAACATCAATTTTAAGGACTTCATTAATCTTTTTAAATTTCTGGGATACACTGGATAAAGATACATTATACCTGCTGGCCACCTGCTTTTGGGTCAAATCAAGAAAATGGAGCCTGATCAAGGCGTATTCCAATCCAGCAGCCCAGGTTTCTATTTTTCTTATGATTGGAACATTGGGGTAAACAGCGTTAATGTAATCAATCCATATAGCCTGAACATCATCAAAAAAGTAATCTTCATACAGATTGCTCTTTTTCATATTCTCCATGGTAAAATTAATGATTTCCTGCCATTCTTCCTTCCACTCGGGGACTTCTGCCGAATATTCCCTCAAGTTTACCCGACACAGTTCCCCTTCCAGGAAGACCTGGTATGGTTCTTCTGCACCCATTTCCTTTAATGTTATCAGAGATAGCTGCTTCAGTTCCTTTTTCACCCAGGGATTTCGGGCAAACTCCCGCAGCACCTTTTCTGCACTTTCATTCCCAATTAAACCATAGAGATATAATACTTCACTGGCCATATCTTCATCTTTACCATATAAAGTTTCTAAAAGTTTGTTACGAAAATCCTTACTCTCTTCAAATTTTTTTATAAGCCTGTTTTTTGTATCCTCCATAAGGGTAGAAAACTTTTGCTCCGGCTTCGGATATTTAAAACTTTCATAAAAGGTATCCTCTTCACTAACAGCTTCTAATAATTCTTCTGCTTCAAAGGCCATTTCCCCCTCGGGGGATGACCTTAAATACTTCTTAAGGTAATGCCTGGTCATGCTAAGGTCCTCCAGGAGACCAAAATTCACGGCCATAAGAAAATAGCACTCGGTCATACTGGAATCAAGCTTCTCTACTATGAACCCGAAAACGTCATTTGCTTCTGTCAGGTAACCCATTTTACTTAATAAACAGGCAACATTATAGTGATTTAAAGGATTATCCGGTTCCGTTTCCATAGTTTTTCGGAAAAACATAAGGGCTTTATCTAATTTATTTTTTTTGTAATATAATGTGCCCTTTTCAAAGTAATAGCTGGCATCCCTTTGAAAGTTCACCACTTTACTGTTAATTACTTTTTTGCTCTGCTGGGTCATAGAGTATCACCCCCGGTGTCGGGAATTCCAAGAAGATAAAAATAACTTCTCTACTTTTTAAAGTATTCCTTCTTTATCTTTTAAGAATAATTTTCTTCAAAAGCATTGAATACAATTATAGCAGTTTAGGATACTCAATGCAAACCCATAAGTATATTTAAAATTTATGAATTTATAAATTCCTTTTAACCCTTCAAGATTTCTTCTATATCCGTTTTCGTCACGGGGGTCTTTTCTTTGATCAATTTAATTGCCTCTCCTGCTCCCCTTAAATTACCTACAAATATCAGCCCACATAAAATGCCCTCTTTTAAGACCACCTTCCTGTAGACCAAATCATCTTCCTTCTCCAGGTATTTTTCCTGATAAACCTCCCCATAACCCTCCTGCCCTGGGTTAACCAGGCCAACGGATATATAAGGAAGCCCAAATTCCCCCGTATAAATATCCAGGGTCCCCGGGTGGAACTCTTCCCCTCCTGTCATGTTAATGCCCGCTATCCTGCCCTGGGTAGAAGCGTTAGACCAGTTGGAAGTCTGGGTATATACTCCCTTAACCATATTCCAGGACTCGGTAACATCTCCGGCAGCATAGACATGGGGAATATCCGATTCCATTTTTTTATTAACCTTAATCCCCCTGCCCGGCTTAACCCCAGCATCCCTTAATAATCTTGTACTTGGTTCAACCCCTACATCTATAACCATAAAGTGGCACCTTATTTCCTCACCCCTGCTTAAACCAACTCCCATCAATTTAAAATCAAGGGGGTTATGAATTACTTCAATAATTCTATCTTTGTTATATATTTCCAGGTCAGGGTTTTTTGACATCCTTTCAATTAATAATTTAGAACCTCTTTCATCCAGGGCATGATATAATAGCCTGGGTTCGGTAAGAAGTAAAGAAACCTTCAAGCCACGGCTTAAGAGAGCCTGGGTCACCTTCGTTCCTATTACCCCTCCCCCTACCACCAGGGCCCTTTCTGATCTACCTACAAGATCAAGAATATTTTTAGCGTCTTCCCAGGTTCTTAAGGTAAATATAGGACCGTAATCAGTTTTTTCCACCATCAACCTTTTGGGAGCTGCCCCCGTAGCTATAAGAAGCTTTTTATAGGTTATATAATCCCTGTTCTCAAAAAGTATTTTTTTCCTTTCCGTATCAACCCCTGTCACCTTTTCACCCTGGAAGTTGATTATATTATTGTCCCGGTAAAAATCCCGACCTTTATAGTTTAATTCCGAAGGATCTACTTCTCCTGCCAGGTAATTGCCCAACATAAACCGGTAATAGGGAAGATGATTTTCTTGAGAAATAATAACTATCTCCTCCCCTGGGTTCCGTTCCCGTAAAGCTTCGGCAGCAGAAAGCCCTGCTGCGCTGTTTCCAATTATTACATAAGCCATAATAATCCCTCTTTTATTCCTTTAAGTAATCAGGAAGATAAATATTTCTTTCCAGGAAACGATCCCAATCAGACCATTTCATTTCTTTAGCCAGGTTGTCCTTGACCAAACCTTCGAACTGATTTAAGCGGGCACTAACCAGGTCAGCGTAATAAAGGGCAAAAGCATTCATGGTCCGGGGTATTTCCGGGGACCCCCACTCCTTTTTACCATGATGGGATAATATTATGTGTTCCAGTTCCAATAATAATTCATGGGGAAAATCCTCAAAGGAGGAGGCTTTATCCATTACCATATCCCGTCCCATGGTTATATGACCTATCAGTTTACCCCGGTCCGTCATCTGAAAGGATATGCTGTCCAGGTCATATTCCTTTATCTTTCCTATATCGTGAAGAAGGGCACCCGTAATCAAAAGGTCCTGGTTTAAAGCCCTGGGGTACAGTTCAACCATCTTTAAGGCTATCTCCAGCACTTCCAGGCTGTGTTCCATGAGACCTCCCACATAGTTATGATGAATAAGCCTGCCACCGGGAGCTTTAACAAAAGAACGACAGAACTCACCGTCTTTAAAGAAATCAATAAGGAGCCTTTTTAAATAGTCTTCCTCCACCTTATTGGTAATAAGCTCTTTTATCCTTTCAAACATATGACGCCGGTTTTTGCTGGTAGCAGGCTGAAAGAAAGCAGGATCTACCTCGTCTTTATTTATTTTTTCAATGCTGCTAATAATTACTTGAAGCCCCTTATACTCATTTATTTCTCCCTTAACCTGAATAATATCGTCCCTGTTAAAAGTTCTGCTTATTTCCAGGGCGTTATCCCACACCACTCCCGTTATAGTTCCCGTAACATCTCCCAAAAGGAGACGCATAAACTGTTCTCCCGCCCGACTGGGAGTAGAATAATTCAATAAATTCTTTTCTATAACTGCCAGCAGGGTATTCACCCTGTCCCCCACCTTTAAATCCTTGACGAATTGTTCTTTTTTGGAATTTTTATCACTGCTCATTATAAATTCTCCTCTTAAAAAAACAAGCAGGCCTTTCAGCCTGCTTATTTTTTCAGATAGTCTATAACGTTTAAAGAAACCGCTTTGGCATGCTGCATGGAATCTGCAATATCCCTGGGCCCTGTACAGGTCCCTGCTACAAAAATACCCTTTTGGGAAGTTGCACCAGGATTAAAGGAGTTTTCACATTTGAAAAAGTTATCTTCATTTAGATCTAAATTGAAAATTCCGGCTATATTCTTAGTATCAACCCCGGGCTGACTCCCAATAGCAAGAAACACTAAATCATATTCATGCTCATAAATCTCTCCATCAACGGTAGATTCATGTTGTATGAGTACCTTTTTCTTAAGGGGATGGTAAAATGACTTGGCAGGCCTTCCTAAAATAAAATTAATATTCTTATCGGTAATACATGAGTTTTTATACTCTACAAACCCTTTACCGAAGCTTTGAAGATCCATGTAGAATACATCAAGGGCAACCTCAGGAAGTTCCTCCCTGATCAAACTGGCCATCCTGACAGTGTACATACAACCTACCCTGCAGCAGTAATCTTGCTCCGGGTAATCGGAACGACTGCCTACGCACTGAATGAAAGCTATTTTTTCAACATCGGAAGGAAAGGCGTTCTTGAAACTACCCTTTTCCCTTATGAGCTGTTCCAGGTCATATGCCGTATAAATCCCCTGATATACTTTGTAACCATATGCTAACTGCTTGGTAGCATCAACGGGAGTAAAGCCGGTAGCCACAACTATGGCATTTGCCTCTAAACTTGATTCCTCTCCCTGTTCATTCTCAAAGGTTACTTTAAAACCGTCATCCGTTGATTGGGAAGATTTAATCTGCAACCCACTAAAGACGCTAATATTGGAATGATTGTTTACTTGATCCAGGGCTTGAGGGGCGAAGCAGGCTCCGCATTTCTCGCACAGCTCCAGGCCTTTACAGCAGTATTGGGCTGCATAACCTCCTATTTCAGCCTCCTTGTCCACCAAAAAGACCTGGCTGCCGGTTTCTGCTAATTCCAAAGCAGAAGTTAAACCAGCAATTCCTCCTCCGAGGATTAGAACATTATCTTTTCCCATTAGTTTCCCTCCAAACTAGCAGTTTTAATCATCAAACTTGGGCCGCGGCATCAAGCCTCCAACTGCTTCCACAATTTCAGGCACCTTTTCTTCCCAGGCAATAGCCATAATATGGGCTCCGTGGATTCCTTCTATTTCCTTGACCTGCTGAATCTGTTCCACGCAAAGCTTAAGACCTTCTGCTTTAACTCCACCTGGCTTTTCCTTAGCTCCCTTTAGCCTTTTAACAATTTCATCAGGGATAATAATACCGGCCACGTTATTTTTCATGTACATGGCTGCCCCTATAGCCTTCAAAGGAGTTATACCCGCCAGGATATAGCACTTTTCATGAAGACCCATATCTACTACCCTTTTCATGTATTCCTTAAGGCGGTCCATATCGTAAATGCACTGAGTTTGAACAAAGTTCACCCCTGCCGCGATTTTTTTGGCAAACCTGGCAGGCCTGTACTCAAAGGGATCAGCAAAGGGGTTTACTACGCCTCCAATAAATGCATCCAAAGGAGCTTCCATTTCATCCCCGCTAACAAATTTGTTCTCATCCCTCATGTCTTTTATAACTTTCATCAACTGGGTTGAGTCCACATCATAAACCCCTTTTGCCTGGGGTTCGCTACCCAGAGTCTGATGGTCTCCCTGAATACACAGGAAATTTTTAACTCCACAAGAGGCTCCACCCAGAACATCCGCCTGCAGGCAGATACGGTTTCTATCCCGGACTGTCATCTGCATTACCGGGTCCATGCCCCTTTCAACTAACTTAATAGCAGTTGCCATACTGGCGATTCTTACCACAGCCGTCTGGTTATCGGTGATGTTAAAAGCGTCCACATGGTTTCTCATGTGTTCAGCGTGTTCCAGGCAGGGACCCAAATCAGTTCCTCTCATGGGACCTAGCTCGCCAGTTATTGCAAAGTGACCGTTGGCTAATACTTTTTCTAAGTTACTCCCCGCGAACAATTTTAACATCCTCCCTTACTATTTTTCTAGGCCCGCCATGGAACGAAGTGCTCCAGTTTTTAGGTGGTTCAACTTCTTCCATATAATCCAACTTACCCAAGGCCTTTAACCTTTCATGAATCAGGTGCCACCCGCATTCTATTTCGATATCCCCGCTAATCTCACACTTGCCCTCGGTAGATCCTCCGCAGGGACCGTTCAGCATGCTCTTGGTACAGCGGGTTATGGGGCAAATGCCATGGGTCTTATCCAGGACACAATCTCCGCAGGCCTGACAGTTTTCCATCCA
>Ga0207421_10002188_pt1 | contig 24492 bp, 25 predicted proteins | sample SodLakKL_010_SED_4_FD_187542 | JGI IMG/M metagenome (GOLD analysis project Ga0207421, IMG submission 187542) | Alkaline sediment microbial communities from Lake Tanatar, Kulunda Steppe, Russia - 8KL_010_SED (SPAdes) (version 2) | ecosystem: Environmental > Aquatic > Non-marine Saline and... | reverse complement strand
GTACGAATATGTATTGTTCGTCGTCTTCATTCTCTGTACTGACCGATTTGACTGACCCGAATTGAAAGTTGGTTCGATACTGTATTCGCGCCCTGTATTCAGCGCGACTCCGAAAACCGATCACCAACCAAGGGTTTCAACAGAGTCCGGCACCCCATCCAAGCCGCGTCTTACGACAGGCACACCGACACCGTGATCAAATCACACCACAGTGGCCACCGTAAGTCACTGCACTCCTATCCCAAGACTGCGTCGCGATAGGTGTGTAACTCGGATCAGTGGTCACTGTAACCCGTTTCATACGGTTCGCTGTCGTCTCTTCCCGGTGAGTGTCGACCCCGAGATGGGCAATCACCGGCAAACGGCTACACCAATCCGTCTCAATCGCCCGTGATCGGATCGCGCTCCCAGAACTCGCTCTCTTTCCGCAGTTTCGGCACCCAGGTGTCGGCCGTCTTCGAGAGCAGAGCGACTCGGGAGGCCGGTACCTCCTTGACCTCGGTGAACGCGGGCATGTGCTCGGCGACCTCGTGGGCAAACGCCACCACGTCCTCGTGGTCGGGCATCGACGAGCGATCAAGCCGCCCCCGAGAGTGGCCGACGTGCATGTAGGCCTTGAGTTCGACGAAATCGGGGTCCGCTCGCTGGTAGAACGCGGCATACCAGTCTGGATCTCGCATGTTCTCGCCGTCGACGAGTGTCGTCCGAAGGACGGTTCGTGTCTCGTCTTTTTCCGCCAGGACGTCCATCGTCTCCACGAGGCGCTCCCAGGCGTCGTCCTCCATGGCCTTCACCACCTGGTCGAACGTCCACCGCTCGGGGGCGTCGACGCTAACGTAGAGTTGCGTGGGGTCGCACTCCCGGAGCACCTCGGGGCGGGTCCCGTTCGAGACGAGAAACGTCGTGATGTCCCGATCGTGGAACGCCTCGATCAACTCGGGAAGGTACGGATACAGCGAGGGCTCCCCGTCGAGACTGATCGCGACGTGGCGGGGTTCCATCGCCTCGTCGAACGCCGACCGGGGCACCTCGTCGTTGCCCCCGAACCCGGAGAGGAGTTTGCGCTGTAATTCGATCGAGGCGTCCACGACTGCCTCGGGATCGTCCCACTCGACGCCCTCGAGTTCGTAGGCGTGGCCGTTGTGATCGCGCCAGCAGAAGACACACCGCTCGTTACAGCGGACGACAGGCGTCATCTGGATGCATCGGTGGGACTCGATTCCATACCAGATGTTCTTGTAGCACTTGCCCTCGCCACGGAGGGCGTTCGCCGTCCAGCCACAGGTTTGAGCGGCCGTGTGGTTCACGTTGTGGTAATCCGGAGAATCGACCTGCATCGGACCCCCGCCGTCGGCAGCCGAGTCGACCGGATCGGTCTCGCTCCGGTCGTCACCCTCGGCACCGACGGCCCCGTCGTCGACAGCCTCGAGCGTCCCGGAGTCCGCGGCGTCACTCATGTTGATCAGCGGTTGGACGGCCGGGTGTAAAAGGCGTGTGGTGTCCCACCGACACCCGATTACCGTTCGCGAACGCGCTCGAGGACGGCCAACGTTCCCTCGGCGTGTTCGCCCTCGAGGATCACGTCGGCCGCCGCCGTCGCCGCATCGTCAGCGTTTGCCACGGCGAAACTCCGACCCACTGCTTCGAACGTCGAGACGTCGTTTTCGGAGTCGCCCACCGCGACGGCATTCGAGAGGTCGAACCCGACCGACTGTGCCAGTCGCTCGACGCCCGTTCCCTTGCTCGTGTCCGGGCTCACGACGTGGTAGGCGTAGCCGGTGTCCAGCACCTCGAGGCCGTGTTCGGCCGCGAGATCCTGCAGTGGCGTCAGTGGTTGCTCGCGGTTGACGGCGATCTCGGTCTCCCGCCAGCGGTTAACGGTGTCGTCCTCGCCCCAGCCGAGACTGAATCCCGCCTCCCGGTAGGCCTCAGCGACGGCTCTTGCTCCCTCGGGATCGCCAGCGTGGTGGACGCGGTCGCCGGTGTAGACGACACCGCCGTTTTCAGCGATCACGCGCTCGGGGATGCCGATGAAGGTGCAGAGGGCGATCGGGTACGGGAAGGCCTTCCCAGTCGCGATGACGACGGGACCGTCCCAGCTGAATAGCGGTTCGACGATCCGGGGATCGATCCCCCAACCGGACGATCGCGTCAGCGTGCCGTCGATGTCGAGAATCAGGGGCGGATCTGGGTGCATACGTGAGGGTGCTCGAGGGGAAACTAAAGTCGTCTGATAGGGATCGGTGTCTTCACGACCACCGAGGGGCCCGGACTATCGACACCGAGACCCCACCGGCGCCGACGGGTGTCATCGGCACCGTGACGCCACTGATTCTATAGTAGCCACTGAACGTCATTGCACACATCCTCACGATACCATGGCTCAGAACCGGTTTCTCACCGGTTCTGAGCCGACCGCTGTGAGGGTGTGTCAATCGTTTCACTTGGTACTATAATAGCTGCCGACCCATACAGCGAACATGGAACTCACCGCAGTCGCTGCCGTGGCCGAAAACGGTGTGATCGGCCGTGACGGCGAGTTGCCCTGGCCGAGTATTCCCGCCGACAAGCGACAGTATCGAAACCGCATCGCCGACGCACCGGTGATCCTGGGCCGACGGACCTTCGACTCGATGCGCGAGGACCTGCCTGGCTCAGCCCAGATCGTCCTCAGCCGGTCACGATCCGCCTACGAGATCGAGTCCGCCCATCACGCCGCCAACGTCGAGGAGGCACTCGAGACGGTCCGTTCACTCGAGGCGGACACTGCGTCCGTCATCGGCGGAGAGGCCATCTACACGCTCTTTCAGCCGGTGGTCGACCGAATGGTCCTCAGTCGTGTTCCGGGCACCTACGAGGGCGACACCCACTTTCCCGACTGGGAGCCCGACGACTGGACCCTTCTCGAGCGGACACCCTACGACGAGTTTACGCTCGAGGAGTGGGTACGAGGGTCGCCAGAAGGGATGGACTGATACGGGTTCCAGTCGCCCAGCCCCAGTGCGTGGCTCTTCCGGGTCGGCGATCATCGGTAACTGGTTACCCCGAACTGCGTGATGGGGACGTGGCGTACCACGGTGGCGACGAGCACCGATCCCGTGGCAAGCGGTCGCCAGGACGTGACGAGAACGATGCCGGTAACCGAGAGTGGTCGACTGGTTTAAATCCCCACTCACCAGTGGTCGGGCTTGTACACGTTGATGACCAGGGTGACGACCACGAACACCAGTGCCGCGAAGAGCCCACCCACGACGGCGGCAATCGCGCGTTCCTCGAGAGAGCCGTCTGCATACACGAAAAGCAGGAGAGTCATCACGCCAGTTGCGAGGGCCAGATTCCGTTTGTCCCGTTCCTCGAGGCCGAGCCGCCAACTCATAAGCGGTCCGACTCATCGACCGTGTATAAGCATTGTGTGTATACAGCCGACATCCCTGCACCCCCCGACAGCGTTCCATCAAGCAGAGGGCGAGCGTGGGTCGGTGGCCGGGGTCGTTCTACAGCGGTGCCCGCTCGAGGACCGTCGCCAACACGCCGTACATCACGACGAGCACGAGCCCCCCAACCCACAGCGCAGTGGTCGAGTTCCCCTCGACGATCATCACGGCCACCGCGACGATGGAGGCGACGAAGACGGCGCCGCCTGTCGCTCCCTGGTGGAGCACCCCGTCGTCCTCGTCTCCGGAGTCCGTGTCCGTGACCTCGAGGGTACTGGCCGCCGACCGGCGGGCCTGATAGGGCAACAAGAACTGGACGCCGATCCCGGCACCCGCACCGGCGACGGCGCTAAACTGCGCGTCGAGGGTCGCCAGCAAACTGATCGTAAAGAGGGCAATCGTGACAGACATCGCCACGACCCAACTCCACTTATCGACCAGTTCCACCCGGCTCGAACCCTCCACCGTTGTCATGACGTGAGGTATCCACGGCGACGACATAATTGTTGCACCCGAGGGGCCGGCAGCGGACGGACAGACGGCCGAAATACGGGTCAGCATGTAACTCGATGGAGGGCAAACGCTATTGTGGTCGATGTGGTATGTAATGAAACAGACCGGTGACCACCCAATGTACACCAACATTCTGTACCCAACCGACGGTAGCCGCGGCGCAAACGCAGCCCTCGAACACGCTCGAGAGGTCGGTGAACAGTACGATGGGACAGTCCACGTCTTACACGCGGTCAACTCGAATTACTTCGGGTACATGGGTGGAGGCGGGGATGAAGACGTTCCGTCAGGGATGATGAAACCCAGGGGTGACGAGTCCCAGACCGGCATGATGGGTGGTGGCGGCGACGGCTCGCAGACCGGCATGATGGCCGAGGACCACCGGGAACTGAGGAAGGCTCTCGAAACGCATGCCTCCACGGTGATCGAAGAGATCGCCGACGAGTTCGGTGACGTCGACACTGTCCCTGTCACGGTGGTCGGCAAACCGCACCAAGCCATTCTCGAGTACGCCGATGAACACGACATCGACATGATCGTCATGGGCACCCACGGGCAGAGTGGACTCCAGCGATACCTCCTCGGGAGCGTCGCGGAGAAAGTCGTCAGGATGGCCGACGTGCCGGTCGTGACGATTCGGGCGAGTGAGGTAGCCGAGGACTGACGCCGCCCCGCGGGTGCCGCCGACCAGTGAGACGGGTCATTGGTTTCCCCACCACCGAGCGCCGACGCTGGGGCATGCGCTCGGCCGTCAGTGACTGCAACGACCCCTCTCGCCGGGTGAAAGAAAAATCGCGGTGTCGCCCCGTTAGAACCCGAAGGTGGGCCAGAACGTGGCGTCGAAGACACCGACGATGACCAGGACGGTTGCGAGCAGCCCCGAGGCCGCGATGCCGAACGCCGGCGGGTCGACGTGTGTCTTGCCATGGGCGTAGAACACGCGGTTACAGAGTTCGCCCGAGAACGCACCGAAGAGGCCGAACACGATGGCGAACACCATCGCCGTCGTCGGGCCGAAGCCCGTCGCCGCGGCGCTGAACGCGCCCACTGCGCCGGGCAGCGTGATGTGGTGGGTGACCGGGAAGTCGTCGATGCCGAGGTTCAGAAACAGCAGGCTGGCTGCACTGATCCCGAACACCAGGACGACGCTGCCGGTCTCGAGGTAGATGAACCCGCCGAGCAGCCCCCCGATGAGGCCGATCATGGCGACACCCTGGGGTTTGTACTGCCAGGGTAGCCAGATGCCAGGCGCGTTCTCTTCTCCCCGTTCGGCAGGGCTCATGTCGAGGATGTTCTTGCCCGTGATCTCGCCGATGATGCTGTATCCGAACACGACTCGGTGGACGAGCGCGGAGACGAACACCATCAGGGCGATGTTGTCGGTCCCGAACTCGTAGAAGTTCAGCAACTCGACTGAGGCAAACCCGAACACCCCGAACAGTCCCCCAACCACGAGCACGTCGACGTTGTGCGTGCCGAGGGCACTCGCGATATCTTTCCCGTCGTCGAGATACCCCTGTCTGGCGGCGTAGGCAGCCGCGGCCGCACCCCCCGCGAACGAGACGTGGGGGCCGAAGATGGGGCCGAAGCCGACCAGGCCTGTTACCGATCCAATGTCGGCACCGAGAGACAGCATCTCCCCGGCGATGACCATGAACCCAGTGAAGACGAACGCCGGGAGGGCACCGATCGAGGCGGCAAACGCGCCGCCCGCGAAGGCGGCCATCCAGAACACTGGATCCCCCAGTGCCGTCTCGAGTACCATCTACTCTCCCCCGTCAGTCGCCCACCCCAGCGATCGCTCGACAGCGTCGCTCCAGCGGCCGTACATTGCGTCAGCTTTCGATTCGTCCATCTCGGGGTTGAACTCGCGGTCGACCTGCCAGTTGTCCCGGAGCCCCTCGACGTCGTCCCAGTAGCCGACGGCGAGCCCGGCAGCGTACGCCGAGCCGAGTGCCGTCGTCTCGTCGACGACCGGGCGGGCGATCTCCGAACCGATAATGTCCGACTGGAGCTGACACAGGTAGTTGTTCTTGACGGCACCGCCGTCGACCTTGAGACTCTGCATGTCGATGCCCGAGTCGGCCTCCATCGCTTCGGCGACGTCACGTGTCTGGTAGGCGATCGACTCCAGCGTCGCTCGCACCACGTGTTCCTTGCGAGTGCCGCGGGTCATCCCGACGATGGTCCCGCGTGCGCGTTGATCCCAGTGGGGGGCCCCCAGGCCCGTGAACGCGGGAACGACGTAGACACCGTCGGTCGAGTCGACGCTGCGGGCCATCTCCGCCGTCTGGGCCGGATCGTCGATCAGCGACATGTCCTCGAGCCACTCGATCGCCGCGCCGGTGATGAAGATTGCGCCCTCGAGGGCGTACTGGACGGGTTCACCCGAGCGCTGGAACCCGATCGTCGTGAGGAGCCCGTGTTCGGATTCGACGGCCTCCTCGCCGGTGTTCATCAGGAAGAACGAGCCCGTGCCGTAGGTGTTCTTGGCCTCCCCGGCGTCGAAACAGGTCTGGCCGAACAGCGCCGCTTGCTGGTCCCCGAGTGCACCCGCGACAGGCACTTCGGCCTCCAGGAAGCCGTCGGCGTTGGTGGTGCCGTAGGTGTCCTCGTCGCTCGAGGGGCGGACCTCGGGCAACATCTCACGTGGCACGTTGAACTCCTCGAGGAGTTCGTCGTCCCAGTCGAGGTCGTGGATGTTGTACAGCATCGTGCGCGAGGCGTTCGTGACTTCGGTGATGTGGTTACCCGTCAGGTTGTATATCAGCCAGGTGTCGATGGTCCCAAAGAGGACGTCGCCGCGTGCTGCACGGTCTTTGATGTCGTCGGGACGCGTCCGCTCCATCTTGATCGGATCCGCGTTGTCCAGCAGCCACTCGGCCTTCGTCGCCGAGAAGTAGGCGTCGGCCTCGAGGCCCGTCTTCTCACGGATGGTCCCGACCAGATCGTCTTCCTCGAGTTCCTCCACGCGGCTCGTGGTCCGGCGATCCTGCCAGACCAGTGCATTGTGGACCGGCTTGCCGGAGTCGGCGTCCCAGAGCAACGTCGTCTCCCGCTGATTGGTGACGCCGATCGCCTCGAGCTGGTCCGGACTGACACCGGCCTGACCGAGGGCGGTCGTAATCACCGACTTGGTGTTCTCCCAGATTTCCATCGGGTCGTGCTCGACCCAGCCGGGTTCCGGGTAGATCTGCTCGTGTTTTTCGTACGCGTTCGCGACGACCTGGCCGGCGTGGTCGAAGACCATGAACCGTGTCCCCGTCGTCCCTTGATCAACTGCGCCAACGTATGTGTCTGTCATGATGTGGTGACCCCGTTTGCGGTGTCCATACGCCACCATCTTTATCCGCGGTAGCGCATTGCTGGTAAACAATACATACAATGGTTATAAACATTTCTCAACCCATAACATATCTATCATCTCAGTTCGGTCAGTTTCGAACTGTTGATTCCAGATATCGGGGGTTGATACCCGATAGTTGGCCGTTAATCCGGACAATTGTACATTTCCGTATGTATGGCTGCCGTTGGCTATCAATCGATGAGGATTTGCAAAAATCCCGTTAGGTAATCGCGTTCCGGTACCGCCGATAAAATAAAGACACGGGAGGCCTAACGATGAAGGTAGCAAATGGCAACCGATACGGAGGTACTCGTCCTCGGTGGAGGATCGACGGGCTGTGGAATCGCTCGCGACCTGGCGATGCGCGGCCTCGAGGTCACGCTGGTCGAGCGCGGGAACCTGACCCACGGAACGACCGGCCGGATGCACGGTCTTCTCCACAGCGGTGGTCGGTACGCCGTATCCGATCAGTCGAGTGCACGGGAGTGCATCCAGGAGGTCGGCGTGCTGCAGGACATCGCCGGTCACTGCATCGAAATGACGGGCGGGCTGTTCGTTCAGCGGCCGGAAGACTCGGACGACTACTTCCAGCAGAAACTCGAGGGGTGTCGCGCCTGTGACATCCCCGCTCAGGTGTTGTCCGCACGCGAGGCACGCGAGCGCGAGCCCTATCTCGCAAAGGACATCAAACGCGCGATCGCCGTCCCCGACGGCGCGGTCGACCCGTTCCGGCTCTGTGTTGCTAACGCCCACGATGCCGAACGCCACGGCGCGCGGATCGAGACCCACGCGGAGGTGATCGACCTCCTGCGAGAGGGCGACGACATCTACGGCGTCACCGTCCGCCACGACTCCGGGCCAGGCAAGCGGACGCACAAGACACCGGGAACGATCGAGGACATCACCGCGGCGTACGTCGTGAACGCGACGGGTGCCTGGGCCGGTCAGATCGGTGCCATGGCCGACCTCGAGGTCGCTGTTCGCCCGTCGAAGGGCGTGATGACGATTATGAACATCAGGCAGGTGGACACAGTAATCAACCGTTGTCGGCCGAAAGGTGACGCTGACATCATCGTTCCACACGAGACGACGGCGATCCTCGGGACGACCGACGAGGAGGTCGAGGACCCCGACGACTACCCAGAAGAGCAGTGGGAAGTCGACACGATGATCGACACGCTCTCGGAGCTGGTGCCGATCCTCTCGGATGCCCGCACCATCCGCTCGTTCTGGGGCGTCCGCCCGCTGTACGAACCGCCGGGGACGGGCACCGAGGATCCCACCGACATCACGCGGGACTTCTTCCTGCTCGACCACGAGGAGCGCGACGGCGTTGGCGGGATGACGAGCATCGTCGGCGGCAAGCTCACGACGTACCGGCTGATGGCCGAGAAGATCAGCGACCACATCTGCGACCAACTCGGCCACCGCGCAACCTGTGAAACCGCCGACGTCCCCCTGCCGGGCAGCGAGAACCTCGAGGCCCTCGACGAAGCGATGGACGACTTCGGGCTGCGCTCCCCCGTCGCCCGACGAAGCAAACAGCGCCTGGGGAGTCGCTCCAGGGCCGTTCTCGACACCGACGAGCCGAATCCGGTGATCTGCAACTGTGAGAGCGTCACCCGTGCGGAGGTTCAGGACGCCATCGAGCAATCGGGATCCGACCTGAACGCCGTGCGCATCCGGACGCGAGCATCTATGGGCAACTGCCAGGGCGGGTTTTGCTGTCGGCTGCTGGGGAACGAACTCCACCCCGAATACGACGAGGAAACCGCCCGCGCGGCCTACGACGAACTGTTTCAGGAGCGCTGGAAGGGCGAGCGACACGCCCTCTGGGGCGAACAGCTCTCCCAGGCCATGTTGAACTACGCGCTCCACGCGACGACGTACAACGCCGACGCTGACCCCGCGGCTGTCGACGGATCGGTGGACTTCGCCGCCTTCGACGGCGGCCAGCGTGACTCGAGGGACGATCCGGCAGGGGTGATGGCGACGGACGGTGGTGACCCCTCGCAGCCGAGCCGTCGGCCTGGCCGCGGGGATCACTCACCCGCGGACCGTGGAGGTGACCGCTAATGGCCATCACCGACGATGTCCTCGTCATTGGGGGCGGCCTTGCGGGGGCGATGGCGGCGCTCGCCGCCGCCGAACACGACGTGCAGGTGCGCATGATCACCTACAAACAGAGTACGCTCCGGCACGCGAGTGGCCTGATCGACGTCCTTGGCTACACCCCCACGGGCGACGGACCGCTGGTGGACCCTTTCGAGGCACTCGAGGCCGTTCCAGCGGGCCATCCCTACGAGCGCGTTGGAGGGGACGCCGTCCGGGAGGCATTGCTGTTTTTCGACGCCATCGCCGGATCGCTGTACGCCGGGACTCACACCGACGCGAACGCGCTGGTGCCGACCGCGAGCGGATCGGTCAAACCCACGGCACGCTACCCCTCGGCGGTGGCCTCGGGTCTCGCGAGTGACGACCGCGACACGCTCCTGGTCGGCTTCGAAACGCTCCCCGAATTCGACGCGCCGATGGCGGCGGCTCACCTCGAGGCTGCGGGCGTGCCGTTCGCGGTTCGGGGTGTCACCCGTCGATTCCCCGGGATTCGCCGGGATGACGCGAAGGTGACTCGCTACGCCCACCTGCTCGACCGCGACGAGGACGTCGATATCGGCCGGGGCGCGACCAGGGCCCGCCCCGCGCTGGCCGAACTCGTTCGCCAGGCTCTCGACGGCGAACGCCGGGTGGGATTCCCACCGGTCCTGGGCGACGACAACCACGACACCGTTCGGCGGGATCTCGAGGAACGCCTCGGTGTCGACGTCTTCGAGGTCCCCTCGGGACCACCGAGCCTCCCGGGGATGCGACTCGAGGACCGACTCTATCACGCCCTCGAGGAGGCGGGTGTCCGGGTGACGACCGGCATCCCGGTTGTCGATTACGAAGGCGACGGCGACCGGATCGACCGCGTACTCGTCGACCGCAAGGGCCAGCAGGTACCCTACGCCGCCGAGGAGTACGTCCTCGCAACTGGCGGCCTCGTTGGCAAGGGGATCGACTCCGGGCGCGAACGCGTCTTCGAGCCGATCTTCGACTGTCACGTCGACCACGCCGCCGACCGCTACGACTGGTTCGTCGACGATGTCTTCGGCGATCACCCCTTCGCGCGCTACGGCCTCTCGGTCGACCACGAGTTGCGCCCTCAGGACGGAGGTGGCGACCGCGAGTTCGACAACCTCCGGGCCGCGGGGGCCGTGCTGGGTGGTTATGACTTTGCCGCCGAGAAATCCGGAAGCGGCGTCTCGCTGGCCACCGGGTTCGTCGCTGGCGACCGCGCCGGCACGGAGGTGAGCGGATGAGGGGGGCCGGTGACGGCAGTGGAGCCACCCACAGAGGTGCCCTCGAGGAGTCAGGAACTCGAGACCGACAGGCCCAAGACACCCTAGAGGAGACACAGCTGACCGACCGACCGACCGAGACACCGCAAACGGAGCCACTTCGATGAGCGACGCCGCACACTCACCCGACGATCACGTACCGGCCGATGACAGCGAGTTCGAACCGATCGAGGTCTTCCCCGAAACGACCGACATGGACCTCCGATCCGGCGCGGACGACTGCTATAAGTGCTCGACCTGCGACACGAACTGCCCCGTCGCGGCAGTCGACGACGACTTTCCCGGGCCGAAGTTCCAGGGGCCAGAGCAGTGGCGACTCAAGCGCCAATCCGATCACGACATCGACGACTCGGTGATGAAGTGTTCGAACTGCATGCGCTGCGATCACGCCTGTCCCTCGGAGGTACCCCTCTCGCAGATGCACAACACCGCCCGGGGATCCTACGTCGAGAATCAGATGAGCAAGCGCTCGATCGAGTACTGGCGCAATCGCCTGCTCTCGAACTACCGGACGATGGCCCACCTCGGGAGCAAAGTGCCACGACTCACCAACTTCATCATGGGACTGTCGGTGACGAAAGTGTTCAACGAGAAGGTACTCAAGATCACGAGCGAGCGGGAGTTTCCCGCCTTCGCCACCGAGACCTTCCGCGAGTGGTGGGACGCTCGCGGGGGCCACGACGCCTCGAGGGAACGAGCTGCGAAAGCGCGGGCAGCCCGCGGTGAAGCGGACGAGGCAACGGCCCCCAAGCGCATCGCCTACTTCCACGGCTGTTACTCGAACTACAACACGCCCGAGGTGGGGAAGGCCCTCGTCCGTGTCTACGAACACTTCGGGTACGAGGTCGTGGTCCCCGACCAGCGCTGCTCTGGCACCCCGATGTACGCCAACGGGATGCTTCAGGACGCCGAGCGGGCGGCGAACACGAACGTTCCCGAACTCGCCGCCGCCATCGAGGAGGGAGCCGACGTCATCGCCTCCTGTACGTCCTGTTCGATGTCCCTTCGCCAGGAGTACCCCGAACTGTTCGACATCGACGGCGTCCACGACGTCTCGAACAACACCTGGGAAGGCCTCGAGTACCTCCGCGTTCACGAGGACCTCGAGGGTGAACTCGCGGGCACCAGCGTCGACATGCCGAACCTGGCCTACCACGCGCCCTGTCACGCCCGAAACCAGGGCCTCGACGGGCAGGCGGTCGAGGTGCTGTCGGTGATCGACGGCGTCGAGGCACACGACGTGGGCGATTCCTGTTCGGGTATCTCCGGGACCTACGGCTGGAAAGAGGAACACTACGAGACGTCGATGAAAATTGGCGAAGACATGTTCGAACACATGGACGCCGCCGACGCGACCCAGGGGATGACGGAGTGTCCGACCTGCTCGATGCAGATGGAACACGGCACCGGGTACGACATCACCCACCCACTCGAGGTGCTCGAGGCCGCGCTGCTCGGTGCGGGGGGTGACGGGGCCATCACGGACGGAGGGCGCGACGCAGGTGGAGCGTAGATGGATCTGCACGAACGCATAGCGAGACGGCGCGCCGCCAAACGCGAGGACGGGATCATCGTCGATCGGGACGCGATCAGCCCGACCGTCCATCGCGCGGAGCCGACCGGCCGCGGGTCCGTTCTCGAACAGGTCCTCGATGCGGTCGAGCCGACGTTCGACGGGTCACTCCCCGATCCCTTCGCCGTGGTGGGGCCACCGGGGTCGGGCACCTCCGCGGTGATCACCGCGCTGTTCGAGTCGTTGACGACCACCTTCGGTGACACCCGGGACAGCATCGGGACGACGACACGAGCGGGAAGCGGGACGCCAACGACCTGGTTCGTCTACGTCGACGCGCGTGGAGTCTCTAGTGCCTTCGCGTTCTATCGGACCCTGCTGTCGACCGTCACCGCCAACGACGTCCCGACGAGCGGCGTCGGAACCGACGACCTCCGTGAGCGCCTGGTCGACCAACTCAGTCATCACCAACACAGTGCCGTCATCGCCATCGACCACCACGACGAGCCCGAAACGCTGGGTGCCAAGCGGGCAACGGAGCTGCTCGAGGCGGTCGGCGATCACACGACGGTAATCCCTGTCGGTCAGTCCACACCCGCGGGCTGGAGTGATCGCACCATCGAGGTGCCCGCCTATCGGCGCCACGAACTCGTCGACATCCTCACCCAGCGAGCGTCGAACGGACTGGCGGCTGGGGCACTCGAGCATCGGACGATTCGGGAGGTGGCCGACTGGGCAGGGGGTAACGCTCACGACGCCCTCACCGCCGTCTTCACCGGCGCCACGCTCGCGGGGCGGGCGGGCCACGACAGGATCACCGCAGCGCACCTCGAGCGAGCGAAAGCCGATGTCCCCGAGGCGTCGATCCACCTCGATCGCCCGCTCTCGTTGCCGGAGACACGCCAACGCGTCCTGTTGTCATTGCTCGATCTCGAGTTCGATGGCCCCGAAGCGGGCGAAAAGCGACCGATCCGCGAACTGTCGACGGCGGTCGCCGATCGATCCACGCTCACCGACGGTACCGTCAAGCGCTTTCTCTACGAAATGGCAGACAAGGGCGTTCTGGCCCGCGTTCCGATCGAAACGGCCGGCAGCGGCCGACGGCCAAGCACGATCGAGCCGCGGTTCCCCACCATCGCCTTTCGATCACTGACGACCGTCAACGGATGATCACCCGACGCGTTCGCCCGGCGTCGAGCATGGCTCGTCGATTACTTCACCCACCAACCGGCCGTCAATGACCTCACCGCGGAGTTCCACGACCACGGGGCCGTCAGGCGGTCGCTTCTCGAGGCGGTCGAGTCTCTCGGTGACGGCAACGTCCACCGGACACCGCGGATTGGGGTGGGTCGCGTGGAGCCGACCGTCGTCGCCGCGGGTCACCTCGAGGCAATAACGCCGACCGATTTCGAACGATTCGCGGACGAAGTCACGCATCGAAGTCATGGGTGAGTGGGAAGGGAAAACGACACGCTCACCACAACTGATTGACGTCGGTCACGTCCGGCTGAGGATCGGAGAGTCGGCGACCGCTCTTGCAATCGAGACAGATGCCGAGTCCCTCCTCGTAGTGGTCGGCACACGCGATCGTCCCGCAGTTGTCACACCTCGCTGCCGCCGGCCGTGACTGACAGATCTGGCACAGGCCGCTGACGCTCATGGGTGCGCTACGGTCTCGAGTGCCATGAATCCGGTGCCGGCGGACGCTACCTGATCTTTTCGCCGAGGTCGGCGTCGCCGTGGGTCGTCAGCAGGTCGGCCGCCTCGCCCGCGGCGAGGATCATACCGTTCGATTCCACGCCGAACAGTTCCGCCGGCTCCATGTTCGCCAGGAGCACACACTTCGTGCCGGGCAGGCTCTCGAGGTCGTGCAGCCGTTTGATACCGGCAACCACCTGTCGAGTCTCGAAGCCGATGTCGACCTCGAGGCGGGCCAGGTCGTCGGCACCGTCGATGCCCTCGGCGGTCTCGATCCGGCCGACGCGGATGTCGAGTTCCTGGAAGTCGTCGAAGCCGATACGATCGTCCGCCAGCGGCTCGATCGGGCTGTCGTCGTCCATGGTTTCGGCTTCGTCCTCGTCGGTGTCGTCGCTTTCGGTTTCACTCGCGACATCGTCGTCCGTGGCCGCCCCAGCTTCACTGGCCGCCGAAATCTTCGCCTCGAGGGTCGATTCGAGCTCGGCGACGCGGTCGTCCTCGATCTTCTCGAAGAGCTCACCGGGTTCGTCGAACGTGCGTGGTGGCGCCTCGAGGGCGTCCTCGAGGTGGGCGTCCTCGACCGACCCCGGCTCCCCCAGTTGTGTCCAGAGCGCCTGTGCCTTCCCGGGGGCGATCGGCTCGAGGAGGACGCCGACGGCCTTGGCGATCTGTACGCAGTCGCGGATGACCTGCGCTGCCTGGTCGGGTTCGTCGTCCGTGAGCTTCCAGGGTTCGTTGCGCTGAATGTACTCGTTGCCGAACTGAGCGAGCCGGGTGGCGGCGAGGCCGACGTTTCGAAGGGAGTAGTCGTTGACAGCCTCGCGACTCTCGGCGATGGCCTCTTCGATACGCCCCTCGACCTCGGCGGAGACGGTCGCGTCGGGCGTTCCCTCGTAGTTCCGATAGGCGAACAGCAGCGAGCGGTACCAGAAGTTCCCGATCGTGCCCACGAGTTCGCCGTTGACCGTCTCCTGGAACGCCGTCCAGGTGAAGTCGACGTCCTGCTGGAGGCCACCGGTTGTCGTCAGGTAGTATCGCAGGAGATCCGGGTGAAGGCCCTCCTCGAGGTACTCCCTCGCCCAGATGGCGCGGTTCCGGCTCGTCGAGAGGCCCTTGCCGTCGATGGTGATGAAGCCGGTCGCGGCAACGCCACGTGGGGTGTTGTAGTCTGCAGCCTCGAGCATCGCTGGCCAGAAGATCGTGTGGTGCTGGATGATGTCCCGGCCGATGATGTGGACGATTTCGCCATCGTCTCGCCAGACCCGTTCCCAGTCGTACTCGTCGGCCCCGACACGCTCGCTGTACTGCCTCGTCGAGGCGATGTACTCGATCGGCGCATCGACCCAGACGTAGAGGACGATCTCCTCGTCCTCGGCACCCGGATAGTCGATCCCCCAGTCCATATCCCGGGTGAGACACCAGTCCTGCAACCCCTCCTCGATCCACTGACGGGGCTGGTTGCGGGCGTTCGAGGTGCCCTCGAGTCCGTCGAGGAACTCGGTGAGGTAGTCGGCAAATTCGGAGACGCGGAAGAACTTGTGCGTCCGCTCGCGATACTCCGCGGGGTTCCCGGTTCTGACGCTCGTCGGGTTCTCGATTTCCCCTGGCTCGAGGTGACGCTGACAGCCCTCGTCGCACTCGTCACCGCGGGCGTGAGCGCCACAGTAGGGACAGGTGCCCTCGACGTAGCGATCTGGGAGGTAGTTGTCGGCCGTCGGATCGTACGCGACGAGGACCTCGTCCTCGTAGACGTACCCGCCGTCGTCGAGCGCGCGGACGATGTCCTGGGTCAGTTCGGTGTTCGTTTCGTCGTGCGTGTGTCCGTAGTTGTCGAAGTCGACGCCGAATTTGGGGAACGTCTCCTGGTACTGTTCGTGCCAGCGCAGGGCGAACGTCTCGGGATCGACGCCATCCGCCTCGGCGTTGACCGCGACGGGGGTGCCGTGCATGTCCGAGCCACAGACGTAGGCCGACTGCTGGCCCAGCGTCTGCAGGGCGCGGTTGAACGCGTCTGCGCTGATGTATCCCCGGAGGTGACCGATGTGGAGGTCGCCGTTGGCGTAGGGCAACCCGCAGGTCACCACCGCGGGGCGGTCCGTTGGAAACTCGTCGGTGCTCATATACGTGGTATCTGGATGGCGGGCGTAAAACCCGCCGGTTTCGGTCGGCGGACGATGCCCAAACTGCAGCGAACCGATGAACTAACCCCGGTTTTCCGCCCCAAAACGGGTCGCATGACCGACCGTCGACGGGACGGGCCCCCTGGTGACTCACCGCGAGAAACGCATCGACCGACGGACCACCGTTGGCAACCCCATCTATGGAACACCTTCGAACGGTTCGTCTATAAGGATTCTGAACTCCTATCAACCAGTCACAGCCCCCGTTGGCCGTCAGGAGCGATCAACGGTCCAGATATTCGGCAGCAGATTGAACCGACTGGCAAAGAGCACGGCGGTCCCACAGAGGAGCGAGCCGAAGAACAACACCAGAAAGGCCACACCTGCGGGCGTGAGCACGAGGGCGACGGCTGCGCCGACCCATATCAACCAGGCGATCGCCTCCCACGGTCGGCCATCGTACAGCCGCCAGACCGAAAGCGAGAGCAGGAATCCCCCGAACGCCGCGCCGGCGAGCGCCGTCTCGGCGACGACCGAGACTACGAGGAGGAGCCCGAAGCCAGCCACCACCGTGTAGTCGAACTGGTCCACGTCAATCGTCCCCCGGAACCGGAATCTCGAGCGACCGGGACACCCGCTCCAGGTCACCGAGAAACGCCTCGAGCATCCTGCGGGTGACGTGGGGCATACAGACGATGCGCAACTCGCCGGCACCCGTTCGGGAGAGCCGCCACCCCTCGTCCCTGCAGGCGTCGATCGCTCGATCCGGGACGTCGGCCACCACGAGTGGGAGGTCCGGGTCGACGACCGCGTACCCGAGTTCCTCGAGTCGAGCGGCGAGCCACGATGCATTGGCCCGGGAGCGCTCGTACTGGGCCGCGTAGCCACCTGGCCAGAGTTCCGCCAGGGCAGCGACCGTACTCGCGACGCCGGCTCCGGAACGCGTACCGGTCAGGGTCGCCTGGGCTGTCGTCTCGAGGTACGGCGTGTCGACGGCGAGCGCGTCGAGCAACGATTCGTCTCGAACGAGGAGTCCGCCGGCGGGGACGGCCGCCTGTCCCATCTTGTGGGGGTCGATGGTCATCGTGTCGATGGCGGCGTCCGAGAAGTCCCAGCGGTGGTCGGTAAACGGAAGCACGAAACCACCCCAGGCCGCGTCGACGTGGAACAACGCGTCGACCGAGCGGGCCAACTCGCCGAGTTCGGGGATCGGATCGACCCGCCCGTACTCCGTACTGCCGGCGACGCCGACCACGAGCGCGGTGTCCTCGTCCACGGCCGCCTTGGCAGCCGCCAGGTCGACACGATGATCGTCGTCGGTGGGCACCTCCCGTAAGTCGATCTGCAGCAGGGCAGCGGCCTTTCGGAAACTGAAGTGACCGGACGCCGGAATCACGACCGTCGGGCGCTCGAGGTCGGCGCGCTCGCGGGCGATCCGAACCGCCTGAATGTTCGCCTCAGTGCCACCGCTTGCGACGTAGCCAGCCGGCTCCTCGAGGCCCGCAACCTCACCCAGCCGTTCGATGGCCTCCAGCTCGAGTGTCGCGATTGTCGGATAGGTTCCCGGGTCGCCGGGGTTCGTGGCCAGAAATCTGGCCGCGGCCTCGCGCGCAACCGGGTGCGGTTCCGTACACATCGAAGACAGCACCCGATCGAAGGACTGAGGCTCGCCTCGCATATCGATCGAGAGTTCGTCGACCGGTTTATTCCTTGTGACTTTCCGCCGCAACTGACGAGTGTAGCTGGACGACGAAACCGTTAACTGTCGGCGCTTGGACTCAGGAGTATGGCCGTCCGTGACCTCCTGTTCCACTACGAGGAAAAGAAGATCCCGCCGATCATCGTCATCACAACCACGCTACTGGTGGCGATTCTCGTCTTCGGCGCGGCGATTCGACTCCTCCTGACGGTACTCTTTTGATCCATCGACGCACGCCTCGTCACTGACCGCTCGAGTGACGGCCCATCGTTCACCACCGCTGACCGGCGGAAACAGCGCCAGTTCGTCACCCGCCTCGAGTGTGGTTTCGAGGCCCTCGGCTTGCGTCCGGACGTCTTTACCGTTTTGGAGGACGTTGATCTGGGATCGCAACTCGCCGTCGTCGTCGAGGACGCGGTCAGCCAACGCCTCCCGCTCCGTCAAAAGCGCCTCGAGAGCGTCGCCAACGGTGTCACCAGGTTCGACAGCGGCGGGGAGTTCCCGCTCGCCGGCGTGTTCGGCCAGATCGGCGAACAGCTTCCACTGGATGCGCATGTTCGCGGCTATCGTCGCCGTGGGCAAGTAGCTACCGCTCGCCAGTCCCGGCCTCGGTGGCAATCCCTTGTGAGGCCGAGGCGGCGCGAACCCGCTCGAGGGCCTCCGGATGGCCCAGCACGAAACAGGTGTCTCCCGCCTCGAGTCGCCGATCGGGTCCCGGCAGCGCCGACACGGTAGCGGCGTCGTCCCCTGGTGGCTCCTCGCTCTCTGCAACGGCGCGGTCGGCCGAGACCACCGCCAGGACCAGCACGGGCAACGACCCAACGGATTCACCGGCCCAGGGTCCGTCCGACACCACCGCTATCCTTGTAATCGTCTCGGGGACGGACCGTAAGAGCGCCCGAACGGCACGTTCTGGATCCGGTGTGTCGGGCCGGGTGACAAGGCGACACTGCCGGCCCGGGGCGTCCCTGCGAAGACCCTTGGCGTCCGCCGACACGACGATCGTTGCGACGTCATCGACCGTCGCTCGCACCTCCGCCGTGCCGAGTCGCCTCGGCCCGTCCTCACCCGGGATCCAGACCTCGAGGGTGTCGCCCGGGCCGGCGTCCGGCGCTGGGTCACCGCGGACGGCAATAGCCACCGTCCCCGGCGCCAACGTCGGCCCGAGACCTGCCGCCTTGCTCCCCAGCGCCAGGCGCTCGACGGTGCCGTCGGTGGCGACCGAGACGTCGACATAGCCCACGCCATAATCGGCCTCGAGTCGGTCGATCACGCGCTCGCGGAGTTGGGCAACCGTGAGCCGTCGTGGGAAGAGCAGTGTCCGGCCAGCGATGGCGGCCTTGGTCCCCTCGTCGACGGGGTCGTATCCCTCGGCGTCGGCGATTTCGGTGGGCAGTTCGACCGTGATAACTCTCCCCCCAGTCTTGACGAATTGGCCCACGTCGTCCATCCCTCTCGGGGTCGGGATGGCGGTCCGCGTCGCCAGATGATCCCCTGCCCGACGCCCACCGTCCGCGGCCACCGCACTCGCCGCGAAGGCACCGACGGTGTAGATGGCAGTCGCCGGATCGAGGACCTCCGCGTCGCCGATTATCGCGTCCTGGAGCACCGTCTGGGTGTTCAACCAGAGAGCAACCACGACGACCCCAGTGAGGACGGCGACCCCCTCCGGAATGGCCTCTGCACTGTACCACCGGTAGACGAACGTAACGCCGGCGGCCACCACACCCGAGAGGATCACGAACCCGACGATCCGCACGATCGCGTCGAGGACGAGCCCGGATTGGCCACCCTGTGCGACGACGGGGGCGATGGTCGTCGGATCCATCATCGAATCACCGACCCGAACCGTCGAAGATCGACCGTTCGTCCGGCAACGTAGGCCTCGTCACCGGGTTCGAGTGGCCGCTCGAGGCCCGGTCCGAAAATCCAGCCCCGTCGGCGGTCGTCCGTGTCGGCACCGTCCCGGCGGACGGCCAGGATCTCGAGATCGTGGGCGGCAGGATCGACCCCCGCGGACGAGACATGGTCGCCCCGTGGGGTGTCTGACGCCCCCGCAGGTCCCTCACGTGGTTGGATCGTCACGTGGCGGACGTCGTAGCCGGCCTCCCGAATCCGTGCGAAGGCCTCGAACAGGTCGGTCGTCCCACGCGGGACGACCTCGAGGTGGCACGCGTCGGCAGCGAGGAGACGGCTGGCCATCTCTCGCGGCACCGAGACGGTCACCCGACCACGGCCACCGAGGGTGGCGGTGTCCGTGGCTGCGGTGACGGGTGTCGGGGCCTCGACACCACCGTCGGTCGCCACGTCGGGACCGGATTCGACGGATCCCTCTGTGTCGGCCGTAGCCTGCACACTGAGGACGGTTGCCTCGATTGGATCGCGATCCCCGGCCACGGACGACTCACCAGTCCAGACGCGAACGACGTCCCCCCGCGCCAACCCAGTCGGTATCAGCGTAGACAGCGAGACTGCCCGATGGTTGGCCTGAACACGCTTCGAGAGTCCGCTCGAGGGTGGGGCTGCGGCGATCGTCGCCCGGCCGCGTTCGTCGACCGTGACGGCCACGTCGGCCAGCCCGTGATCCGTTCGGAGGCGATCCTCGAGGCGGCGGCCGAGTTCGGCCAGCGGAAGGTCGGCCGGGAACCGCCACGACCCCGCTTTCAACGTCCGTCTGAGTGCCGGGGGGAGCGGTGGGTACCCCTCGAGATCGCGAATTTCGCCCGTGGGGCGGATCGTGACCTGGCCGACGGCACCGACGATCTCGATGACGTCCGCCGAGAGCGTCCGCTGTCGAAGGCGCCGAAGCGAGAGCCGGCGGGGGAGCGATGCACCGAGGGCGTCACCCTGACTGTGGGCGTACAGCGCAAGCATGAGAACGACCAGAACGGCCACGAACAGGCGTGGCGACTGGGCAATATCGGGTTCCACGAGGCCCAACAGCCCACCCTGCACGCTGGCGATGGAGAGGGCGAGCACGACGACACCGAACCCCGGGAGTGTCACACCGCTGAAATACCGGACGATGAAGCCGAGCCCCCCAGCAACGAACGCTGGCACGATCCCCGTCAGGAGGCCGAGATAGATGCCGAGCAGGATCTCGAGCGGAAGCGCGGTCATGCGTGTGGGTATCGTGGCGGGAATAAACAAGTACCGACCTCGGCAGCGTCCACGCCCCCACCGGCTCGATCACGGGCCCTCGCTCCCGAAACCGAGGTGACTTTACTCCCCGCGGTCGACGACCACCCATGGTCGGCGAACGGCTCACCGAACGCCTCCCCGAAAACTGGCGCTGGGTCGTCACGACGCGTGCGGCCGAGGTGCTCGTGTTCGCCCTGGCATTTCTCTCCGTGGTCACCGGGATCGTCCACATCGAGCAAGACGCCGCGGACTTCGGGCCGCTTGCGGCATACGTCCCAGACATCGTCCAGTATTCCGTCGGGTTCACTGGAGCGGTGACCGGCTTTCTCATGGTCGGCTCGGCTTTGGCACTGCGACGCGGGTTGCGCGCTGGCTGGTACGCAACGGTGATTTTACTTCCCCTGACGGCCGCCCAGGGCGTGTTGCAGAGTCACGCCTACTCGGTCCCCCTGATCGTGTTGTCGGTGATCTCGATGCCGACCCTGCTGGTGACCCGACACCGGTTCGACAAGCGCGTGCAGCTCTCGGCGACCCAGCTGGCGGCTGGCGGTGCACTCGTCGGTGTCCAGGGCTACGGAACCTTCGGGGCGTTCGCCATGCGGGAGGATTTCGACGGCATCGCCTCCCCACTGGACGCGTTCTACTTCACCCTCATCACCTCGAGCACCGTCGGATACGGTGACATCCAGCCGCTGACGGCCGAGGCTCGACTGTTCACCATGTCCGTGGTCGTCCTGGGCGTCGCCAGCTTCGGTGTCGCCATCGGGGCACTCGTCGGCCCGGCGATCCAATCACGCATTTCGAAGACACTCGGAAAAATGACAGATTCACGACTCGACAGCCTCGAGGACCACGTCCTCGTCCTCGGCCACGGCGACCTGACCGAACCGATCCTCGACGAACTGACGGCCGCCAGCCGGGCGTTCGTCGTCGTCACGAACAGCCAGGAGCGAGCCGCCGATCTGACCGAGAAGGACGTGCCGGTGATCGTGGGGAATCCAAGCGACGAGACACCCCTCAGGCGTGCCCACATCGAGCGGGCGAGCGCGGTCGTCGTCGCGACGAACCACGACGCCGAGGACGCGCTCGCTATTCTCACGGCTCGCGAACTCGCCAACGAGATCCGCATCGTCGCCGCAGCGACCGATCGCGAAAACACGAGCAAACTCGAGCGAGCGGGAGCCGACGTGGTCCTCAGCCCGGCGGTCATCGGTGGCAATCTGCTCGTTCGGTCGGCACTCGGCGGCGACCACTCGGCGACGCTCGAACAGCTGTTGAGCGAGCCGTCACAGTGACGCCCTCCAGCGGGCCTCCGAGAGCAGCCCTTCACGCAAACAGCAACCACATGAAGACGGCGTAGCCGGCGACGAGACCCAGTCCGTCGAGTCGAGAGAGGCGTCTACCGTAGCCCATCATGGCCACGAGGGCGATCGTGAAGACCACGACCAGTGGCAACTCGAATCGGATGACCGACGGCGAGACCGTTATCGGGACGGCGATCGCGAGAATCCCGAGAACAGCGACGATGTTGTAGATGTTCGAGCCCACCACGTTCCCGATCGCGAACCCCGTCTCACCACGGAGTGCCCCCATGACCGAGGCCGCGAGTTCCGGGAGTGAGGTCCCGATGGCCAGCACCGTCAACCCGACGACGAACTCCGGGACGTCCATGGCGAGCAGGATGGAGGAGCCGCCGCTCACGAGCCACCGTGATCCGGCGACCAGCGCGATCAGCCCGACGACGACGAACGCAACGTCCATCGGGGTGACCTCGTCACTGCTGGCCACCTCCCTGGGGGCGGATGCTGGATCCACGTTGACGTAATAGAGGAGATACAGCGTGAAGGCGACCAGAACGGCCAGCAAAATGACACCCTCCAGGCGGCCGAGCCGGCCGTCGATGGCCAGGATTGGGAGCAAGATTGCGGTGAAGAGCATGAACGGGACGTGCCGACGCATGACTGTGTCGCTAATCGTCAACGGGCGGATGAGCGCCGCGATCCCGAGGACGAGGCCGATATTGGCGATGTTCGACCCGACCACGGTTCCCAGGCCCACTGCCGACGAGACGTCGATGGCGGCGAGGATGGCGACGAACAGCTCCGGCGCGGTGGTGGCGAAGGCGACGACGGTCACGCCGACGGTCGCCGCTCGCAAGCCGAGGCCGAGGGCGAGCCGACCGGCCCCCTTCACGAGGAGTTCCGCTCCGCCGAACAGGGCGAGGACGCCCAGCGTGAGGATAGCGACGTCGAAAAACAGGCTCTCTCCCATTGAGGTTCACAGGTGCTACTCTCGAGCGGGGCTTAAACGGTGTGGAACGCTCGGGCTGGAGACCCACCATCGAGCACACTGCCTGGAGTCTGGCGAGTACGCGAGTGCTGCGAGGACCCGCACCGTTATACGCACCCGATTCGACCGACCAGGTATGCAGGTGTTCGGTCTCCTCGGTAATCCGGTCGGTCACTCGCTGTCGCCACCGATGCACGAAGCCGCCTACGATCACCTCGGTCTCGAGGCTCGCTACGTCACCTTCGAGCCCGCACCTGACGACCTCGAGCGGGCCATCGACGGTGCCGCGGCGCTGGGGGTCTCGGGATGCAACGTCACGATTCCGTTCAAACGGGACGTGCTGGCGTTCGTCGAGCCCGATCCACTTGCCCAGCGAATCGGTGCCGTAAACACGGTCGATTTCGGCGAGTCACCGCCGACCGGCCACAACACCGACGCCGTCGGCGCGGTTCGCGCCCTGGGGCGCCACGACGTCACCCTCGAAAGAGCCAGCGCGGTCGTGGTCGGGGCCGGCGGCGCCGGGCGGGCAATCGCCTTCGGGCTCGCGGACGCCGGAGCCACGGTGACGATTTGCAACCGAACCGCGTCGAAAGCGGAGACCCTGGCCGAGGCAGTACCCGGCGCTACCGGCGGCGGGCTCGGGAGGCTTCCCGTCGCACTCTCGTCGGCCGACCTCCTCGTCAACGCGACCAGCGTCGGCATGGAGGCGGACCAATCGCCGGTCCCTCCCGAGGCACTCCACGCCGATCTCACGGTCATGGACGCCGTCTACACCCCCCTCGAGACGCGGCTGCTCAGGGATGCGGCCAAGAGAGGGGCCACCACGGTCGACGGCGCCTGGATGTTGCTCTACCAGGGGGTCGCCGCCCTCGAGCGCTGGACTGGCGAGTCCGCCCCGGTGGAGGCGATGAACGAGGCGCTGCGCCAGGGTCTCTCCTCGCCGGTTGCGGGGAGTGGCGAGTAGCTGGTTCTCGACCGCTCACGGACACCTATCTCGAGGAGACGCTCACGTATCGATACGTGTCCGATTTCAGACGCCTTTAAGTATCACAACCGACTAGCCTCTCACAATGGGACTCCTGCAGAAGCTACAGTCGCTGTTCGGGTTCGGCAGTACCGAGTCCGGATCGGTCGACGGAAGGGACGTCAGTGTGACCGTCGAACGGGAACGGGGCGGCGACACCGCTGACGTCGAGGAACCGGGCGAGAAAGACACCGATATCGGGGACGCTGTCGAGGCCGACAGTGGCGTCGTGGACGACTCGAGTGAAGACGACGAGGAAGATATGAACACGGCGGAAACCGAATCCGCCGAGAGCGAAAGCGGAGACGAAAGCGGGG
>Ga0207421_10002187_pt1 | contig 24493 bp, 23 predicted proteins | sample SodLakKL_010_SED_4_FD_187542 | JGI IMG/M metagenome (GOLD analysis project Ga0207421, IMG submission 187542) | Alkaline sediment microbial communities from Lake Tanatar, Kulunda Steppe, Russia - 8KL_010_SED (SPAdes) (version 2) | ecosystem: Environmental > Aquatic > Non-marine Saline and... | reverse complement strand
TAGAATGTTTCTTGAATTTAGTAGGGATTTAGTTGAAAATGTAAAGGCCGGGACACCTATAAGCCAGTCTATAATTAATGTTAGGAGTAAGCATTATGGTTCATTGACCCCCCATGTTAAAAAGTTAGCAAATCAAATATCTGTAGGTATACCTGTTCAACAAGCGTTAAGTATATTTGTAAAGGATGTTGATAGCCCTGCAGTTAGGAGAGCTATAGATTTGATTAGTGAGGCTGAAAAAGCAGGGGGGGACATAACAGATATTTTAGATTCTGTAACAGACTCTATTGAGGAGACAGAAAAGTTAAAGAAAGAGAGGAAGGCTTCTGTTTATTCTTTAGTTGTTGAAGGATATATAATCTTTATTATATTTGTGGGGATAATGCTTTTGTTACAATTTAGTATCTTGCCTATGATCTCAGATGTAGGAGAGATAGGTGATGAGGAGGGAAGAGTTGATGATGAAGTGGGGATGGGCCTAGGAGGTGGTGGAGATGTAGATATGGATATGACTCGGCCATTACTTTTCTTATTACTGGCGCAAGGTTTTTTTGCGGGTTTTGTTATTGGGAAATTATCAGAGGGAAAACTTGTATCAGGAATTAAACATTCATTTGCTTTGGTGACTATATCCTTACTTATATATACAGGTGCAAATGCATTTTTTTAAAATGAAAGTTGGAAAAAGTATTAAAAAAGATTATTTTAATAAGAAAGGTTTGGGCCATGTCGAGATGATTTTGTCTTTTGTTATATTTATAACTGCATTGTTGTTCCTAATCAGTATATTTAATCCATTTGAAACTAGAGATGATATTCAGGAAGATTACTTAGATAGGTTAGAAAAAGAGTTCTCTAGAAAAATGTCGGGAGAGGTATCATTTAGAGCTTTATTTTTAGATGAAGAAGAAGAGTGTTTTAGAATCCAAGATTACGGAGATGGGGGCGGGGAAAATATAATAATTAAAAATGAAGATATGGAGCTGGTAGAAGGAAAAATTCAGGGGCAGCATCTAGTAGTCGGAGCAAATGAGAGCGATTTTTTTTACATTTTTTCTTCAAATTTATTTGAGGAGAATGACGAAATTAATTGTCAAACGCCTCCTCAAACTAATGATTTAGATAGTGATAAATATAATATGGGTATGTGGAGAAAATATACTGTTTATGAAAATGAAAGTTTATATGATTTGAAAGAAGAATACTATGATGATTATGAAGACTTGAAAAGCGAACTGAGAATTCCTAGAGACAGGGAATTTTCTTTCCTGCTAAGAAATATTGAAGATGGGAAAGTTATTATTGAGGCAAATAAATGGGGGGCCCAAAGAGAGGTTTATACTAAGAATAAGAACATACGAATAATTTATAAAGATGGGGAAATAGAATATAAGGAGTTAGGCTTAACGGTATTTTAAAATGATTAAAAATAAAAAAGGATGGTTGAGAATTTTAGAAGCTTTCTTAGCTATAGTTTTGCTTACCGGTTTTTTTGTCTTCATATATGGTATGAGGGAAAGACCAGATAGAAGAAGAGATGAGATATATGAAATATCAGATAGATTTTTAGAAGATATATCTGGAAATAGAGATTTGAGATCAAGTATAGTGAAAGAAGGGTCTGGAGCTGAAGGTGATGTTGAAAATTATATTGACAAATCTGATAGAATGCCAGAGTATTTAGATTACACTATCAGAATATGTGATGCTGTAGATATTTGTGGTCCTGACGAATACAGACCAGATATGTACTCTAGAGCGGGAATTATTTCTGCAGATATTGAAAGATATGATCCAAAAAAATTGAGAATTTTTATTTGGGAGAAAGAGTGAAATAAATGCCGAAACTATTTTTTAAAATTAAATTTAAGTATGTTAAAAATATTTTATATAGTAAAAATTAAGATAAATTTTTATACTCTTCCAATATCTCCGTAATATGAAAAGATCTCAGAAACTAAAAGATTTTGTTCAGAAATTGAAAAAGAAAAAGATATCTGCGAGAAAGACAGTTTTTACATCTTTTATTGTAGATATTCTAGATATAATTTTTAATTTTATTGTAGCTATTATGACAGGAAGTATGGTGATGATTGCAGAGACACTACAGGGTTTTGCAGATGTTATTATGGATTTATTTTTAATAATAGGGTTAAGACTGGGAAGGAATGGTGAAGATAGAGAACATTCATTTGGACATGGGAAGGAAATTTATTTTTGGGTTCTTCTCGCGTCTTTAGTTATGATATTTTTAACTGCCGGTCTTACTTTATATTTTGGAATAAGGAGATTTATCTTACCTGAGATAGTTGAAAGAATATTTTTAGCATACATCATATTATCCATAGGGGTAATCTCTAATGCCTATGCTTTTTCAGTCAGTTTTAGGAGGGTCTTAAACAGAAAAAATCCAAAGAAAATTGTAGATATATTCAAAAATTCTGATCTGATTGCATCAAAAACAACATTTATAGCTGATTTGATTGGAACTAGCTCATCTTTCTTAGGTTTACTAGCTCTTATTCTTTATAGCGTGACAGGCGACTTGAGATTTGATGCCTTAGGAGCTATAGTTATTGGTCTAGTTTTATTGTTCCTCTCATTCATGTTACTAAAGAACGCAAAAGAGTTTTTAATTGGAAAGAGTGTTTCAAAAAATCTTGAAGATGAGATGAAAAAAGCTGCTCTTGAAATTGATGAAGTCAAAGATGTCTTAGAGCTAAAAACTATGTATATAGGTCTGGAAAAAGTCCTAGTTAATATAGATGTTCATCTTGAAGATGATTTAGATACAGATACTATTGAAGAGATTATTGATAAGATACAATATAAAATAAAAAAGAGAGTTCCCAAGGTTGTAAATGTTCAGGTCGAGTTAGAAACCCCTGGGAAAGAATAAAAAGTAGAAACTACGAAAATTTAAATAAATGAAATCTTAAGAATTATGGGGTATTTTGGTAATAAAAATTTTTGAATAGATGACCGAAAACTATTTAAATAAATTAAATCTATGTGAAATATGAAAAGAGGATTAGATAGTATGTTTTCAAAAAAAAGTTTCTATATAGTTTTAGGTTTGTTAGTTTTTGGAATTGTCGCTGGAGCAGTTTATGCTGTGGAATATCATTATGCAGATGAGATTTTTGTAAATATTGAGGGGGTAGATGATCCTATGACTCTTCAAGAAGCTATAGATGAGGGGGAGATAGGTGGGGTTGAAGATGGAGATATAGAAGTTGATGATAGTGACAAAGTTAAGAAGGTTGCAAGAACATCATATGCCACTTGTCTATTAATGAAAGATGGAAAAGTTAAATGTACAGGACATAATGGTGTAGGGCAGGTTGGTATAGGGACTCGTCCTAGCGGAAGCACATATCATTTCAGAACAGTTGCGCTGGGAGATTGGATAGAAGCAACAAATATACATGGTATGGGAAGATCATTTTTTATAGAATATGAAGATAATTCCGGGCAAACACGACTAATGGCATGGGGTAGGAATAGTCATGGAGGGCTAGGTGTGGGAGATACAAATCATAAATATGTTCCTACAAGAGTACTAGGGGGATTATTGAATTTAAAACAATTTGCGGTTTCAGATAATAGTAGGAATCATGGGAAACAACAGCATAGATGTGCGCTTCTAGATGATGGTAAAGTGAGGTGTTGGGGATACAATGCTAGAGGACAAGTAGGAGATGGAAGCACAACTCAAAGAACTACTCCTCGGTATGTAATAAATGAGGATGGAGAACATTTAGAAAATGTTGAGAGAGTGTTTGTAGGAGGTTATTATACTTATGGATATAGTTGTGCATTAGTAAGAGAAGATACAGAAGATTTAGTTCCTTATTGTTGGGGAAGTAACAGTCACGGACAACTGGGGATAGCTCAAAATGAACACCGTAATTATGCTAGCCGTATTTATCTTCCCAGCGGACTAGCTAACAAAAATTTTGTTAATATGTCTTTAACAGGTCAGGCATATCCTACAACTTGTGCAGTGGTTGGTAGTGAAGACCGAGAGGAAAGAGATAGAGAAGTTTGGTGTTGGGGGAGGAATAATAGAGGACAAGTGGGAAATGGGGAAACTGGAACGAATGAATATAAACCTCAAAATGTAGACGTTCCCAATGCTAGATATACTAGAAATGTTTTTACGGAGAGAGATTTATCATGTGCGATAGTATTTGCCGGAGATGTTTATTGTTGGGGGAGGAGTTCGAGAGGATCGAGAGGTGACGGAACATGTACTACAAATCATGGATACCCCGAACAAGTTATGTATGGGTCAGGATCTGGTTATAGACTTCGTAGAGTTACAGATTTACAAATAATTTCGGGAGGTGGTGGCTATACAAGTGTTTGTGCTCTTATACATCCAGATGACCATTTTAATGGAGGACATGTTTATTGTTGGGGAGATAATGCTAGAGGACAGCTTGGAAGAGGGTATTCAGGAACAAGTTGTGGTTCAAATGACGTAGAATACGCTAGGCCTGTCTTGGGAATTGATAATGCTGTTGCTATTTATGGCGATAAGGCAAGGAAAAACGGCTATGAACAGTCATATTGTGCTCTTTTAGAGACAGGAGATGTAAAATGTTGGGGATACAACCATCATGGACAAATAGGAACCGGAGCCAGTGAGACACATATAAATGTACCAACAAAACCAATTATTAACTAAAATGAATGTGGAAAAAGATATATGGAGAATAGTGCACAATCTGTAGAAGAGGGAGGAGATAGTTCTAGTTCGGGGAAAATAATCCTAATTCTAAGTGTGATACTAATTTTTTTGATTTTAGTTATTGCAGGAGTTTTCCTCACCGTTTATTTAACAAGAGATGATGTTGAGGATGAAGAGATGGATGAAGATGACTATAGTGATGCGATGAGTAGTGTAAGCGATCATGCTGATGAGGATGTTGATGACTACGAGGAAGATTCTGTTGAGGATGATATTGAGGATGACGATGATGAGGATGAGATAGAAGATAGTTTTGAGTGATTAAACTGATTTCTTATATATTATATATAGATATGTCTTAAACATAAAGATATTTAAAATAGTTTTTTATCAATTAAATATGGGAAAATATAAATTTCTTGAGCATACTGCGGATGTAAAGTTTCAGGCATTTGGAAAAACACTTGATGAGACATTTATTTCAGCAGGAAATGCCTTAAACGAAACTATAAAAGATAATATAGGGGTTTTAAAAAAAGAAAAGAAATCAATCAATGTTGAAAATAAAGATTTAGAAGGATTATTATATGATTTTTTAGAAGAATTCCTATTTTTACTTGATGCTGAGGGTTTTTTAACTTCAGAAATTCAAGAGGTCAAAATCAATAACGATAATAATGGTGAAAGTTATAAGTTGAAAGCAATAATTTTAGGTGATAAAGCCAAAAATTACAAATTTTCAAATGATGTAAAAGCAATAACTTATAGTGAGATGGAAGTTAAAAAAGGAAAAGAGGGCTGGATATGTCAGGTAGTTTTAGATGTTTAGAATAAGGATTGAGAGATTATAAATATGCTGTAATGGTTTATAAAAAATTCTCCGAAATTTTATAGGACAAAGTTTATAAAGATTGTTTTTATCATTTTCATATGAAAAAAGAGTTGAAAAAATTGTTGGTTTTTTTATTATTAGTTGTATTTTTAGTTAGTTCTCTAGCTATTCCTATACTATCAATAGAAGATTGGCCACCTGAAGGTTTTAATGGCCCAAGCCAAATAATTATGAGATTATCTAGTGAGACAAATGCTCATGGAGAATTAGCATATTATGAGACAGATGATCCACACCCAATAGATATTAATTATGAAGATAAATTCGGGGAAGATTATGAAGGAGAGAATCCTTATCAATGTATAGGATCCAATAGAATTTTAGGTTTAAGCTCTGAAACAAATGCCCATGCAGAAAGTCCTTCTAGCTATTTCTATGATAATGATATTTGTTACGGGAATTTGCAGTGCCAGGTAAGAGATTCTTGTAAAGATGAAGAAGAATTTGTTGTTGCATTGTCTAGAAACCATAATGCTCATTTGAACGAAGAGCAAGAAAGTGGTTATTACAATGTTTGTTGTAGCGTAGGGGCTGTTTCTGACCCTGCATATGACTTAACAATAGGTATTGAGGGGGAGGGGGAAACAACACCTTCTGAAGGAACCCATACATATAACGAAGGTTTAACAGTCAAAGTTAGCGAGGAATCAGAAGATGGCTGGAGATTAGATAAATTTGAGGGTGATTGCAAGGGGAAAATATGCATACTAGATATGAATAGAAACAGAAATGTAAAAACAATTTTTGTTCCAGAAGAAGAAGATGATAAAACGCTTAAGGTAGATATTGATGGAGTTGGTAGTAGTAATCCTCCGGAAGGGACTCATATATATAGCGATGGTGAAGAGGTAGAATTTACTGATATAACTCCTGGAGATGGTTGGAAATTTGTTGAGTTTGAAGGAGATTGCGAGGGTCAGTCCTGTACATTAGATATGGATGAGAATAAGGAAGTTATATTGATATTTGAAGAGGAAGTACTGCCTACAGGAGATGCATACTGGGCAGATATGAATGATGACCCTATTGAAGAAGCAAGTGTAGAGCAAGGAGTAAAGCTCATTGTAGATTATGCGCCATTCGAAGGTGAAAATATAGAATTTACAATTTATAAAGAAGGAGTTGTAGGTGATAAAGAAATTGATGACAAGCAATCTGATGATGGGTTTGTTACATGGAAGGCCGGAAAAGAAAATGGTGATTTTGAAGAAGGAGATTATTATTTTGAAGCCGAATCTACAGATGGTAATAAAATAGATTCTAGCGATTATGAAAATTATGGTGTCTTAAGTGTTTCAGAGCCAGAAATAGTTTATCCTGTAGATGTAGAGATTAGTTCTCCTTCTGACGGAGATAAGTTCAGAAAAGAGGGGGAGATAGAATTTGAGGCAAATATAGAGAGTGAAGGTAGTGATGTAAGAATAAAATGGGATTTTGGTGACGGGAATGAGATTATAAGGAAAAATTGCATGACTACTGGAGATTGTAATGTTTCTCATAGTTATGATTCTGCAGGAGGATTTAATGTTATAGCTAAAGTAGAAGAGATGGGTAGAGAGAGCCCTCAAAAAGATTCGGACTATATTGCTATTAGTGTTTATAAAAAAGATTTAAGTATTGTTCCGGAAATTACTCTTCCAGAACCGGATAAAGTGATCTATGGTACCGGTTTTGTTGATTTTGATGTTAGCAATAGCTATGTTGCAAACTGCACATCTTTAGGTTCTTGTACTGTTCCAAGTGATACTCCTGGTGGTGGAACAGAAATAAATGTAGATGACTGTTACACTGTAGATGATTCCGATTTGGGAGATTTAAAGTGTTTCAAATATCCAAAAGACTGGATAGGTGAGGACGGAGGTTATGATTTATGGTTTAAATGGGAATTTAGCGACAATGAAAAAAGAGAAGGGAATTGGACTGGCAATTATGACGAAGTTGTCGAATTTGAAAGATATTTCGGAACTTCAGGTCGCCACTGGAGTAAATTAAAAATGGGTTATGAGAAAAAATGAAAAAGGCAAAACTTTATTTATTTTTGTTTGCTCTTATAGTTTTATTTATGGCGTTTCCAATGGTGGTAGGTATAGAATGGGGAGGAGAAACAGCTACTGATGTGGAAGTTGTTATAGATAATTTAGAGTGCGACCATTCAAGCCAAGAATGGAGAGAGCCCAATTTATTATTCTTAAGTTCAGGGTGGAATGATAATATTCAATTTGATGAACTTTCTGAAGGCGGAGATATTGATGAGATATTAGGTAGTTTTTTATTTGAAGATGGTGATGAAATTGAGGAAGATGGTAGTGGGGAAACTGCAACTCATGATGGGGATGATTGGGACGGAGATCTAACTGAAATTTCTCCAGAAAAGAAGTACTATATAAAAGTTTCCGAAAATGTTATTGTCCCAGTTTATGATAAAGAGGGAGAAGTAGTTATGTTGTCTTCAGACAGTTCAAATAACTGCTATAGGGATGAATATGATGGGGGGACTTGTTGCTCTTACGGGTATGAATGTGTAGAAGAAGGAGGGGATTGGAAATGTAAACCCGAGGAAAATCCAAGTGATATGTGTGGTAGCTATGAAACTTCGGAAGAGTGTGGGGATTTTACAAAAGCTGTTGCTGAAAAATCTGTTAAAAGTAATTACGGAAGTGATTTTTGTGGATCTAGTGGGCCTGAGTATACTAAAAATAGTAAAACTTGTAAAGACATCGTAAAGCCTTGTTATTGTGAATGGTATGATGGAGGATGCGTGTCTTCATGGAATATAACCGCCAGATGTGAAAATGATGAAATAACAGACACAGGGATAGGAAAATGTAAAACATCTTATTCAGATATTGAGGATAACTGTGATACTACAGGTTATATGAGATATACAATTTCTACCGAATGGGAGGGAGATGATAATCACCTTAAAAAGACGACATGCGAAGATAAAGACGGAAAAAAAATACAAATGAGATGTGTTCCTAGAACCTTGCTAAGTTTCCTTAGTTTTGTTAGTCTAATATTGGCGCTAATTTTGATAACTTTGTTCTATACCACTTTCAGAGGTAAAGATAGGAAAAATAATTAAAACGAAAGAATCATGTTAAGATTATAATCTTTGAGATAGTTAAATATATTCAGATAAATATAAAAAATATTCTTTAAAATCAGATAAAAATACTATTAAATTGTTAAGTGAAGTTGAAAATTCAAAAGATTTAGAGAAAAAAGAACAAATAGTTAATAGAATATTCTAAAACGAAGAGAATTGATCGCAAAAAGAATTAAATACTCTCTTGAATTAAATTTAAGATAAGTAATTAAAAAATAATCAAAATAAAATAAGATGGTAGAAATTAAAAAAATATCAGAATTTGAATGGGAAATTCAAAAAGAAGAAGATATGAATGTTCCTGTAAGAATTTTTGCTTCTGAGAAATTGTTGGAGCTGATGAAAAAAGATCAGACGCTAGAACAGGCAACAAATGTATCAAAACTTCCAGGTATTCAAAAATATAGTTTTGTCATGAGTGACGGTCACCAAGGCTATGGCTTTAGTATAGGAGGCGTTGCAGCTTTTGATTTAGATGAGGGTATAGTGAGTCCTGGTGGGGTCGGATTTGACATAAATTGTGGCGTCCGCTTATTAACAACAAATCTAAATAAAGAGAAGATTTTGAGTGAGAAAAAAGAAATCATACATCAAATCTCTAGAGATGTTCCAAAAGGTTTGGGTAAGGGAGGTGTTATAAAAATAACTGAAGGAGATATCAAAAGGATATTAGAAAAAGGGTCCAAATGGGCTGTTGAAAAGGGTTATGGAACAGAGGAAGATTTGGAAAAGACTGAAGATTATGGGTGTATTGAAAATGCAGATTCAAGCAAGGTTTCTGAAAGAGCAATAAAAAGAGGAATTCCCCAATTAGGAAGTTTAGGAAGCGGAAATCATTTCCTAGAAATTCAGGAAGTTGATGAAGTATTTGATGAAGATATGGCTAAAAAATTTGGAATAGAGAAAGGGCAAGTTATGATTATGATTCATTGTGGCTCTAGAGGGTTGGGACATCAGGTTGCAAGCGATTATATAAAAAAGATGGGGCAAAAATATGGTTTTGAAAAACTCCCGGACAGACAGTTAATTAATGCCCCAATAAAATCAGAATTAGGTCAAGATTACTTGAAAGCTATGAGAGGTGCTGCAAACTTTGGTTTTTGTAACAGACAGTTAATAATGGATTTTACAAGAAAATCTTTCAAAAAAATTATTCCGGACGCCGAAATGAAAATGGTTTATGATGTTTGCCATAATGTCGCTAAGATTGAAAAACATAAAATTGATGGTAAAGAAAAAGAAGTTTGCGTTCATAGGAAAGGTGCCACAAGGGCTTTTCCGGAACAGCCCATTATTCTTCCCGGAAGTATGGGAACTTCCTCTTATTTATTGGTTGGCACCGAAAAAGCTATGGAATTAAGTTTTGGTTCAACTGCACATGGTGCAGGAAGAGTTATGTCTAGAACTAAGGCAAAAAAACAAAAACATGGTGATGAAGTTAGAAGAGAGTTAGAAGAGAGAGGAATTGATATTGAGTCAACTTCTTCAAAAGGTCTTGCCGAGGAAGCATCATATGCTTACAAAGATGTCAATGAAGTTGTAAAAGTTTCAGATGAAATTGGTATTGGGAAAGTTGTGGCTAGGTTGAAACCCTTGTCTGTTATGAAAGGATAATCTTTATAAAGATTGTTTCTATTTAATTGTTATGAAAAGAGATGATTATTCAGGGGGAAAATCTGGAATTCCCGGAGATAATAATGAAAGGCCAAAATATTTCGCGATAATAATTCTTCTAATTTTTGTAGCAGGAATAATTTTTTTGAGTGTTTGGTTTTTTATTTCCACCAGGGAAAGCGAAATGGAAGATACAAGAATAGATAGAGATGGGGAAAACCCCTCAGAAATGTATCCAAAATATGAAAGAAGCTTGGGAGAGATATCTAACAAAATTTTTATATTGGAAGACAAATTATATGAAGAAGAAATTATGGATGAGATTGAGGATTTAGAAATACAACATATTAAATTAGATAGCGATATATGGTTTGGGAGAATTAGTGAAGATAAAGCTGAGGAAAGAATTCAGGATATTGAAGAAAGAATAAGAGTGATAGCCTCAGAATATAATATAGAGGAAGAAATTCAGGCAAGTCAACTCAATATTTATTTTAAATTCGAAGATGAAATAAAAGAAACAGAGGAAGAATTGATAGAAATTTATGAATTATTATCCAAATCGGGTTTGAAAGATAGTGATGAAATTGAAGAGTTAAACAACCTCTTAATAAAAATTGAGGATCTGGAAGAAGATATTAGGTTTGGGAGAATTAGTGAAGATAAAGCTGAGGAAAGAATTCAGGATATTGAAGGGGAAGTAAATAAATTTAAGGAGAAGACGGAATGGATAAAAAGTTGATTATATTCTCTCTTATGACAAGTATACTTTTATTTAGTTTATTAGGACTTAGTAGTGGGAGTGATCAATGCGAATATGGGGTAGAGATAGGTGACAAGTGCGGAGGAGGTTATGTTTTTCATATTGAAGGAGAAGGAGATGATGATATTTGGATAGCAGAAGATTTGCATCCGGACCCGATAGTAAATTGGTACAATACTAAATTTCATTGCGGAAATTTAGAAAATGAAGGTTATAGAGATTGGTTTACACCTAATATAGATGAGCTGGGAATTATGTGCGAGGATTTGTATAATAAAGAATATGGAGATCTTCAAGATAGTTATTATTGGTCATCCACAGAACACTCTTCCCAAAATAATAGGGCATTAAGAATAGCTATGGATGACGAGTGTCAATTTGATAGCAAGAAGAAAAGTAGTTCTCAACGTGTTCGTTGTATAAGAAGTGATTCTTACTCAGATTTGCATTTGACAACCGATATAAACTTGTGGGGCTCGGGAGAAATTAATATTGATTCTGAACAGGATGAATATAGACCTCTTGATGAAGTTACATTGACAGCAGAGGCAGAAGAAGGGTATAATTTTATGGAATGGTCAGGAGATTGTTCTGGAACTTCAAACACATGTACTTTGACAATGGATAGTCATAAATCAGTAACTGCCAATTTTGAAAGTGAGCCTATAGATCCCGATAGGTGTCAGGATTCCTCGCAAACTATAATGAGATTGTCACATGAAACTAATGCCCACGGTGAAGTATGGGATGGAAATTCAGATTATCCTATTGAAATTTGCTATAATGAAATTTTCGGAGTGTGGGGGTTAGGAGATCATCAGGGAAATACTATCTTATGGTTATCTGATAATACTGATGCTCATGCTTCAATCGACCAATCTTCAGAATATAATGTACCTGTAAGATATGGGGATTTAGAATGTTCTTTAAAAAATTCTTGTGAGGGGGATGAAAGATGTGTTGTGGCTTTATCAGGTGAAACTAATGCTCATATAGAGGGATGTGATGAAGGTAATTATGGTAATAAATTATGTTGCACTGGTCTAAGATTAGAGAGAGCATATTGGCAAGATTTAACTGGGAACTTGATAGATGAGGCAAGTATAAATGATAAGGTTCAACTTGTTGTGGAAGGGGTAGGTTTTGAGGATGAAGAATTTAATTTCGAAGTTATAGAAAAAGGAGGGGGGATTTTTGCGAGAGATAGAAGAATAGCGGAGACTTCATCGGTAGGATATACAAGGATGAGAATGGATAAAGAGGGAGAATATTATTTTACGGCAACACTGGTAGATGATGAAGATATTAGTTTTGACTCTAGAGATGTTGAAGGCCCAAACGGAATTTTAGAAGTAAAAGAGCCAGAAGACAGTACAAGTCCAAGTGCCGAGATACTCAATCCGAATGAGAATGATAAATTTAAGGTGGGCACAGAAATTTCTTTTGAGCAAACAAGTTATGATCCGGACGACCCGATAAAAATAACATGGGATTTCGGAGATGGGGAAAGTAAAACTAGAAAGAATTGTCAGATAAATAACTGTAATGTGACTTATGCTTATTCTGAAGGTGGTAGGAAAAGAGTTACAATGACAGTCAAAGAAATGGGTAGAGATAAAGAAATAGTAAAAGATGTAGGGATCTCTATATATGATGAGGGAATGGATTTATACCCTATAATAAGTAAACCGGAAAGCAGGCTTTTTGAAGGTAGAAGTGTTGAATTTTCGGCTAATGAAAGTTACATTGCAAACTGTACTACTTATTCATGTCCAGCGGGAGAGTCTTGCTATGATGTTGAAGACCTAGAATGTTATCAGCTAGATAAAGACAAAATAGGAGAAGAATATGATTTTTGGTTTGAGTGGCAATTTTTCTCAGAAGGTATGGGTGATATAGATGTTAAAAAGGGTAGCTGGAATGAGAGTTATTATGAAGTTGTAGAATTTACAAAATCTTTCCCTTCATTTGGGGAACATTTTGCGCAATTGAGATTAGGATTGGAGGAATTTTAAAATGGCTAAAAGTCAATATATGATATATGTAACAATAATGATTCTTTTACTTGTAGCTCCAATAAGTTTTGCAGAAGAAGATGATATTATTTGGGGGGACCGGTCAGAAATCAGAGCTTTTGGATTATATACTGGTGATCCAAGGTGTAATCAAAGAGAGATTACATGGGTTAAATTTGATCCTGATACTGAGAGCGTATCTAGAACTGATGCAGAAAAAGATTGTTATCGAGATGAGGGGGTAGACTGGATAGGAAATGAGAAAGAGTTCTGTTGTCCTCCTCAAACTGAGTGTTTACAATTTGACGGAGAGTGGATATGTGATGATACCCACACAAATATAACTACATGCAGTGATTATAGTAACGAAGATGATTGTGAGAGCGACCTTTCAAATGTTGGGTGGCAGAGTGTGGAGGAAAAATATGATGATTTGAAGTGTGGAACTAGCAGTGAATTTGGAAAGTGTAGCCACATAACAGACTGTTCGTGTGTTTGGTATGAAAATGGGGGAGAAGGTAGTTGTCTTCCTTCCGCAGATTATGGGATAGTCTACAACGAGACAAAAGACTGGATATTAGATTTTCCTGGAGATGATGGAGATGAAGATGATATTTATGATGATGCTGAGGATTTCTGTTTAGATAATGGATATGTAGATAACGGGGATTTTGATATAGGAGGGTGTATTTATGACGAAGAACGTACAGACTTATGCGACGAAATGGGCCATATATTAGTAGAATGGACAGGAGTTTGGGAGGGTTCAGGAGAGGGAGAGAGCTGTCCCGATGGAGAAAGAAGAGTTCCCTGTATAGGAATGACATTATTAAAATTCATTGGCATAAGTGGCTTATTATTAGGATTGATTTTATTGATATTATTTTATTTCATATCTGGAAAGAAAATTGAGAAATTAAAAGAATAATTTTATAAAGGTGTTTACATTATGAGAGGTATGATAGAAAAGAGGTTTAAGCTAGCTTTAATATTGATGATTGTATCTGCTATTTTTATTTCCCCCATAGCTTTTGCGTCATTTGAGGTAGGTAATGAAAGTAGCAATATAGAAACATCTTACTCTCCTGGTGAAAGGCTAAGTGGTTGGATAAATATAAGTTTAGATGATATAGGAGGTAATGAAAAGTTTATAATTGATGAGTTGGGAGATATAGAAATAAAAGATTTTCTAGATAAAAATGAAGCAGAATACGGATGTTTTCCTAGTGATTGTGAAAGAAGATATAGGGCATATAACCCTGAAGAAGATAAATCTTTTAGCTTAGGTTATAGCCCAGATAACCAAGGTAAAACCGAGAAGACAATAGGTCTTAATTTAGAAGGAGACATTGATAGTATTAGCAGTTTTGGATTTGAAATGGATGTGACAAATAGCGAAGTATGTGGTAGCCCCGTCCAAATCGACTTCTTAGGAGATGGTGAAAATATTTGGAGGCCAGGAAAAGATACTATTACTTATGAATATAGTTGTGATTATGATGATGGTACTGGCTGTTTTGACCATACTCTCGATGATTATAAAAAAGGAGTTATCCGTGACACTCCAACTTGTCAAAAAATAAAATTAGTAGATAGTGAAAGTTTTGAGTTAGGAGCATATATTAGTGGAAAAGATGAAAGATGGGATAATGGAGATGAAGATTTCTATTTAAAAATGGAGCTTTGGTCAACAGAAGGAGTAGAAAAAGCAAATTGTAAAATAGAGGAAGAGCCGGTAGAAGAAGGAGAAAAAGTATCTTGCGAGATAAATTATTCAAATAGAGAAAGTCAGGAATATTATGTATGTGTAAGATCTAACCAAGGGTCAGGCATAACTGATTATCGAATAGAGAAAGAAAACAGGGGGGAGATATGTGGCTTTGAAGGTGATCCATCTGAAGGAACAAAATACCATGATAACTACCATATCTTTGCTAAAGGCTCAAAATTTGGTAATGTTGGAAGAGTAGAATTATATGATGATGAATTAGAATTAGCTGAAAGTATTGAGGACTTTGTACGTATAAAATATGATAATGATTGTGGGGAGGGATGTGGAGTCCCTATAGATTTTGAGATATCTTTTTATTTATGGAGTGCAGATATAAATTTGCATAATTTAAGGTTTTTTTATGAGTCTCCAGGTTCGGAAGAACATAATGAATTTTATGATATAGATGAAGAGCCAGTAGAGATAAGTTCGGGATTTCTAAAACTTGATTTAGAGAAGGCAGAGATTGATGTTCCCGAAGAATATGGGAACCATACTATAGCTTTAAAGCTTGCAGGCGAGGAAATATTTGAAGGAGTAATAAGTGTTGAAGAAAGACCAATAATAGGCAATTTATGGCCTAGACAGGGAATATCTGCCGGTGAAGAAACTACCTTCGAGATAGATGTAACCTCTCCTGCTAATAATAGTTTAGTTAAATATAGCTGGGATTTTGGAGATAATACCACAAAAACTACAGATATGAGAGAAGTTACTCATACTTATGAAACAATAGATGAGTCTTATACTATCGGTGTTAATGTGGAAGATTCTGAGGGATTATCATCAAGTAAAGAATTTGAGATAGTTGTAGGATCTCCAGAAGAAGTGATAAATGACATTAAAAATAAACACATTAAAAATCTAGAAAAGGTTAGGGATGAGGGAATGCAAGGGATGGAAGAATGGGAGAAAGAAATAGTAAAAGATAGGTTGAAATGGGAAGATTTGTATAACGAAATATGGGCTTTGAAAGACAGATATCAGGATGAGGATGAGGATGATGAACTTATTGAAATAATGAAAAGGCTTAATGAGATGGTAATACCCGTACAAATAGAAAAATTTGAAGATAGCATGGAATTCTTTATAGATTATGGGGATATAAGACCTTCTTATTTTGAAGACATGGGTGCTGGCTCGCTAGATGCAGATGCTAGCAAATATAGAGAGGCTATTTCAGGGTGGGGATATCAAAATCTAGATAAAAATCTTCAATTTTCAGAAGTTTCGGTTTTTTATGAGAAAGGGAAAAAATTTGAGCCTGTTACCAATTTGTATAGTTTAAGCATTGATCCGGAAGAAGAAAAAGATGAAGTATTTTACTTAGTAATAGAGGGCCAGAATATAGAACTTTCAGGAGATTATGAAACCGTAGATCTTTCAGGAGCAGTAGGAATAAAGTTTGATAAAATCGGTAGAGAGGAGATTAAATTTGCTTCAGATACTTCTATGTATGATTTGGTTTTATACTCGAGTCCTGATCTTGAAAAACTTGAAGTAGTTTCTGAACCAAAAGGAAGAATTGGACCTCCTGAAACTCGTTATGGCTGGGCAATTTTAGGAGTTATATCGGTGTTGACTTTTGGTCTAATAAGCTATTTAATTGTCTTATTATGGTATAGAAAACATTATGAAAACCATTTATTTAAGAGCAAGAATAATATTTATAATATAATGCAGTTTATAAAAAATGCCGAAAACAATGGGATGAAGGATGGAGCAATCAAAACTAAGCTAAAAGAGGTTGGATGGACAGGAGAGCAAATAAGTTATTCTTTTAAAAAGTATGAGGGGAAACCTATCATGCCGCTAGATATTATAAGTTTATTCCAAAAAATTAGGAAAAAATCAGGGGAGAGAAAAGGTGGTCCTAAACCTTCTACCCCTTCCCCTAATATGAGATAGGTAAAAGTTTAAAAATGAAGAAAATGAGGAGTAAGAAGATTTATAAATAATATTTGTTAATTTAAAATATGGTAGTAAGAATAGTGAGAAATTTTTTCAAGAGAGTTTTAGGTAAGCTTATCAAGAGCAAGGGTGAGCTAAAATTAGGGTTTTATGGCCCTCCTAATGCAGGTAAGACTTCGTTAGGTAATAGAATATGTAAGGATTGGGTTGGAGAGAATATTGGGAAAGTGAGTAAAATACCTCACGAAACCAGAGAAATTCAATTTAAAGAGAAGGTTGATATAGAATATAAGGGGAAAACTATGACTTTTAAGATGGTAGATACCCCTGGTATAGCCACAAGAGTAGATTATGAAGAATTTACAAAGTATGGGGTGAAAAAAGATAAAGCAAAGCAAAGAGCAAAGGAGGCTACCCAGGGAGTTGTTGATGCCATTAAATGGCTAGAAGATATGGATGCTGTTGTTGTTGTTTTAGATTCTACAAAAAATCCTTATAGCCAAGTTAATATAACCATAATAGGCAATTTAGTTGCCAGGAATATCCCTGTCTTAGTAGTAGGAAATAAAGTGGATTTAAAAAGTGCTGATTTAAAGAAAATAGAATCTGCTTTTCCAGAATATGATGTTATAGGTATTTCTGCTAAATATGGAAAAAATATAGAAGAGTTTTATGAATCATTGTTTGAGTTATCTAAAAAAGCTTGATAAAAAATGGCAAAAAAGAAAAAAAGTGGTAAGAAATCTGGGAATAATAAAAATAAAAAGGGCAAGAAGAAATTTAAGAAACTGTCTCTAAGTTTTGTACCTTATTCTGATATAGCTAAGCTTAAAAGTAGTGAGAGAATTAAGAAATTGTTAGATATAGTTTTAGATAATAGAATTGTTATTCTGCAAGGGAGATTAGAACCTACAGAAGAAACCTCTATGATTCAATCAACTATGGCATTAGTTGACAGAGTTGACAAATTTACAGGTATAGAGCTAGCAGTCATTCAGCCAAATGAGCAAGAAAATATGGTGGAAAAGTTTAAAAGCCATGTAGCTAAATTTTTAGTAGGAGAAAGAGATGTTTTAACTATTATGGGTCCTGCCTCAATAGTTAAAGAAGTTAAGAGAGATCCTAGCAAAATAGATTTAATGTTAAATGATGAGTAAGAAGATTGATATTAAATAATCTTAACAATTACCTCATGGTAAAACTATAATAAATTGCGTTGTATAAACTCTAGGATAAAACAAATTATGACTAATTTTTGAGAGATAACAAGCTTAAAGGATAATTTTATAAACTTTGAAATTATATATATTGATTAGAAAAGAGGGAAAAAGAGTAAAAAAATGATACAAATTAATATTTCAAATAAAGTGGCGTATACATCCATAGCTATTGGTATTTTACTTTTAGTAGGTATCGGTAGCTTTGTTATTGCTAGTAATACTCCTAATCCTGGACATGATATTAATGAAATATCTGGAACTATAGATGCTAGTAGAATTGATGGGCTTCAAGCAGAATTGGATGCACTAAAACCAACAATAACTTATTATATAGAAAGTACTACTTCTAATTGGCAAAGGAAAACTATAGGTAATTATGATTTGTGTGTACTTTATGGGTATTGGGAAAAAACCTCAGGCGATCAAACATTTTGCAGATTAATTGAGGATGACGGTGAATGGGAACTTTTATATGAAAAAGCAGAATGCAGAATTGCTTGCCTAAATTGGGAATAACATTGATCGCTTCTCCAACAACCATTTCTAAATAAAAATAAATTTAATTTCTTTATTATCTTTTTTAATTAAGATATTTCAATCAAAAACCCATCAGAAAAATAAGGCAATATCTAATATATTTATTATTTTATAATATCTAGTGATTTTATCAATCTAGATTATGTAATTTTACTAATCCAAAATAAACAATAATTTTATATATTCGCCTATATTTAGTTAAATAAGTAATCACAACTATAAAAAAATAAAAATAGGATAAATTAAAAGAATAAGATGCCACACCAATGCGTACACTGTGGAAATATTTATGAAGATGCAGCTTCTGAGCTCCTAGAAGGCTGTGAGTGCGGTAGCCACTTCTTTTTTTACATTAAAAAAGAGCAGTTAGAAAGAAAAGAAGAGCCAGAAATAGTTAACCTTAGCGAGGAAGATAAAAGAAAAGTTGAGGAAGATGTTAGAGATATAATTGGTGTTGAGGAGGAAGAACCCGTAATATTAGATCTGGAATCTGTTAAAGTATTAAAGCCAGGGAAATTTAGAATTGACGTAGCTAATCTATTAAATAAGAATAGGCCGCTAATATATAAACTTGAGGAAGGAAAATATATTGTGGATCTTGCCTCTACTTTTGAATCTGGTAAGAAAAATAAGAGTTAAGATGAAAGTTAAAGAAATATTAAATAATGAATTAAAAGAAATTTCTCCTTCTACTGAATATATAAAAAAACTTGGAAAGATGGCTAGAGGTTTTTGTAAAGAGTTAGAAAGCCGGGGAGAAAATATAGAGGTTTTCATAGGAGGCAGCCTAGCTAAAGGAACTCTTTTGAATAAAAAAAAGCAAGATGTTGATGTTTTTATTAGATTTCCTAAAAATATGACTTGTGAGAAAATTGCTAAAGAAATGAAAAAAATAGTTGAGGGGAAAAAAGTTAAAGGAAGCAGAGATTATTTTCAGATTGAAAAAGGAGGGGTTATATTCGAAATAGTCCCTGTAATAAAAATCGAAAAACCAGGCGAAGCTAGAAATGTTACAGACCTATCATACTTTCATGTAGATTATGTTAAGGATAAAATTAAAAAAAAGCCGAAACTTGCAGATGAAATTAGGTTAGCAAAGCATTTTGCTTATTGCCAAGATTGTTACGGAGCAGAATCATATATACAAGGTTTTTCGGGATATGCTTTAGAATTATTAATTATTTATTATGGTTCTTTTATAAAATTCTTAAAAGCTATAAATAAAAATAAAAATAAAATAATTTTGGACCCTTCGAAACATTATAAAAATAAATTAGAGATAAAGACAGAGTTAAATGAAGCAAAATTAAACTCTCCAATGGTTCTTATTGATCCCACATGTAAGAAAAGAAATGCCTTAGCGGCACTTTCAGAAGAAACTTTTAGCAATTTTAAGGTAGTGAGTAAAGAGTTTTTGAAAAGGCCGTCAAAAGAATTTTTTGAAAAGGGAAAAATAAATTCGGAAGATTATAATTTAATTATAAAAGCTAAAACTGATAAGCAACCGGGAGATATTGCAGGTGGGAAACTGAAGAAGTTTTTTAGAGTTCTAAGTGAAGAAATACGAAAATATTTTGAAATAAAAGATGGAAAATTTGAATATGAAGAAGGTAATAATGCTAATTTTTATTTTAATTTGAGGGAAAAAGAGAGAATTTTGGAAGGACCCCCTGTTAATGGTGGGAAAAATTCAAAGAAATTTAGGAGAAAGCATAAAGAAGTTTATGAAAAAAAAGGGATATTGTATGCAAAAGAAAAACCTATTTCAAAAAAAGATTTTATTAAATTGTTTAAAAAGAAATATAAAGAAAAAATAAATCTGATGAATATTACAGGTCTTAAAATTTTAAAATCTGATGAATAAAAAAACAAAAAGTATTTAAACCCTTTTTTCTCATTATGTATTAGAAAAAGAGAAAATGATACAGATAAATATTTCTAATAAGATGTTATATACTTTGGTGGCTTGCGCTATTTTATTAGTTTTTAGTACTGGTTTTTTTGTTGTTGCAAGTAATAATCCAAATCCCGGCCATAGTATTAGCGAGGTTAGTGGTTTGGGAGATGATCTTAGTAATTTACAAAATAAAATTAATAATTTGGAGGGAAATATTGGCTGGATAGAAGATTGTGAGTTTAGATTATATGGTAGGGACAGAGATGATAAAGATAGATATAGCCCCTGGGTTTCAATAAAGGAAGGAGAAACTGTTAAAACAAGAACCAACCCTAGATGGGGAAGATACCTCCGTTATATGGAATTGCAAATTCGCTGCTAAATAAATATATCTTAAATTTTGTGACTATTTCTCTAAACTTTTTTCAAACATACTGGCAAAGGCATTAGAAAAGAAATCAGAATTAAGTATTACTGCTGTCTCATCTCCCTCGTCCTCAGGACTGTTTAAGTTAAATAAGATCTTATTTCTATCTATTAAGAAGAATTTGGAATTTAGGTTCGTTTTTTTTGGTTTAATATTATATTTATTTTCCACCTCTCTCAACATTTCATCATCTCCATTAAGAACCATTTTAATTTCTATATCCTCACCTTTACCGCTATCTTCATTATCATCTTTACTTTTATTGCCGCCATTTTTACTGACTTTTTCAAAAATATTGCTTAACATTCTATTTTTGTCTAGTGCCTCTTGAGCAGACATACATATTAAAATTTCTTTGTTTGCGTTACTAGCAATTTCTTTAAAATGTGAATAAATGTCATCCCCCTTTACTGTGCCAGAAATTTCTTTATTATCTTCTGTAACCAGAGAATTTTGATGTAACTCGTTAAGTTTATCAAATTCTTCTTTATCTTTCAAACTATCTAAAATTTTAACTCTTTCTTCTGCCTCTTTATAAGAATTTCTTTTTAATTTTTCTAACACTGTTTCTGGTCTTACTGCTATATACTTTGTTTTTTTGCCAAGCTTTTCTATAGCAAATCCTTGCTTTTCTAAAGACTCTAAAACATCGTAAGTTCTTGATCTAGGTATGCCTGATATCTCTGAGATTTCGCTTGCTGAAGCTATGCTTTTACTTAAAAGAGCCACCCATGCTTTAGTTTGGTAAATATTCAAGTCAAAATATTCCTTAACCTTATTAACTAATTCTTTATCTACAATCATTTTTCCTCATCTAATATTAATTTATCTAAACTTGATATATTTAAACCGCTTAAACCTTTACTTAATCCTGATTTTCTATGCTCTCTCTTTAAATCCTTATCTAAATCTCTTAACCCTTCCATATCTATATTTTCATAAATTGCTAATATCTCCTCTGCTTTTTTTTCTATATTTTTATAGTCATTTTCTTTTTGATCTCTAGTAGTAGGATTACCTGCAACATATGCAATTTTTATTCCATCTCCATCCTTCACCGCATAAACAGTACTAGCTTCTCCTCTATATTTTTCTTTAATGTTACTTCTTGCTATTGAGTCAAAAGGATTATATCTAGTTTCTTGTCTTGCATTTAAATCTCTCTGGTTTGTTTGTGGTAACGGCATTTTATTTCATTAATTTCTATAAAATTTATTACTACTCAATAGTTATATCCTTTTATAAATCTTTTCATTTTGTTGTCACTTAGAAATAATTAAAAAATATAATTATAGGGAAAATTATAGTATATATATTAAATATCCAAAAAGCAGGCCAGCAAGGCAGCCAGTAGTTATAAAAGGCATTGCAGGGTAGAATTCACCTTTCTTGCTAAACATCAATAATAAGGCAAGCGCTATTGTGGAGAATATAGAGACAGATAATGCGGGCAATAGGCCTATAGCTAAAAATACTACTCCTGTCATTATAAGTGGAAAGGCTATGTCTCCCCCACCTAGAATCCCTAAATTAATTCTTACTTCTTGTTTCTTTAATTTATCTTTATTATTTTTATATTTTTTCTTTAACTTCTTTATCTTGTTTTTTGTTTTCTTATCTGTATACGGGACAAAAAAACCGTTGAAAACTTTAACTTCATCTATCTGGTATTTTGCCATTTTTTGCATAAAACCTGTGTGCCATACCGCATAAATATCATAAACAGATAATAGCAATAGAAGTATCAGTGCAGACCATATATTTAAGATCATTACGAAAATAGTTGCAATTCCCGGATAAATTAATAACTCAGAAAAATTATGCACTATAAAATTTCTCCTGAATACTTTTAGATATGCTAGAGGTAGTGCTAGAGCAAGTGCTATGTAAGGCGTATAACTTAAACCAAATTGCATCAATAAAGAATAGAATGTTATTGCTAATGCCAAAATTATAACAAAGAAAAACCAAAACCTGAGTAATATTTTGGCCTTTATTTTCATCAATATTAAAACTAAAGAAACTGCTATAACCAAGGATATTGCTATGCTCATTATATTTATCCCTGTTTGTTCTCTCATCTCTTCAGGGGGCTCCATACCAAAAGGTAAATCTCTATCTTCTTGAGAGTAGGCATTAATAACTGCTAGGCCTATTAGCTGAGTTATTAAAAACATACATAATAATAAAATAGTTACTTTTGGGTTATGTTTCATTCTATAATCTCATTATATTCTTTAAGTTCTTTAGCAATATATTTAATATTAAAATTTGAACATAGATATTTCATTTCATATACCATCTTTTCTCCTTAGTTAAAGAAATAAAGTTTATAAATGTACTTGACATTTGATAACAAACTTAAGGTCATCATCGTATCACTTTATCCTTAATGTCTCTAGGTTTCTTGGGCAAATTGTTTCTATCCTATTGAGTTTATGTAGTGTTGAGGCTAAGTCAAGACATTTACTAGACTCACCATGATTTACAATTACCTTATTTGGTTTTGGCTTACACCTATTGATAAAGGACAGTAGTTGTTGCCTTCCCGAGTGAGGAGTTAAACCCTCTATTCTTTTAAACTGGAGATTTACCCTGACTTTATCCTTCTCCCCGTTAGTTGAAATTACCACTTCTTTGGCACCTTCCTGAATTTTTCTACCTAGTGATCCGGGACCCTGATAAGATGAAAGGATCAACATATTTTTTGGATTTTCAGCAAAATTTTTCAAGTACTCTACCGAAGCTCCACCTACTAGCATTCCAGAAGTTGCAATAACTATGCATGGTCCTCCTTCTATAACTTCCTTCCTTTCTGTAGCACTACCAACTCTCTGAAATATATCTGAAGAAAAAGGGTTTTTCCCCTGAAAAATTTCATTTTTTAAGTTTCCGGAAAGAAAATCTGGATAAGCTGTGTGAATTGCATTTATATCCCAAATCATACCATCTATATATACTGGAACCCTCGGCATTTCTCCTTTTTTTATGGCCTCACTTACTCTTACCATAGTTTCCTGAGCATGTCCTAGTCCCAATTCAGGAAGCAATACCTTTCCACCATTCTCCACAGTTTTTTTAATTTCATTTATAAATTCTTTCTCTGACTCTTCCCTATTAGGTAATTTGTCATCCCTAGATCCGTAAGTAGACTCAATTATTGCCGTTTCTAATCTCGGAAATTTTTTAGTTGCGGGATTCAAAATTCTTGTTTTGCCATTCTTAAAATCTCCTGCATATAGCAAGTTATGTAAGCCGTTACCTATATTTAAGTGAGCCATAGATGATCCTAAAACATGGCCTGCGTTATAAAAAGTCAATCTGACATCTGGGGCAATATCTGTCACCTCGTTATAATCAAGGCATATTGTATATTTTACCATCTTCCTTATATCTTTATTTTTATATATGGGAGAATTTGCCTGTTTGTAAGCTACACCTATAAAATCTAAAGCCAATAGTGAGGCTATATCTCTTGTGGGAGCAGTCATATAGCAAGGCCCTTCATAACCCATCTTATAAAGGTAAGGAATTAAGCCAGAATGGTCTAAGTGTGCGTGAGAAACTATTATGGCATCAATATCATTTACATCTATTTCAGGAACGTTCATATGAGGAAATTGGTCCTTGCCAGTACCTGC
>Ga0207421_10002186_pt1 | contig 24493 bp, 13 predicted proteins | sample SodLakKL_010_SED_4_FD_187542 | JGI IMG/M metagenome (GOLD analysis project Ga0207421, IMG submission 187542) | Alkaline sediment microbial communities from Lake Tanatar, Kulunda Steppe, Russia - 8KL_010_SED (SPAdes) (version 2) | ecosystem: Environmental > Aquatic > Non-marine Saline and... | reverse complement strand
TTCCTGCCCGAAACCAGCATGACGCACAGCAGTACCACAATGGCGTTTATCACGAACATGCCGGTCATCAGGGTATCCCAGTGATGCGCACCAATGACCACAAAGCCGATGACAATCCCCAGAAGCGGAATGACGATTCCCAGTACGGACGCCATCCTGGCATTGTTGACCAGCATGCCGCCGATGATCAGGTACATCAACGCGAAAAGAAAGAGGGGTACCGCCATGCCATGTCCGGGATCAGCAAAAACCGGCAGCAGATGCATGATCCCTGATGCGCACAACAGCGTTGCCGCCAGATACCTGAGGTGCTTCTTTTGTTTGGTGTTCATGGCCCCACCCTACGTTGTTAGGTTATGGCAAACCATTACCCGGGGGTAACAGGATGGGCGGGTAGCTGCTATTCCATCCTGACATATTTCTGCATGTGGTGCAGGTCCTCCAGCTCCCAGTTTTCGTTGACAGGCCACCGCTGGATGAGCGTATCGCCCCGGAGTTCCACCAGGATTCGTGTGGTTGTTCCAATGACTTCCTCGGACCGGTGGTAGTCGAACATTTCCGAATAGCGGTTGCCTTCCAGGCTATAACGGCCTCCGCCCAAATAGTTCATGGGGACGTCGTCCACAAACAATCTTCCGGCAAATGCAAAATGCTCTTTGCAAAAGAACTTGATAGAGCTTCCGGTGATCTGGTCGGGAAACGTCATGCTATGACCCGGCCACTCCGAATAGACCAGGTTCCAGGCCCCTTCCAGCGGGGGCCTCTCTTCTTCTTCAACAGCACAACCGGCAATAAAGAGAATAATAAGCAGACTTGATAAAACGGATAACATCTTCATAATAACCCCTTTTTTTGTGCAGCTTAGTGTTAAATGCGGCAATATTTATTAAAGAGCGCAGGCCGTTTTTGATAAATAGATTTCCGGCTATCGGCTGCGGACGGCATGTGCTCCGCCCTGCGACAGTCATTGCTACAGCGCTTAATGGATGTGCCCCTTTCATCGCCAGCACCGTTTGTTGAATGACATTACCTGCTAATTCATCTTACCACATTTTGCCCTTCCTGTCAAGATTTTTCGGCTGCCATGTGGCCAGAATCATATCAAATGACAGGAGGTGATCATTCCCATGCGTGATCATGTGTGATATCTGGAGACTGTCATGTTCGTTTCATTTGACCAGGACCATGGCCCGGGTGCGGGTGAATTCGCCGGCGGTCAGACGGTACAGGTAGACGCCGCTCGCCATCCCGGTCGCATCCCAGTGGTACGAATGGCGTCCGGCCTGCAGCTCCCCGGATACCAGCGTTGCCACTTTCTGGCCGAGAATGTTGAATATCTCCAGCGTGACCATACCCTGCTTCGGTATCGAAAACTCGATGGTCGTTGCCGGGTTGAAGGGGTTCGGGTAGTTCTGGCTCAGCGTGTAACTGACCGGGATGTCAAAGTCATCGATCCGGTCCTCGGCGCTTACCGCAACATTGCCAAAGGCAAATTCGCCAAAGCTCGTAATTCCTTTGGCGACCAGCTCACCGGTTTCACTTTCAAACGATGCTTCAACTTCTTCAAAAGGACCTCTTCCTGGAATTGTGCGCCGGTAGATGATGGCGACGTTCGGATCGGAATCACCAAATCCCGGAATCTCTGATATTTTGAACCGCACTTCGGCCTCGAATGGATGTGCGAGTCCGGACTGCTGGATAATCCATCGGTATCTCCCGATATTCTCTGGCATTCCATCCCGTTCTTTTGGAGCGTCCCGATAGCGCATTACATGCATTGTTGGGCCTCCACTCCCATCTATGATCCTGATGGATACACCCGTGATATCACCCGGTTTATTGAAAGTTATCGGGATTGCCTGTGGTGCCGCGAAAGTCTTGGTTACGGCTGCAGCAGCAGTAGGTTTTTGCCATTGCGCCACATACAGGGACGATTTTTCACCGGCGGTGTTAAAGAGTCCGCCGGCATAAAGATCACGGCCAAAGACAGCCAGGGCTTCGACCGCATGGTTCGTCCCTGATCCGAGAGCGGTCCAGTGCTCGCCATCCCATTTTGCAATGCGACTTGCCGGTGTGCCTCCGGCATTGGTGAAGTGTCCTCCGGCATACAGGTCACTCCCACTGACGGCAAGAGCTACTACATTAGCATTCATTCCCAAACCGAGATCCGCCCAGCTTTCTCCATCCCATCTCGCTAAACGAATTGCCCTAATCTCACCTGCCAAATTGAAGTTCCCTCCGGCATACAGATCGCTGCCAATGACGGCTAGAGAATTAACAGAGCTGTTCATTCCCGATCCGAGAGCGTTCCAGCTTTCTCCATCCCATCTCGCTATCCGATTTGCCGATATTCCTCCGGCATTGGTGAAGTGGCCTCCGGCATACAGATCGTTTTCAATGACGGCAAGTGCAAAAATCACATCATTCATTCCCGATCCGAGAGCAGACCAGTTTGCTCCATCCCATTTCGCTACACGATTTGCCGGTGCTCCTCCGGCTTCGGTGAAATAACCAGCGGCATACAGATTGTTACCACAGGCGGCAAGAGCCCAAACAGATCCATTCATCCCCGATCCGAGACCAGACCACTTTTCTCCATCCCATTTCGCAATGCGACTTGCCATTACTTCTCCAGCCATAGTAAAAAAACCTCCAACATACAGATCGCTTCCCATTACAGCCAGGGCACGTACACCACCGTTCAGGCCCGAATCAAGAGCTGACCAGTTTTCTCCATCCCATTCCACAATATAATTAACAGGCGTTGCCCCGGCATTTACGAAGTCCCCTCCAACAAACAGGTTGTCACCGCTGACAGCAATGGCAAAAGAAGCGCCATTCAAAAAAGATCCTGAAAAACCGAAAGTCGTCCAACTCTCTCCATCCCATCTCGCCATGGGACTTTCTGAAACTCCTCCTACCGGATTGAAGCGACCACCCGCATACAGGTCGTTGCCACTGGCGGCAAGAGCTACTACGCTGGTATTCATCCCGGAACCGACACCATACCAGCTTTCTCCATCCCATTTCGCTATACGATTTGCCGACGCTCCTCCAGCTGTGGTAAATAAACCGCCGGCATACAGGTCGCTGCCAATTACGGCAAATGCATTGACAGCGTTATTCATCCCCGTCCCTAGTGCCAACCAGTTGTCTCCATTCCATTTCGCAATACGATTTGCCGAAACTCCACCGGCCGAGGTGAATGAACCTCCGGCATACAGGTCACTGCCTATAACGGCAAGTGTATTAACAGAGCTATTCATTCCAGATCCGAGCCTCGACCAGTTTTTCCCATCCCATTTCGCCACATTGTTTGCCTGTAATATTCCGGCTATGGTGAAGTTCCCGCCCACATACAAATCGCCTCCCAGCACGACCAGAGAGTTGACATGGCCATTCATCCCCCAATCAAGAGCCGACCAGTTTTCGCCATTCCATTTCGCGATATTATTTACAGTTACGCTTCCGGCAATGGTAAAGTCGCCGCCCGCATACAGGTCATTGCCCATTATTGCAATGGACATAACACCGCTGTTCATGCCCTGACCGAGAGCTGACCAGCTTGTCCCGTTCCATTTCGCGATATAATTCACCGTCACACCTCCTGCAATGGTAAAACGGCCACCCGCATACAGGTCACTGCCGTCAACAGCAAGAGCTTCGACAGCACCATTCATTCCCGATCCGAGTGCCGACCATTTTTGCCCATCCCATTTCGCCAAACGATTTACCATCTCACCTTCTATCGCGGTGAAATTCCCTCCGACATACAGATTATGGTCCATGATGGCAAGGGAGAGAATGGCCATACCGCCAAACTTGCTTTCCCAATATTCGTTTTCGTTTACATAAGAGCTCACCCAATCCGGGTATACGGAAAGAGACGGTTCTGATTCGCCGCCAGGATCGGGTACAAAGTGCGGCATTCCATTTTCATCCATTTCCATGCGGAAGCCGCTCACATCCACATTTCCATTGAATCCGGATGACAGATCAAGCGTGCCATCGGGTCTGAGCAGGGATTCGATCGGCACCCCCGACGATGGTTGGTATGCCAACAATACGATACAAATGGATAACCAGAGAATTTTTTTCATAATCCGACTCCAATCACGGTTTAGGATTCAATTGCTAAGCTTTAGAGCGTTTTTTCGGCAGTTGATCATTTGCCACAGTTGATCCTTTCCAGCAGCTGACCCTGGATTCTTATTTACTATTCGGAAAAATCTCTTATTTAACCAGCATCATTTTTCGTGTTTCCATAAAATGAGGCGTAAGTAGCCGGTACACATACAAACCTGAGGTCATGTGTGCGGCGTCGAAATACACCGAATGCTGACCGGCTGCAAACATGTCATCAGCCAGCACGGCCACTCTTCTTCCAAGCAGATCGAAAACTTCCAATTTTACCTGAGTGTCAGTTGGCAGTTCGAACCGGATGGTCGTTGCCGGGTTGAAGGGATTGGGATAATTCTGTTTCAAGGCAAAGACCATCGGCATACCGGTCTCTGTTCCATCTTCCAGTCCTGTATCAGCCGGCTTTCCCAGTACCGACCAGCCTTTTTTGTTGTTTGTATGGATTGCAGCGATGGTGTGCTCCGGGTCTATTACAGCAAAAATGCGCGGATAGGAGCCAATTTCGCCTGGGACGATCCAATCCATCGTCACCATCCTTGTACTTCGCGGCTCCATGACAGTATGGGTACATGTCTGTGTTACCCCTCCAACACCCGTGATCAATGCACCTCCATCATCAGGATCACCAACATAAAAACGGACACAGACGACTCTGTCTGTTGGCAGTTTGCTGAAATTGTGAATCCTGGCAAAAATGGTGATTGTTTCTCCTGCTGTCGGATCATTTGGAAAAAAGGTAATGTCCCGGGTTTGGAAGCGCCTTGCGGGATCTGTAAAAGTATTTCCTTTTTCTGTGTGATATCGCCAGGGAAGAATAAATGCGGGATCCGCCTTTTCCTTGGCATAGTATAACGACCAAAAAGTATCGGCATGGCCAACTGCCGGCAAAGGAAGCTCTACGGCATAATCAATGACCAGCGCTCCATCATGTGTCCAATAGACATATGGTTGAACTTTATAATTCGCTTCTCCAACCTCGCGACTAAGAGCATCAAGCCAGATTTCAATTTCCAAACCTTCGGTCACGGACGTTGTTTGCGTGCTGATTTGATTGCTTCCGTAGTGGCCACCAAGCTCCAGTTTTACACCCCACTTGCCCGCGGATGCTCCCATCTCCATATAGAAATCCTTCTCTTTTGTAACATTCGACAGGGTAAACTTTTCAATATTCAACTCCCACCTTGTACTTCCGATGTCTGGAGAAAGCTCATAATTTGTACCAATAATAAGATCTACCGGTCCGTAATCACCGAAGCCCGGGGTGCTCCTATATGACAACAAGTTGCCTACCTCATGATTTGAAACATAGTTATCGGCGCTTCGACTTCTGCCCGGAATCCATTCATGATCTACTACTGCCGGGTCCACCACTAAAATATGTCCTTTTTCAACACCCTCACTAAGCACAGGATATTCCCAAATGTCATAGTTGATGGTTGAGGCATATATGCGATCGTCCAGGCTGGCTTCGACCACCGATCTGACGGTTACCGTCTTGGAGGCTGTTTCATCCTTGCGAAACCTCTCCCCGTATTTCGTTGTCAAATGAGCACTTACGGATGCTCCCAGAAAACTGCCACCTGCGCTCAACGTTCCTGAAACTCCCCAGTCTCTTGTAAATGTAGTCTGCAACGCTTCCGTTTCAATGGACGTTTCTTTATAAACGGCCTTGAATTTGGATACGTTCTCATTGTAACTGAGGCTCACATCATACTTTCGCCCATCCAATACATCAAAATGTGTCGGCGGTGCATTAAGAATAATCATGGGGTGCAGAATATTGCTCACACGGAACCTTCTGGGTACACCGATCCGAATATCACCGTCCAGTTCGGCTGTAACCAGCGGAGAGGAACAATCGTAGGGATAATTTCCGCCAGGAAACCAGCAGCCATAATGCTGTAAACCGGGACTGGCCGCAAGATCGACTCCCTGATACTGGCCATCATCACCAATTTCAAATGCGTACAGGGACTGTCCGTTTGCGAGTTCCGAGGTGTTTCTTTTTCGTTCCGGATCCATTATAACATTGCCTACGGCAAATACCGGAGAGTTAGGGTAATTATGTGATCTTGGGATAGACAGATCCAGGGCATATTCTACAAATTGCAGCTCATCATTCAATTTGTATATGTTGTACGATTTGTATTGACGATATCCCGCATAGGATACGATTTCAAATAAGCCGTCTCCATTGATGTCCCCTGTTCGAATTACATTGTCCCAATAGGCTCCCTCGTAGTTATTACTCACCCTTGCCCTGCGGAACGGTTCCACCGAAACAGCCAGCTCCGTCAGTGATTCATTGAACGACAGACCGAGCATGTATGAGGCGTAAATATTGTGGGTATTGAATAGATTGAAACCTGCAACTGCCTGTTGCGCTTCACTATCATTAAGATGACCGCTAACAACACTTATATTTTGAATTTCAAAAAGGACATCGGGGTCGAAATCGGGCATGGCAAAAATGTACTCATGGAGATTTCGCTTCAATTCATTGGTACCGTCAAAGGAATAGATGCTGGCAAAAATATTCCAACCCGACTCTGAGGATTCCCTGCCGACAAGCAATATTTCATCTATTCCATCACCGTTGAAATCAGCCGCTGTGATATCAAACACATGGAGAGGTCTGCCAGAAGGTCGCAATACCTGTGGCTGATCGATGAGCATGGACTGTTTCCTGGCTGAAGCCAGTTCCGAAATGGCCTGTAAACTGTCACCCACAACAAACAGCGACAGATTTATCACGATATCCCCATTATGCTCTGCCATATAAGCCAAAACAAAATCATCGGTACCATCGCCGTTGAAGTCCCCCGAGGCCAGGAGCGGAGGGGTTCTCAGCCACGCATCGCCATCATATGGAGTCGGATCGGATTTAAACACCTGCGCGATATCTTCCCAGACGGCGTTGGTATCTCCCAGGATTTCCGCACCTAAATAAATCGGATCAGCACGGAGAGCCACGATCTCCACTTCGCCTGAGATGATCCATGCCGCCACGATCTCCTGCACTCCACTCCCATTGACATCGGCGGTGGTCATGTTGTACCGATTAAAAAACGAGTCAACATTTGGCCCTTGATATTCCAATACTTTCAGTATGTTAGGGGGCGATATTCGTTCATCGAAGTATTTTGAAACTTCGATGGTAATCGATTCATTTGCTCTTATTCCAATCAATTCATGCCCTCCCTTGCGAATGACCTGAGTTTCTGCCAGAGGGTCGTTTCTGAGGGGCTCAGGTACGTCTGCAAAGGCAGCAAGAGAAGTAAAATGGAACATCAATATTGTGGATAGGATGTACAGTTTCATGGTCGTTCTCTGTTTGAGCATGTGACATGCAGAAGAAATGTAAGACGTGCCTTCGTGGGGCAACCCGTCACAACCACGGATACCGGAAGCTTGCATCCGTTCAAACGGTCAATTGGTGCTATGTCCGTTTTCAGGAAGAGGTTTCAATAAGAACGGCTTGCTGCGCTGCTCTTCCACACTCGATCGAAATACTGATAATGCAGATGCTACTGTTAGCGCACTGTAATACTTTTACATCCGATCTTGCCTGTGTACCAATATGTCAGTTCTTTTGCCCCTGATTAGAATAATGATGTGCCAGGGCCAAACATGATCACGGCTTGTTTCCCCATTTGCCGATATGATCAACCGCAAATGAATGCGTTTCATTTTCACCCCCTGAAGGGTTGAAATATTCACCAGTTACATTGAAATATAATATAATTTCCAGCTTTATTACTAAAATCGTTTGCCATACACTCTTCAGGCAACATGGCCGGATGCCGGCCGGCTTCGCCTGCTTCCATCGCACCAGATGGCTTTAAATTATTTTTATTGCACTTATGGAGACACTTCTTGCCTCCGCGATGCGACCGCAGGCAATGCATCAGCTACCAAAAAGATCCCAGTATCCCCTGACGAACACCACAATAATGATCAGCGGCAGGATCCAGCTGATGTAGAACCGCGACCATGCGGCCAGCTTCAGGCCCCGGCCGGTGTTGGCCTCGGCAAGGAACTTGTCCCACCCCCACCCGTAGCGGCTGGTGGTGAAGAACAGGAAGACCAGCGCCCCGATCGGCAGCAGCGTAGTACTCACGATCATGTCCTTGAGCTCCAGCACCGTAGTACCCGGCCCCAGCGGCTCGAAACCGGACCAGGCATTGAAGCCCAGGACGGTCGGCACAGAGAGCAGGATCAGGGCCCCGCAGTTGATCCACGAAGCGCGCGCACGATCCCATCCCCACACATCAATCCAGTAGCTCACGATGTTCTCGAACGCCCCGATGACCGTGGAAAGCGCCGCAAAACTCATGAAGAGGAAGAAGATGGTGCCCCAGAACTGTCCGCCTGCCATCTGGTTGAAGATGTTAGGCAGGATGACGAAGATCAGGCCCGGACCGGCCTCCGGACTCATGCCGAAAGCGAACGTGGCGGGAAAGATGATCAGGCCGCTCATGATGGCCACCGACGCGTCGAGCCCCACAATGCGCACCGACTCGCCGGGCAGCGAGCGCTCTTTGCCGATGTAACTGCCGAAAATGGCCATGCCGCCCATGCCCAGGCTCAGGGTGAAAAAGGCCTGCCCCATGGCGGCAAAGATCACAGGTGCGGGACCGCGCGCCAGAAACCGCTCGAAATCGGGCATCAGGTAGAACCGGAGTCCTTCGGCCGCTCCTTCCAGCGTCATCGCCTTCACGGCCAGGGCCAGCATCAGGAAAAGCAGCGAGAGCATCATGAATTTGGATACGCGCTCCACCCCTTTCTGCAGTCCAATGCTTGTAACAAGGAAGCCGATGATCACGGCGGCCACCATCCATCCACCCATGGAAAGCGGATCGACCAGCATGGCACCAAAAAATTGCTCGGTTTCGGTCGGGGTCAGCCCCGAAAGCTGCCCGCGGAACGTGGCAAAGAGATACGAGAGGATCCAGCCGGTGACCGTGGTGTAGAACGCCATCAGCAGGTAGTTCCCCGCAATGCCGATATGCCCGTAGATGTGCCATTTTGTGCCCTCGGGCTCCAGTGTGCGGAACGCCTTGCCGATGTTCTGCCGGGCGCCGCGTCCAACAGAAAGCTCCATGATCATGATCGGCAGGCCCAGTATCACCAGGAACAGCAGGTAGATCATCACGAACGAGGCGCCGCCATAGAGTCCGGCGATGAACGGAAAACGCCAGACGTTGCCGAGCCCAACCGCACATCCCGCCGCCAGCAGCAGGAAACCCAGCCTGCTTTTCAGTGTTTCGCGAACCATGGTATCTGTCATGCTGCTACCCCATTGTAATAGTGACGGTGACGGTGATGATGATGGCAATGATGCCGGTCAGTTTTGCCCGCGAGTCAACATCCGTTCCATCAGAACACATCGCATCAAAAGTAGATAATCCCGAAAATACCAACTGCCCAGCAATAGAAGGCGAAATAGTGAAGCTTTTCGCGTTTGAGCAGGATGATCAGATATTTCAGGGCGAAGTAGCCGGAGATGAAGGATGTGAAAAAGCCGATGACCAGGGCGATTACGGTTTCCGTATCAAGAGTCCCGGCAATACGGGTCAGATCGTAGAGCATGGCCCCGCCCAGGACCGGCAAAACCATCAGGAAAGAGAAATTGGCCACGCTGTCGCGGTTGATACCCATCTGGAGTCCGGCAGTAATGGTGGTCCCGGACCGGCTGATGCCCGGGATCAGGGCAAACGACTGGGCCACACCCATCAGGAATCCGCGTCCCGTGTTCACGTCCTTTTTCGGATTCTCCACAAACCGGGTGGAAAAGAGCATCGTGCCGGTGACCAGGAGCATGACCGAAACCAGGGTCGGATTGAAGAAAATGGCCTCGATGGAGTCCTTGAACGTGAAATACACCACGCCGGCGGGAATCATGCTCAGCAGGATAATGTAACTCAGCTGCGTATTGGAGTCGGTCACGAACCGCCGCGATCGCAGTCCGGACGGGGAAAACGACTTGAACAGATCCACAAGGATGGCGCCGATCCGCTTGTGGAAATAGACGACAATGCTGCAAAAAGAGCCGAAGTGCACCACAATCTCAAACGTAATGCCCGGGGCAAGTTCGGCGCCCAAAAGGGCGCTGGCCAGGGCAAGGTGTCCGGAACTGCTTACGGGCAGAAACTCCGTGATGCCCTGCAGCAACCCCAGTAAAAAAGCTTCGATAAATTCCATGTTTCCAGTTCAGCTGATTTGCGAAATTTCAGATGGTTTGCAAAATGTTCTCCCGGCTGATAACCCCCATGGTGTTGCCATGAATTATACCGCCATATGCCGCATGAAGATATTGAAATGATTGGAAAAAGACACACAATAACCAGACCATCCCGAAACTTCTGTTTCCATTCGTGTTTGACATTTTCTCTATAATTTATTAGTCTTTGCGCCTAACATTTGCTTAAACAATACTTATGAACCATAAGCAAACCGAGAGCAACATGGTTCTGTGTGCCCTTCCGCTGCGAACAGGCCCGAAAGAGAGGCTCTCTGCTTGAAATAAAAGAAAAAGAAATGAGCAATCTGACACGATCACTCCTCACCTGGTTGCGCTCTGCCAACATCAATATGATGACGAACACCCTGCTCCTGATATTCGGACATAAACCAAACCTGTTGCAGAAAACCGCTCCGGCTATCCTGCTCCTATCGGCAATCACCATAATCCCGAATAACACGGAGGCAAATCCACAATGCGATGCCACTGTGGCCGCCGGTGGCAGTATCCAATCAGCATTGGATGGCATGGAATCCGGTGATGTATTGTGTGTCGCCGCCGGCACATTCACTGAAGATCTGGTGATAGAAACTTCTCATGTCACCCTTGTTGCTGCTGATAACGGTAATCCACCTCTGATTCAAGGATCATCGGTCGCGATTTTGATATCACAGGCTGACAGCGTCCGAATCCAGGGACTGGAGATCCGGGGCGCCACGCGCGGCATCCGCCTGGAAAACAGCGACGGGGTGCAGATCGTCGATAACAAGATTACCGAAAACGACTGGGGGATCCATGACGCCACCGGCTCGGTGCATGCGTTGGTTTCCGGAAACACCGTCACTGATAACAGCATCCGTGGCATACACCTTGCCAGCAGCGAATATGCCATCGTCGCGGACAATGTCGTTCGCAACAATGCAAAAAGCGCCTCCGGAATCGGTATGGGCATGAATATCAGCGGACATTCCACAATTACCGGAAATCTATTTGAGGACAATGCCGATCAGGCCATCCGCGCCGAGGGAAGCAATCTGCTCATCGAAAACAATACGTTCACCGGACACCGGACCGCCATCGATCTGCTCCGTACCACCCGCAACCGGGCTGACAACGCACGAGTGGTCAACAACACCTTCACGGGAAACGACACCGGACTCAATGTGCAGTCCTCCCGGGTGGAAGTGGACGGCAATACGTTTTCCGGCAACATCGTGGATCTGCAACTCTCCGTCGCACAAAATGCCACCATCACGGACAATGAAATGGAGACCGGGCTGTCACTGGACCTGAGCGCCGCCACCGTCACCCACGATTTCTACTTCGACCACCAGATGAGCGGCAACACCGTCGACGGCCGCCCACTCTTCTTCGCCAGGGAAACGGAGTCACCATCCATCCCGGATAACGCGGCCCAGATATTCCTGTATCAAGTAGATGATGCCGTGATCAGCGACATGACGTTTGACGGGTTGGCGGCCGGTATTATGGTCGGATACTGCAATGGAATTGAGATCACCGGCAACTCGCTGGACAGTGTCGGCGGTCAGGCCATCGGGGTCTGGGAGTCTGCTAACATACTGATTGAAAACAATACCGTCACAAACAGCGGCCATGTCTCTAATCTCCAGGGAATCAATGTTGTGGATTCTCCCGGAACCGTCATTGACAACAACGTTGTCACCGGAAACGCCCGGAACGGAATTTACCTCACTCGCTCGTCCAACACGGTCATCGAAAACAACATCGCTTCTGAAAATGGACAAAACGGCATTTTTTCTACCACTCAGTCCCATAATGTGACCACCCGGAACAATACCGTGGAAAACAACGGTCAGGTCGGCATCCGCTATTTCGGCGGCGGTGAGAATGGTGAAATTTCCGGCAATACCGTTTCAGGAAATGGCGACGCCGGCATCCAGGACGGAATGAACCGCAACAATCAGGGAACCACCATTTCAAACAATGTTGTAACCGACAACGAACGTGAAGGCATCGATTTCCGGTCAAGGGATGCTGTCATCACGGGAAATACAGTCTCCGGAAACGGCGGATTGTTTGGCGCGATCACTTCCGGAAGCGACTCGTTCGTTGCCGGTAATACCGTCACCGACAACAATCTCGCCGGCATCCGCGCAGGCCACGGCTCCACCGTCCGCAACAACACCATTACCGGCAACACGCACAACGGCATTGAATTCCGAATTTCCAACAACAGCACTGCCATAGGCAACGAAGTTCGAGACAACAACGGGGTCGGCATCTCGATCAGCCGCTCGAACAATGCCGTTGTGGACAGCAACACCGTTACGGGACACAATGCCGACCTTTTCATTTTCGACCAGTCGGAAAATGCCATGGTCCGCCACAACAGCTTTGAATCCGGCGTGATCCTGGACAGCTTCAACGCTGAGTTCGACGAGCTGAACCACACTTTCGTCAACAACACCCTGCGCGAAGACCGGCCCCTGTTTTTCGCCCGCGGTGAAAACAACCCGGAGATCCCGGAGGATGCCGGACAGATTATCCTGGTATCCTCATCCAACGTGGACATCAGCGGTTTTGATTTTGTGGATGTGGCCGCCGGCGTACAGATCGTCTACAGCCAGGATGTGCGCATCGCCGGTAACAACTTTAGTTCCAATCACGGTGAGGGGTTCTCGGCGCGACGTGCACCCGTGAGTGTCTGGGGCACAAATGACCTGACCGTCGAAAACAACACCATTATTAACACCGACGGTTATTCCATCCAGGTGTACCGCAGCCCAGAAGCCATCGTTTCAGGCAATGAGTCCGTCGGAAATTACAGTGGTTTTCTGGTTTCCTGGTCGCCGCATGCCTCTATCCGGCACAACACAGTTTCCGAGTCGGAATTCCGGGGCCTGGAAATTGTGCGAAGCGACAGCATACATGCATTCGGAAACAACTTCAGCGATAACCTGTGGGAAGGGATCCTTGTCGAAAACTCCTTTATGGTGTTACTGGACAGCAACACCGTATCGGACAATGCCCGGCAAGGCATGTTCTTCGAATCCTCGGACAACGCAACAATCCGTGGCAACACGGTCACGAACAACGGCGGGACCGGTATCGAATCACATTTCGGATTCCGCTCGTCCGACGAAGCAACCATCACCGACAATACAGTGACTGGTAACGGACAGCACGGTATCAATTTTCCTGCTGAAGGTGCCTTTGTCGGCGGAAACAACGTCAGAAACAACGACGATATCGGGATCATCATCGGCAGCAGAACCGTCGTGGAGGAAAACCGGATCGTCGCCAACTCCGGTCATGGACTGCAGGTGAACGACGACGGCGGTGATGTTATCATTGCATATAACAGCATCCGCGACAATGGCGGGGTCGGCTTGTCCTACACCCGCAACCAACCGCTCATGGCAATCAACAACTGGTGGGGGCACGCCAGCGGTCCATCCGGAGGCGCCGAAGATCCCGAAACCGGCACTGCTGCTGATGGCAGCGGGAACGCCGTGAGCTCCGATGTCCGTTTCGACCCCTGGCTGACGGAGGATCCCTTCGGCGAAACGGAGACATCCACCGATGAGGCGGACCAGCTTCCCGTCACATTTGCCCTGGACCAAAACTATCCCAATCCGTTCAATCCGTCCACACAGATCCGCTATCACCTGCCGGTAGATGCCGATGTCAGGCTTGCCGTCTACACCATCCTCGGTGAGCGCGTAGCCACCCTGGTCAATGCACGCCAGCAGGCCGGCAGCCATGCAATCAGCTTCGATGCCACTAAACTGTCCAGCGGAGTATATATCTACCGGATAGATGCGGGCGAGCACACCCAGACTAGCAAAATGATGCTGGTCAGGTAGCATTCTACCGTAACGCAATCCAAAATTCCACTGACATGAACAAAAACCAACCACCAGATCTTGCCAAAATCACAGAAGCGCAGAAGAAAACCTGGTCGGCGGGCGATTTCAACCAGATCGCGCGACAGAACTGGGCCATGGGCGAAGCACTGTGCACGGCAGTAGATCCGCGTCCCGGCCAGCGCGTGCTCGACGTAGCCTGCGGCAGCGGAACGGCAGCGCTGGTCGCAGAAAGACGCTACTGCCACGTAACCGGCATCGACTACGTCCCGGAACTGATCGAACGCGCAAAACTGAGGGCGGAAGCCAACGGTCAGCAGGCGGAATTCGTGGTCGGCGACGCACAGCAGCTCCCCTTTCCGGACAACAGCTTCGATGTCATCCTCTCCGTCTACGGCGTCCAGTTTGCACCCGACCAGCAGAAAGCCGCTGACGAAATGATACGGGTCTGCAAACCGGAGGGCACCATCGCCCTGGCCGGACCGGTACCGTTCGGATGGAGCGGCGATTTCTTTTCCACACACGCAAAATACAATCCGCCCCCGCCCGGCGCTCCCTCACCCCTGCATTGGGGCACCGAAGAGGCCGTCAACCGCCTGCTCGGAAAAGGCTGCTCGACCATCTCCACCGAACACCGCACATCCACCCAGTATTTCCGGTCCACCGACCACGCCGTGGAGGTGTTCAGCCAATGGTTCGGACCCACCATCCTCGCATCCGAAAAGCTGGATGATTCCGGACGAAAGGAGCTCCTTGACGATCTCAAGGCCGTCTTCTCACGCTACAACCGGGCCGATGACGGCACCGCCATCGTCGAAAACACCTACCTGCAGACCCTGGCGGTCTGTCACTGACCAAGGATGTTCCGGACGGACTCCTCCTCCTGCTCGCGGTACAGCGCATGGTAATCACCCACCTCCGCCCCGAGCGCCTCTTCCAACAGCGCGCGATTGGATGACTGCCCGCTCTCGATCAGGCCGCTGCGCTCATCCAGGTTCGATTTGAAAATCCCCGCCGCACTCACCGGCAGGAAATCCTCATACGTCACCGGAACGGCACGGACCAGCCCCTTGCCGATCAGCGACTCGAGTATATCCCGCGTCTGCCGTTCCAGCCCGGATCCGTTTCGGGTGGATGCGCCCCCGCCCGGATGACGTCCAGCCCCTTCCGCAACGTTCTCAGCCGCAACGCCCGATCCACCTGCGACATTCTTGACGCCCGGTTTGTCAGTCCCGCTGCCGGCTTGATTCTGCTCTTTCCACGCCTTCCGAGCTTCCGCGAGTACCCCGGTATCCGTCCGCCCTTTTTCGGTCAGCTCATAGGTAAAGTACCCCAGATCCTGCCAGCGCAACTCTTCGTTGGTCCTCGCCGGAAATTCCGAATCAAAAATGCCGGCCAGCATCTCCTGGTAGCGGGCGCGGTACACCTCTTCGCCCTGCTTTTTCAACTCGGCGCCCTGCTCCTTCCCTTTGGCGGTCAGACGGTCGTAGATTTCCATGCCCTTCGGCTTGAGCGCCGTGTGGCGCTGCTCGATCTCCCCGAAGCGCGCACGGTGCCGCCCTTCCTCAAAACCGCCCTTGCCGTCCGGAAACCGCGTGGTTTCCACCAGCGCCCGGAACGACGTCTGCTGCAGCAGAATGGGCCAGCCGGCGGGCGGACCCTGAACCTCCGGTATGGTCTCAATGCCCATCGCCTGCATTTTCTCATGCAAGGCAATGATATCCAGCACGCGCGGCGTAAGGTGATTGATATGCGGGCCCTTGAACGAGGCGATATCGGCCAGCAGACTGCTGGTCTTGAGAAACGTCTCGTACTGCTCCTGCGAAACGCGCGCCTCGCTGTGCCAGCGGAACGTCTCGAGCGCCTCGCGGATGAAACCGTCGGCCTGCTGCGGCGTGAGTCCGCCTTCCGCCTCGTGGATTTCAATCAGCTCCAGTGTGCGCGGCGTGAAAATCTGCCGGTCTTTCAGTGACGCCTCCGCCTGCCGGCGCGTCTCCTCATCCAACAGGTCCGTCCGCAGCAGGGAAGTAAAAACGCGGAACGGGTTTTTAGCCAGCTCGTCCCTGTCGACCGGACGGAACGCCGTGGAGTGCACCGGCAGGTTGGCCACCGACAAGTCGTAGTAGCCCACCGGCACCATGCCCATCACGTTGAACAGCCGCGCCATGGTCGCCAGCTCCTCCGGCTTCCCCAGGCGGATGGCCCCGTGACGCTCCTCGGAGACCCGGTCGAGGCTGCCCAGCTCCTCCTCCAGATCCGGATGCTGATTCATGAACTCACGGTTGATGCCGCGGACAATGTCCAGCAGATTCCCGTACAGCGGAACCTCCTTCTTGTACATGTCGGACATGGCCCGGGAAAATTTCTCGCGAATTTCGTACTGAGGCACAAATGATTGCCTCGCCGATGAAGCTTCCTTGCTGCTGCTGGATTCCTGCATGGCTATGACTCCTTGGACGGTTTGGGGTTGAAGGGTCCCGAGTGGATATAACAACCTACGCCGCATAGCAATTCCTGTCAATACAGAAGTTGCCGGTAAAACGGTCTCATTACGTCAGTCCAACTGAAACGGCCAGGACATCAGGGCCACACAAACGCGCTAACTTGCACCTTTCATCAGATACCCGCGGCATCCTATTTCTGGCGCTTCAGCAGCGGGCGGAACGTCCTCTCGTACAGTGCCACGATGGCATCACGGTCCTCATCCGACAGTTTCACAATACCCCCGGCGTTCTGCCGGGCCTGCTCCGGGGTCCTGATACCCGGGATGACCGTCGAGACCGCCGCAAAACTGAGAATGAAACTCATGCTCAATCCGGTTTTGCTGATACCATACTTTTCCGCAAGCGGCCACACCGGCTCAAGCGCATCCAGCGTATCCGACAGTATCTCCGGCGTCAGACGGAAACTGCGGTGATCGTCCGGGGCAAACCGGGTCTCTTTGTCGAACTTGCCGGTCAGCACGCCGAACTGCAGCGGCATGCGCGCGATGATGCCCTTGCCCTGCTTCCGGGCCCGGTCCAGTATGCCGACACTCTCCTGGTTGATGATGTTCAGCACCAGCTGAAACCCGTCGCCCAGATCCCGCTCAAGCATGTAATCCGCTTCGGGATGCGGATCGAAGGTGTTCAGCGACAGCGCCCAGTTGCGGATCTTGCCCTCGCGGCGCAACCGCTCCATCGCCTCCACACACTCGCCCTGCTCCAGATCGGATACCCGCGCCGTGTGCAACTGGTACAAATCCAGCGCATCCCGACGCAACCGACGCAAACTGCCCTCGCATGAGGCCAGAATGTGCTCCGCCGAGTAATCCATCCATATGGTGCCGTCATCCCGCAGGCGATGGCCGACTTTGGTGGCAATGACCACATCCTGCCGGTTGCCAAAAACCTCGCCGATCAGCTTTTCGGAATGGCCCAGGCCGTAAAAATCCGCCGTATCGTAAAATGTGATGCCCTGGTCAAATGCCTCCTGCAGAGCCCGGACAGAGGTCGCATCGTCCACATCGCCCCAGCCGATGGGAATGTTGCCCGCCATGACCGGCCCCCCGATCGCCCACGCACCAAAACCCACCTCACTGACCATCAATCCCGTCGTTCCAAATTCGCGGTAGTTCATCTTGTTATCCTTTTTTGTGTTTCTGTTGGATACGGCCCCCATCCACTTCTGACGGATGCAATTATTATCCGTTTCCGCCGGATACGGTCCCGAGCCGGCAATACTTGCCGAATCCCCTGGTAATATATACCTTTCGGGGATTTCGACACACCACCATAATCCGTTTGATTTTAAATGTCCGATCCACACGAGGCAGACAACGCACGCCAGCCCGGCGCGGAGAGACCCGCCGGAAGTGACAACCCGGCCGGTACTGATAACCCATCCGGCACCGGCAACCCGGCCGGAGCCATTCAGATGCCCTCCCGAAACCCGTTCACCACCCGCAACCTCCTGATCTTCCTGCTTCCGTCACTGGTGGGCATCGGCATGTTCCTGATCCCGTTCACCCTGGAGGGCTCGATCAACGTCGGAATGGGCTTCCTGGCTTACGCGCTGATGGATCTGCTGGGCGATTCCCTGCCAGTCATTGCCGTGGTGGTCTTCTGGATATCGATACTCCTGACCGTATTCGTCAAAATCCGGCGGCCGGCCTGGGCCGAAAGCGGCACGCTCCACGAGATATTCCATATCGGACCGGGATGGTTCTCCCTGCGCCTGACCGGTACCGTCCTGGCCACCCTGACACTGTTGCAGATCGGGCCGGAGTTCCTGATCTCCGACGATACCGGCGGACTCATGCTCAACGATCTGATCACCGTGCTGCTCGCCTTCTTCCTGTTCGCCGCACTTTTTCTCCCGTTTCTGGTGGACTACGGCTTCATGGAGTTCATCGGCTCGCTGGTCCGCAAGCCGTTCCGCTTCATCTTCAACCTGCCCGGACGCAGTGCCATTGACGCGACCGCTTCCTGGTTCGGATCCGGCACGGTCGGTGTGCTCATCACCATGCAACAGTACGAAAAAGGGTTCTACAACCGGCGCGAATCAGCCGTCATCGCCACCAACTTCTCGGTCGTGTCCATCGCCTTCAGCCTGGTGATCATCCATTTTGTGAATCTCGGGGACATGTTCCTGCAGTACTACGCCACCGTGGTGGTGTCGGGATTGCTGGCCGCCGTGATCGTGCCGCGGTTGTTTCCGCTCGTCCGCAAACCGGATACCTATTATGAGCCGGTGGGTCGCCAGCTCATCGAGGAGAAGCGCTACCACCCTAATGTGATTACGGACTCCCTGTACAAGGCCATGGACCGGGCGCGGGTGGCTCCGGGACCAAAGCAGCTCGTCCGCCATTCACTCACCAATGTGGCCGACATCTTTTTCTCCCTGCTTCCGTTGGTCTATGCCATCGGCATTATTGCTCTGGTCACAGCCGAATACACACCCGTGTTCACCTGGCTCTCCTGGCCGATGATCCCGCTGCTCACCCTGCTGCAGATACCCGAGGCGCACGCCGCCGCGCCCGCGACACTGGTCGGTTTCGCCGATATGTTCCTGCCCGCCGTTCTTGCCGCAGGCATCGAAAGCGACCTCACCCGTTTTGTGGTTGCCGCACTTTCGGTCAGCCAGCTTATTTACATGTCGGAGGTCGGCGCGCTCATCATAAAATCGAAAATACCGCTGAATTTCTGGGAGTTGATCATCATTTTCCTGCTGCGCACGCTGGTCACCCTGCCCATCATCGCGCTCATGGCGCATTTCCTGTTTTTCTGAGAGGCTGGCACTACAGGGATGAGCGGCCGATGAATTCTTTTCACGACGTTTGAATGCTTTTTATGCAAAGCTTGTTTCTATTTTGGATGCGGATGCGCCTATTCCTCATTCATCCTAAATATCAACATTAAACCGGTACCGTCATGAACCGTATCCCTTCCAATACCCCCCGCGGCAAAGCTGCCCTGATCATGTTTGCCGCCCTGGCACTGGCACTGATGGCCTTACCGGCCTCCTTCCAAACCGCCGCCGCTCAGGAAGTCTACCAGGAACCGCAGCCCAGGCTCAGTCCCGTCGTGATCGAACGCACCATGGTCAACGACACCTACATGAAAGTGGTCTACGGCCAACCATGGATGCGGGGACGAGCCATCTTCGGAGAACTGGTCCCCTTTGATCAGTTATGGCGGACCGGAGCCAACGAAGGCTCCGAAATTTATTTCCAGTCGGATGTGACTTTTGGCGGCGAACACGTGCCTGCCGGCCTCTACAGCCTGTTCACCATCCCTGGTGAATTCAGCTGGACTATCATCCTGAACGAACAGCTCGGCCAGTGGGGCTTGCGCGGCTACGACTCCGAACACGACATCGCGCGCGTGGTTGTGCAGGTCACCGAAACCGAAGAGCCCGTGGAAGGTTTCACCATCCGTTTTCAGGAGACTGAGGAAGACGCCGATATCCAACTGAACATCGCCTGGGAACGCACCTCCGTATCCGTGCCGATATCCGTGCGTTGATTTTTCGCGCGTTCGTATAACCAAATTCCATAACCGCCGGAGACAATGCAACGATTGCACGATTCCGGTGGACGATGGCACGGCACCGGCAGCAACCTGCCGGCACCATGCCATTTCCGTCATTTAACCAGTGTCATTTTGTGCGTTTTGACGTAGGAACCGGCCTGGATGCGGTAGACGTAAACGCCGCTGGCAAGTTGCGTGGCGTCAAACGACACGGTGTGGGACCCGGCCGGCTGCATGCCATCCACCAGCGTCACAATCCGCTGGCCGACCACATTGTACACCTCGAGCCTCACCTTGCTGTCGACCGGAAGATCGAACCTGATGCTGGTCTGCGCGTTGAACGGATTGGGATAATTCTGCTGCAGCAGGAACGCATCCGGAATATCCGATAACTCCTTCCTGTCAGATTCACCGGTCAGCACCGCCTCCAATGACTCCCACGCACCCTTGTACGGGGCCTCGGCGTTCCGGGGATTGCCGAAGATGTCAGTGCTCACGGACGGGAGGTACGTCCCTGCCAGCAGATTGTCCCCTTCGGACTCCTCCGCCAGCCGCAGGTCCCGATCCGACCGGTAATACACCCCGGAGGTGGTCGAATTGTGGTCCGCATCGGACAGCTCACACCAGTGCGACATCTCCGGCGCGTTCTCTCCCTCGTACCAGCCCACCAATGCCCGGCCCGCCACATCTATGTTGTTGCTGTGCACACTGCGCAGATTACCCACATGCCAGCGCCATCCAAAAGCATTCAGCCTGTCGTGCCGGTTGGTCAGCAGGTTGTTGATGATGTAGTAGTTGGCCGGCTCCTCATCCGACGTCACATTCTCCCAGCCGATGACCGCCGAGTGTCCGGTCTGGCCCGTCGCTCCGAGATAAATCGTGTTGTGCAGGAAATTGTACCGCTCGCCCTGCCCTTCCCGATGGATGCCGACACCGTAAACCCGGCTCGCCGAACTGCTGCCCCGGTTCACAAAATCATCCGTAACGCTGATCATGTTGTTGATCAGGCTGATGGAACCCTCATTCTGGTTTATATTCACCCCGGCCACGTACCGCGCCGACGAAGCGTTGATCCCCAGCATCCGGATCTGGTTGGCCCGCACCGTGGTCCCCCGCGTGCCGGCCAGATAGATTCCGGCATACCATGACGGATCGGCATAATGGCCTGTAATCTCGATCAGATTATCGCCATAGGTGTTATTTTCGGTAAAAAAGGTCGTGATGCCCCGGTGACTGGCCACGATATGGCTGCCAGTGACATTGGCCCGGACGCGCAGCATCGGATCGTTGGTCCCCCAAAGACGCACGCCGTCACGAAACGGATGCTCAAGAGTGCCGATATGCAATCCATCCAGCGTGATATATTCCGGCACTGCCGTCGCCCCATCATCCCGGCGGACCTGCACCCCGACCGTATTGGATTGCGGACCGAACTCATGGGCGATATCCAGATTCCGCAACGTCACATGCCGGCTGCTTCCCACGATCCAGATTGCCTGTCCGGCCGCCGGATCTTCCATGGTGAACCGCAATCCGCGATCCTCCCCGCCATCAATGGTTACATGGGACGTGTTTTCGATCAGCACCGGATGGGCGACACGGATGGTGACATCCGACCCGGCCGGCTCCAGCGTCATGCGCGTGCCGGCGGACAAATCCTCCCGGTTCAGATACAGCTGCGCACCGGTCTCGTCCAGGTCCTGGTGGATCAGGAACCGGAAGGGTCCCTCCGCCCCGTTGGCATTAAGATCGGCAAAAGCCTCACCCAGCGAGTCGTATCCCCTGTCGTGATCGCCCTTCGGGATATGATAGTCGCCGACCAGCGTCGGTGCCAGTGTCGGCTCAGGTTCGTGTGCGCCCATGTAGGGGAATACAGGATGGCGCGGGTTGCCCAGGATGTCGGCCGGCACGTCGGCCACGCCGCGGCCGGTAAGCGCCACGTCGCCGCGGGACAAATCATCCAACAGTAATTCCGTGTCACCGGAGAAATGGACCTGCACCGTTTCGGCACGGTCGTCATCGGTCAGGACTTCCATATCACCTGCATCCATGGCCAGCTGGCCGTTAATCCAGCCCGAAGGGACATCCACGGTCGTAAACCAGTTGTTTGCGCGGGCGTTCCACCAGGCATCCGAATCCAGGCAAAGACCCAGGGCGCCGGCTTCGTCACAATCGGTGCCATCGCCATAGCCGTTGGTTCCGGTCGTAATGGCTCCGTGCGTTGCGGCTTCGGGCGCTGCGCTACCGTTTCCGTCAGCCATGGCCTCAGATCCACCGGTTCCTCCGACAGATGCTGTTTTCCTGATCGCCGGCTGATGCTCGTTGATCCACAGGTTGTTGCGCACATCCAGGTTCACCTGACGGTCACCGGCTGCACCGGTCACCCTGAGCGACGCCGTGGCCGGTGTGTGCACCAGGTTATGGATGCGCACCGTGTTGTGATAGAGCCGGATGCCCGCGTCATCGACCGCGCCCGGACCCTCTCCGGCGGTGTGCACGGCAATGCCCGCCGCCCGGCTTCCGTCTGAAGCCGCTTCCAGGGGAATCACGTTGATCATGTTGTTGGCCAATAGATTATCACCGCTCAGGCCGAAAAGGCGGATGCCATCCACCGTTACATTTCCGGCACCGGATTCACGGATCGCCAGGCGGTTGTCACGCACCTCAAGTCCGCTTCCCTGCAGCGATGCTGCGGCAAATTCCGGATGTCTCCGAATGGATGCGGGATGTGCGCCGCCGCCGTGCTGATCGGCAGCCACAACAGAGCCGTTTCCGCCATAAAAATCGCCATCCGCATCCGCCGAAACATAAAATCGATTGCGGTTTACTTCGGCGTTGAATACCGGCCGGCTGAACAGCAGTGCGCTGTGCGAGGCGTGGATAGTGTTGCCGGTGATCCCAAGCTCTGAGGCAGATGCCACACCGTCCACGAAAAGCCCGGCATAAAACGGTGCCGATTCAGTGCCGATCCGTGTGTTTTCGAGCGTCAGGTGTCCGGGAGCGATGTCGGTTTCGGCGCCCAGGCCGAGTTGAACCGCCACCGGGATCCCGGAAACGGCCTCGTCGCGCATCAGGTGCAGGTGCTTCAGTGCCACGCGCTCTGCACCGGCCTGCACGGCTACGACCGGCATCTCGACCGGACCCGATCCATCCTCAAAATCATGATAGTGCAGCATGTCGCCAGTGTAGTGGATGGTCAGCCCCGGCTCGTCGAGGCCGTTGTTGCCGTCCACGGTCACGTAAGGCGCGCCGATCACGAACGGACGATCAAGGGTGATCACCGGTTCGGCGCCATCTGCGGCAACGATCGACAGCGGGGTTTGCATGGAAAACGGGTAGCTGACCCGGAGATCATTGCCGCGCTCATCCAGATCTTCGGTGATGACGAAGCGGATGCTGTTTTCCAGCTCCTCCTGCACATTGACCCACTCCAGCGCCTCGCTGAGGGACGCAAATCCGGCGTCGTGATCGCCTTTCGGGATGTGGTACTCCACGACAGGCATGATACCCCGCGCCGAGACCGCCCAGGCCACACTCACCAGGTTCTGGTTTCCGTAATTGTAACCCGGCCAGTCATAAATCACGTTTTTTCCCTGATAGGATGGATATGCGATGTTCTTGTTGCCGTAAGGGTCGTGGACGATAACGGTCCGGCGTCCCTCCTGCACTCCGAGGGCAAGGATCAGATGTCCGGCCGAGGTGAGCATCACACAAAGCGGATACGGATTGCCGTCCTCAAGCTCCTTGACCATGTCCGCATAAGGCAGCGACCACACCTGCACCGACTCCAGGTCGTGCAAGTTGATGTAGCCCGCCATGGTGGTCCGGGGACTGCCGGAGGCTCCGTACTTCGAGTTCCACATGTAGCCCATGCCGCCCTTCACGCCGCGGCTGACCGTATTGAAGGCAAATCCGTAGGCCGTGTACTCCAGGGCCACGTAATTGGCGTAGTTGCGGGTGATCCCCTGATGGCGCGACGATGGCCAGGGAGGTACTTTCCTGAAGTAGCCGATGGCCATGGCGGCCGTGGCCGGCGCGCATGACGCATAATTGTAGTTATTGCCCGAAAAGAAGGGCGTATCCCATACCTGGTTGACGAACGGCACGTCGGTGATCAGAACCGAAGCGTTCAATTCCTGCGCCGTGACCGATGGGGCCAAAGACGGTGCCGAGGCCAGGGCCGGCGCGGAAACCGGAGCAAAAAACGGTGACGCCGCCGTAGATGTGGCTGAGGTCCCGGTGGTGGATGT
>Ga0207421_10002185_pt1 | contig 24496 bp, 26 predicted proteins | sample SodLakKL_010_SED_4_FD_187542 | JGI IMG/M metagenome (GOLD analysis project Ga0207421, IMG submission 187542) | Alkaline sediment microbial communities from Lake Tanatar, Kulunda Steppe, Russia - 8KL_010_SED (SPAdes) (version 2) | ecosystem: Environmental > Aquatic > Non-marine Saline and... | reverse complement strand
GTCCAGTTGGAACTAAAAAATGTAAAATACTAGCCTGAACAAACCGGCGCCAAAAAGTTCGATTTTTAAATAACCCCTGCTAAACGTAGTGTACATAAGTATTTGCGGGATCGCTATAAAAATATCCTGCCAATAATGCGCAGCGCTTCAGGCTTAAGGGCCTGCCTGCACCCGCATGTGCTAGCACAATGATTTCACAGGCGGAAAGGAATTCTTATGCCAGATATCTTGATCCCCAATGGCCCTTTACAGGCTGTAGAAAGTCTTAAGATTAAAGCGGGTTGAACTGCTTCCAGGAGCTTTTAACTTTTACGCCACCCCGGGGTTAATAGGCTGGTGATGGCGGTTAAATCCTTTTCCAGCAGGTTGTGCAGGTGGTCGAGGTTTTCGGCCATTTTTTTGATCCGTTCGGGAGATAGATTTGAGTTTTGCTGTTGGAAATTAAGGTAGAGGATAAGGTAATCTTTCAGTAAAGACGCTGTTTCAGGTGACAATACAGGTGGCCTTTTTTCCGGGAAAGGGCTCTGCATCAATTTGATCAGGCGCCTGTGCCAGTCCAGGCTGGCGGGGATCCATTTGTCGATGGTCCTGGCAATATGCAGCAGGCAATCTTCGGCATGGAGGTAGAAATCGAAAAAAAGGCAGCCGAGGCGAAAAAGCCTGTATTTGTCATTACTTTTTAGCAGATCTTTATCGTTTTTTACCTGGCCGGCAATTAGTTTCATCTCGGCCAGGTTTTCTTCAATAACAGAGCCTAATTTTTCGAGGCTTTCTTTTGAAGAAGCGGGTGCTCTGTATTGATACTTTTTAATATCGATCGTTTAATCCTCCTGCCCGGGTTCAAATAATTGCAAACCGGTGTCGGCCGCTTCGTTTATGGTTTGAAAGTGCTGATCCCTGGTCCAGATTGAACAGTTATTGTTAAAAGCAGCTGTATAAATAATTAGATCGGGCCGGGGAACGGCGATGCCCTTTTTACGCAGGGTGGAGCCGAGCATGCCGGCATCAACCTATTCTTTCTCCGTTATTTCAAGCCTGGGAATGCTTTTTAGGGCCATCACAAAACTTTCCTTCTCTTTCTCGCTTTTCATCCCCTGGATCAGTTCTGTCATTACCGGACCCGTGATAAGAGTGCTGCCGGCATCAAGATCGTGCATAATCTTTTTTATGGCTTCATTACCTTTGAAATATTCGATCCAGATTGAAGTATCGATTAGTATTTTTTTCATCGATCTCCGTCCCTGAAACGCTGTATGACTTCTTCATCAAATTCGATTTTGCCGACCAGCTCTTTCAGTTTTTCCCTCTTCTTCATTTCTATGGCATCCTTTAAGGCAAGTTCGATAGATTTAGAGCGCGATTCAGCCTTATAGAGGGCTTCCACTTCCCTGATCAGTTCATCGTCAATATTAATGGTCGTACGCATATAATCACGTCTCCCCATCATTTATCTACATCAATAATTTAATCATATAATAGCATAATAATTATGCTGCAAATAGAGGGTGTAGATATTTGCTTTAGTTTGGGTGCATATTCCGCTCCCATTCGAAAACCGATTCCGCTATAAACCGAACGGTAATTCCGGAGATAACCGAACAGTTTGGGTCGTAAAGGCAAGTGTGCAGTTTATCACCAGTTTGGGGGAGTGTGATATAATTATCGCACCTTTCATGTTTTGCATGGATACTTTTTTGGGGAGCGGATGAAGCGAAAGGTGAGCCGGAAGCTTTCTTTCACAAACCTGAGCGGGCCACCGGGGCTATATTAGACCAGCCTTAGACTATTCTGGAAGGCTGTGCTTATGCGTGATTTATCATCGGTCTGCTTCCTTTGTTTGCAGCTCTTTTCTTGCTATTAGCGCAGGCCCAGCCTATGAAGCGCGAGAGGGGCCTGCTGTTTTTAAGCAGCCGTTAGTGTTGCTGATACCTGCTTTTTGTTGGGAAAACTTGCAAACTCCAAGGGAAAAGAAGACAATAGTACAATAGTTTGCCGAGTTTAAAAAGAGGGAGGTAGAAATATGCTCAAGACCCTGCGCCACCCGGTTAAATTTCTAGATGGTATCGTAGACCGTGTTTTTACGGTGCTCGGTGCCGTTACTCTTTCTCAGTTTCCTCAATTTTATGGTCAATACATGCAGCGCCTGGGAGGGCATCTGGACGAGGCAAGGCGATCCCTAGATATCTATGTGCAGGCAGCTTCAAGCTTAAACCTGACTCTCGAAGAATACATCAAGGAACACCTTGAGTCAGATAGTGATGTTTTTGAGTCCACAGGCGAAATTATCAAGGATTTGGTTGAAAGGGTAGAAAACCTGGAACAATCTTATCTTGCTTTACAGGATGCAAATATTTACAACCGTTGGCTGGTCTTTTTTCAGGAGGTCGATTGGGAGATCGCCGCTGGCACGTGGCAAAATTTTATGCCGGGCGTTCCGACCACTGTGGAAGGCTTAACCTATGCTTTAGCCGGCCTGTTGATCGGCTGGGGTATTTATTCGCTTTTAAAAGCTATTGTTGCTTTCCCATTTAGGATTCGCGGAGCAAAAAAAAATATATTCAAGAGATCTCTTAAACGAGGCAATCATTAGCCCTAAAGAATTAGTTTCACTTACCAGCTCTCTTTGCACACCCGGACAAAAATTATAAGTGATCAAAAGCTGGATCACCATGTCCAAGATCAGGATTTAATCTCACCCTTTCGACAGTTTAATACAGCATGCAGCTTTCTTCCGCCAGGTTGACACGGAAAATATAAAGGTTTTTTCATTTTGTTGTTGAATTAGAGATCATGAGTATTTTAGCGATGCTTGCAGACTGATGGCATCTTTGATACATTTGCTTTTACAAACTTGTCAGTTTTAATCAAAATCAAAACCGACGGAAGGTGGGAAACGAGAATGAGAACAGTATTCATCGTATTAATGATTCTTTTAGCCCTTGCTGTTGCTGTAGTGGCTGTGCTCAATAATGAAATTGTCACTGTTAACTATCTTTTCGGCCAGGTGGAGCTAACCTTGTTTGCAGTGATTGTGGGTTCTACCCTTGCGGGTGTATTGATCATGGTGTTTTTTGGCATCTATCGCAGTATCCATAACTATGTAAAATCTGATAGTGAGCGCAACCTAAAAAAAGAGTTACAGGACCGCATTAAAAGTTTGGAAAGCGAAAAAAAGAAGTTGGAAGAAGAGGTAGAAAAGCTTCAGAAAGAACGCGAAAATGCTGCTGCGAGAGCAAGAGACGAATTGGAAGCTGAAAAAAATAAATTGGAAAACGAACTCAACAGGCAGAAGAAAGAACGTGAAGATGCGGAGGCAAAGGAACAAGCTGAGTCAGAGGCTGAAAAGGAAAAGTTAAAAGAAGAGCTAAGAAAACTGCAGAAAGAAAGTAGCAGTTTAGAGGCACAGGATGATACCGTGAGTCCGCCAAAGAAAAGCTTCTGGGATTTTTTTAAAAGATAGCAGCTTTGGACATATTCCACCTGTAGCGATGATCAGTCAGAGGAATGTAATATTGTGGAATTGGATATGTCGGTTTCACCCGGTCCGGGGGTTGAAAATGAAAATTCATATGTTTTTGCTTTTAATGGAGACCGGCTTCTGGCTATTACTGAAGAGGAAGAATACCAGATTCCAAAATACAGTGAATTAGAAAAGATGAAATTAGAGGCGGTTCACCGTCATTACCTCGGAACTTCAGACATAAGCTGGCGGAGTTGATAGCTTGATGCTGCTGGTAACAGCAAGATTTCTTCGTATTTCTTCGTCAGTTACCCAATCCTGTCGGTCATCGACCCGGATATAACCTTCCTCCATCAGAATGTCAGGTTTTTTTCTTATACTGCCTTCAGCTGTAATCGCCTGCCGCATCCTGGCGCCGGTCCCGTACTCATGCCCTGATTGTTTTTCCAGCTCGATTCTTCCTTCCATGTCGTATTTAATGCTGCGATTCACATCGCTGACGGCACAGGTTGCTGAGGCAAAAACGCTCATTATAACCAACATCAATACCGTTGTGATAAATTGTTTTTTAACATCGTTTTCAGACACATGCGCCTGAATATAGCTGTGATAGACCCGTATCTTCCAAAATCCTGCTTTGACCCCAGGGGGTAATCATGCTTTAAATAGGGCTGATGCGCGGTCAGCAGGTCCGGTTTCAAACGCTCTTTACACTGAAATGACCACAAAGAATGTAACATGCTATAGATAACAAGGGAAAAATAGTTTGCATGTTAACTAAATATGGGCTATAATAGTTTACAAGTTAACCATGAATGGAGTAAGCATGTCTGAAATTGATATTAAAGATATTTGGAACTATGCCAATAATATTATTCGTTCATCACGGCAAATGGTCAATGCGGGTCTAAGTTCATTGGCGCTCAGCAGCTCCGAAGGAAATATTTTACAGCACCTTTTTACCCAGGAGCATGAAGTGCGGCAGGAAGACATCGTTGAAAGCCTGGATATCAGCAAGCCTGCTGTGTCAAGGGCTCTTAAATCGCTGGAAAAAAAGGGTTTTGTAAAAAGAACGAAAGATTCCAGCGACAAGCGTGCCAGCCGGATTTTGCTTACAGGAAAAGCCGTAGAGATCAGACCTGAAATAGAGCTTGTATATAATCAAGTATATGCTGTTGCAGCCCAAGGGGTATCTGAAGAAGAAATTAAGTTTTTTATTAACCTGTTTGCACGGGTTTCAGACAATTTCTCCCTGGTTAGATCTGCAAATAAGAACCGGGGGAGGAAAAATGATGTTAAGTGATCTAATCGGAACAGGGATATTAATTACCTACTACCTGGTGTTTGCTGCCCTGCTGCCAACCTTGTTAAAAACAAAATTGGCTGTACCGACGGAGCTGGTTCGAAAAATCCAGCATGTTGTCTACAGCCTGTCAGTATTTATCCTTTTAGAAATCTTCAGTGCCTGGTATATAGCCATCGCTGCTGCGTTTTCCCTGGTCATCATCGGCTACCCTTTTCTTTTCATACTGGAAAAAACCGCCTGGTATAGAAGGACGTTTGTCGACAGGACGAAAAAGGGGGGCGAACTTAGAAAGCAGCTTTTATACGTTCAGCTTTCTTTTGCCCTGTTAATCGCTATTTTCTGGGGTTTGTTCGGGTTTGACTGGCGTTATGTTATCGCGGTTGCTATTATGGCCTGGGGCTTCGGAGATGCCGCGGCTGCCTTAATCGGCAAAGCTTTTGGCCGCCGCAAGTTTTTTCATGAGTTTATCGATTTCGGAAAAACATTCGAGGGGACAATAGCAATGGCTGTTTTCGCTGCCCTGGCTATATTTTTCACGCTCATTACTTATGGCGGTCAATCCTGGTATGTAAGCCTGTTAATAGCCTTACTGGTGGCTCCGCTGTGTGGGATTACAGAGCTTTTTTCTAAGCGTGGCAGTGATACTTTAACGGTGCCTCTTTCAGCCGCTTTTTCTATTATGCCCCTGATTTACCTCTTTTACTGGTTGGGATGGTAAGATGAATACATTTTCCCAAGAACAATCTGCCAGCAGGGAAAAAACTTTGCTGGTCGCACTTCTCTTAAGCATGTGGGGGCCGCTGGCAACCGGTATTGCCGTAATTATGAGCGCCTCAACAACACAGTTGGCCGATTTTATCCGCCGCTCGGCTGAGCTGGTTGCTCTTTTTGTGTCGTGGTGGGTTTTTCGCCACCTTGCCCGCAATAAAGAGCTTGCCCCCGCTAGAAAAGTAAGGATGGAAAAAATATCATACCTTTTTGTTTCTGCTGCCCTGGGCATTTCCGCTATTGTCATGCTGGCGCTGGCCCTAAGCCGCATCGGCACTTTTGAGCCCGGGGGTAATGTTTACCCGGGCCTGGTCATCGCCGTGCTCGGGTTTTTCACAAACACCTGGTTCTGGAGGCGCTACGCCAGGCTAAATGCGGAACAGTACAGCTCGATCATAGATGCTTCAAAGCAGCTTTACCGGGCTAAAACCTTCGTTGATCTCTGCGTCATAGTTGCTTTAGCTTCAGTAGCAATTATCCCCGCCCACCCCGCAACCCGGTACATAGATCTCCTCGGCTCAGTAATCTTAGCCGCATACCTGCTCTGGAGCAGCGCAAAAACTGCCCGGCAGGCCAGGCAGCCCGCAGCGGTAAGTAGTTCTAAACTGGCAAAAAGGTCAGTGAACTAACGTGCGTTTGCATTCCTCTACCCTGAAAATGTATATTGTCATTTTCACTCATCAGATGGTGCCCCTGTTTTATGGGGGTATGGGGGTCTAATATTAAATGTGACCGGGAGTCCCGCCTGCGGTTGTTTTAAGTTCCGGTTTACTCCACAAGAAATGTATTTTTGATCATGTGTTCTACGATTTCGGCTGTAACCGGGCGGGGATTGGTGACGGCATTTACATTATTTACGGCCAGATGAATAATACCCGGCAGATCTTTCTTTTTTAATATTAAATCTTTCTTATTGATCACTATTGGCGCATCGTCGTTAAAATGTCGATAAAAGATGTCCATAATTTTTTCGCTTAGAGGCAAGATTTTTTTCAGCCTTTTGGACGGTAAAGCCTCTTTGTTATACTCAACGGTTGCAAAGAGCAATACACCGCATAAAAATCCATGTTGGTAGTGGGGGTAAAACCCGGAAATAACGTTTGAAATGCAGTGCAGAATACCGAGGCCGGCTCGCATCATGGCCTGGCCGCTTAAAAGGTCAGCTGCAAACATTTTGCCCCTCAGCCCGACATCATTTCCATTCCGTATCACCCCATCCAGGTTTTCGGTAACTATTCTACATCCCTGCAGGGCTTCTTTGGCGGCAATTGGGGAGCATGATTTGGAAAAATAGGCTTCGAGGCCGTGGGAAAAACAGTCCATTGCGTTAAATAAGGACAGTTGTGGGGAAAGACTGGTCAGCACCTCCGGATCGAGAATTGCAATATCAGGCGCCCGGGTAATGATGCTTTTTTTCCCCTGTTCGTCATCGGTTAAAACGGACCATTCATTAATATAGCTGGCAGTGCCGGCAGTTGTCGGAATCGCAGCATAAAAATCAGCATTGGCCTCGGAGGCAATATACTTGGCCGCATCTATATAAGATCCCGCTCCCAGGGTGACAATAATGCGGGCCTTGCTTTCCCGGGCCAACCGAATGCCTTCATCGCATTCGGCGCAGTGCGGGTTGGAACCGATACCTGCATAGTAAATAATCCTGGAAAATCCATTTTCTTTAAGATTTTCAATCACCCGCTCCAACAATGGTCGGAGCCAGCTGCCGGAGCTATGCACCAGGAGGACAGTTTGCGGATCATTATGCCTGCGCAGTAACCTGCCTATTTCCCTGGAAATGCCTTCTCCAAAATATATCTGCGTCGAGCCAACATACTTTTTTTTCATGTTTTTTGCCACCCTTTCTTTTGTTTAAATCTTCGCCTCAGTGGATAACGGTAATTGTGGTTATCAGCCCTTTTGCCGGCAGCCATAAATGTTCTACTATTTCTGTCGGCGCTTTAATTTTCTTTTATGCATAACCTTTCTTTACTCTTATTTATTCTCCTTTTTAGGTTCGTAAAGTTTTCAGGGTTGAAAATAATTGGTATTGTTAAAGTGTCAGCAGGCAGGTTATGCTGCCTGGTGCAGGCAAAAACTGCTTATGTTTGATATGGTTGTAAAAAGAACAAATTTCCTGTATTTACAGTCAAATTTTTGACCCCCAGTCGGAAAATATGATAGTATTATTGTTATATAAAAATACTCATTGCCTATAGTTTTAAATCTTTAAAGGAGGCAATTTGTAGAAATGAGTAGTGAATTTGAAGCATTTGATGTGGTAATTGTCGGCTCCGGCCAGGGCGGAAATCCCCTTGCCCTCGCCTTGGCGAATGCCGGCTGGCAGGTTGCCCTGGTGGAAGGTAAACATGTCGGAGGGTCGTGTATTAATACAGGCTGCACTCCGACCAAGACAATGATTGCTTCAGCAAGAATCGCCCATCTTGTCAGCAGGGCAAAGGATTATGGTATTAAATCTGAAGCCGGGTCTGTTGATTTTTCGCAGGTGCGCAAACGCAAAGATGATATCGTCGCTAGTTTCAGGGATGGAAGCCGGAAACGTTTGGTCTCCACTTCAGGCGTTTCTCTGATCGAAGGCAATGCCCGCTTTGTCGGAGAGAAGCAGTTAGCGGTAGAACTTATAAATGGGGGCACAGAATTCATTAAAGGCGGTAAAATAATAATCGATACCGGGGCCAGCCCATCTAAACCTCCTATACCCGGGCTTGATACTGCCGGAGCGCTTGACTCAACCTCAATTATGGAAATCGACAAACTGCCCGAGCACCTTCTTGTTATCGGCGGCGGGTATGTAGGCCTGGAATTCGGGCAGATGTTCCACCGGTTTGGCAGTAAGGTAACAATAGTGCAAAGAGGTGAGCAGCTTCTGCCCATAGAGGACCGGGATGTAGCCGAAGAGGTTGCAAAAATTCTTAAGCAAGAAGGTCTGGAGGTGCTGCTCGGGGCAGAAACACAAAGGGTTGAAACCCCAGCGAGTGAAAAGGTTTTTTTGACCCTGAAGACAGGTCAGTTAGAGCAAACGCTTGAAGGAAGTCATTTGCTCGTAGCTACGGGGCGGGTTCCGAATACCTCTTTCCTGAATCCCGCAGCTACAGGAATATCTGTGGATAAAAAGGGTTTCGTGCCGGTGAATGACCAGTTGGAAACCTCAGTTTCCGGTATATTTGCTATAGGTGATGTCAATGGCGGCCCGGCCTTTACACACGTTTCCTATGAGGATCACAAAGTTCTCCTCAAGAATCTTCTTGAGGGTGGAAATGCCAATACCTCTGGCAGGCTTTTACCTTATGTGGTGTTCATTGACCCTCAGCTGGGACGTATCGGCATGACTGAAAAGGAAGCCAAGGACAAAGGCTATGATTACCGGGTGGCGAAAATACCCATGGACTGGGTGGCCCGGGCAATAGAAACAGATGAAACGCGGGGGATGATGAAAGCCATTATTGATTCTAAAAGTAATCAGATACTCGGCGCAGCTATTCTGGGAGTTGAGGGCGGCGAATTGATGTCAGCGATTCAGATAGCAATGCTCGGCGGTATGCCTTATACAGCTCTGCGTGACGGGATGTTTGCTCATCCGACTCTTTCTGAATCGTTTAACACCCTGTTTGGGACGGTAGAAGATTAGTGGAAGGTGATCAAGTAGCTCCCGGCAAGAAGTCATTTAATGGGGAAGAATTTATAGTTTTTCAAAAAGGAGGGATCTGTAATGTTTAAAAAAATATTTTTTATCGTTTTTCTTGTATTGTTTCTGGCTTTACCTGTTGGGTGTGAACCCGAGGCCCCTGAAGAACCGGTCGATGAGCCGGAGAATGTTATGGGGTACGTTGATCAACCACTAACTGCTGATGGTTCCAGCGACGGATACCCGTCAGATCCGATTGAAGAGGCGGGAGCAGTTATTTACCTGGCCTACGACGAAGAATTTATCTATGTCCACCTGGTTGCAGAAGTTGATGGATGGGTTTCTGTCGGCTTTAACCGGAGTGGCGGTGGTATGGATGGGGCCAACATGATCATTGGCTATCTCGCTGAAAATGAAACTCCGGCCTTTAGGGACGATGTCGGAAGTGGGCACAGCCATTCTGAAGCCGGGGTTGCGGCAGTAGAAGATTTTTACCTGGATCGTTCTGAGGGTGCAACAGTAATTGAATTTTCTTACCCTGTAACTTTCCCTGCTGAAGAAGGTTACGCCGTGGAGGAGATTATGAGCGGTGAAACATATTCTTTAATAATCGCCATGCATGAAAGCTCTGATCTTATAGACACTAAGCATTCCACCAGGGGCAGCGCAGACTTTCAGGTTCAGCCCTGAGATTATTGTTCCCAGGAGTGTTTGTGACTGCTGCCGATTAAAGGCCGGAGTAAATTTTGTTAAGAATTATTTTTCAGAATAAAGCCGCTGTGGTAACCGGGACCAGCTCCGGTATTGGCCGCGCTATTTGTCCAGAGCTGGCCGGGGCAAATGCCCGGTTGGCTCTGACCGCTGCCTGAAAATAAATGTTGCAGGAAGTTGCTGATGAGCTTGCGCTGCTATTTTTTTTAGCTGTTGTCTTTCCAGCCGACTATATTTATAAATTCGTCGTGGAATTTACCGTTTGACACGGCAATCCCAGTGCTGTTCAAATCTAGCCGGGCGCCTTTGTGGTCGGTGCAGCGGCCTTTTGCTTCTTCAACTAGAAGCATACCGGCGGCAAAGTCCCAGGTTGAAAGTTTGTATTCGTAGTAGGCATCGAAGCGGCCGCAGGCTACCCAGCATAAATCGAGGGCTGCGCTGCCGAAACGGCGGATACCGTGGATATTAGCCTCGAAAAGCTTTTCAATACTGTTAAGCGTTTTGCGCATGATCAGGCCCCGATCATAGTAGAACCCGGTGGCGACAATTGCTTCCTGCAGGGAACGCGCTTCGGAAACGTTGATCGGCTCTCCGTTTAGAAAGGCCCCTTTGCCCCGCAATGCGGTAAACATTTCCCCGCGCACCGGGTCGAAGACAACTCCTGAGGCAACCCGGCCGGAACGGGCATGGGCAATTGATATGTTGAAGTGGGGGATTGTATGGGCAAAGTTGTTGGTTCCGTCCAGGGGGTCGATAATCCACAGGTTGGCGGCGCCGCTGTGTGCCGATAAATCCTGTTCCTCGGCTATGATGCTGTGTGCGGGGAAATGTTCCCCAATGATCTTTATAATTGTTTCCTGCGCTGCGAGATCGGCTTCTGTTACCAGGTTGTTTCTTGCTTTTTCAGAAATTAAGGCCCGTCCCTGCTGCTCCATAATGATTTTTCCGGCCCGGCGGGCTGCTTCCTGCGCTACCTGAATGGGTTTATCGAAAGAAGAATCCATCTTATATTCAACCGCCTTCTTCGGGTGGATTTTATGCCCTTTAAGATATATTTTAACACAAAATTAACTGTTGTCTCTTTATGTCCCGTACATGAGACTTCGCTTTCTATCCTTCCCCTTTCTTTCCCTTTAAAAAAAATGCCTCCGGAACTGCGGCAAAAAAACCCGGGGCAGGTTGATCAGGGGCTGTCATCACCGAACCCGAAGGAAAAGTGCATTAAAAATAGAAGTATATAATTCAACAGGAGGGAAGGTGGTCGCAATGGCGCAGGGAACTGTTGCCCTGCTCGGTTCCGGTGAACTTTCCGGGACCATGGTCGAGACGCATAAGATGCTTCTTTCTAAGAACAGGTCCCGGGGAAAGGCGCTATTTCTCGATACGCCGGCGGGCTTTCAGGGTAACGTCGACCTGATTGCAAAGCGGGCGGTAGAGTATTTTGAGCGCCAGGTGGGCAGCAATATGGAGATCGCCTCTTTCAAATCAGCAGAATCGGCAGCTTCGCCGGAAGGCGAAGAGGTTTACCGCCTTTTTAGCGAAGCTGGTTACGTGCTGATCGGGCCGGGCAGCCCGACCTATACTGTCCGTCAATTAAAAGATACACCGATCCCCGCCCTGCTCGGCGCCATGGTCACACGGGGCGGCTGCCTTGTTGCCGCCAGCGCCGCGGCGCTTACCGTTGGCAGCCACACTCTTCCGGTATATGAAATATATAAGGTGGGAGAACCGCTGCACTGGACCGGGGGGCTGGATATCATTGGTCACCTGGGCCTGGAACTGGTGGTGATCCCCCACTGGAACAATGCCGAAGGAGGAAACCACGATACCCGGTTCTGTTATATGGGAGAAGAGCGGTTCCGTGCCCTCGAGGCCCAACTTCCACCGGACACTACAATCCTCGGGCTTGACGAGCATACGGCATGCATTCTCGACTTTTCTTCCCGCGAGGCCGTGGTGGCAGGTATCGGCCAGGTGACGATCAGGCGCGGCGGCGCGGAAAAACGCTTTGCGCGGCATGAAAAGTTATCTTTCGAGCAGCTTTATGATGGCTCAGATGCCCGGGGTTTTGCCACCGGGGATCAAGCTTCCTTGATACCGCCTTCAGCTATTAATGTGGATGCCGATACTCAGTTTTGGAACCGGATGCATCGCATTGAAAAAGCTTTTTACCACGCTCTTGAACAAAATGACCTGGCCGTAATGACCACCCAACTGCTTGAAGCAGACAGGCTTCTCTGGCAGGCACAACTTGATCTGGAAAACCCCGAGTTCGTGTCGCAGGGAAGGGAGCTTTACCGCGAGATGATCGTCCTTGCCGGGACAGGAGTTGACCAGGCCTCCAACGTTATCCCGCGTAAATTTAAAGATCTGGTGAGCGAGTTAGTCGAGCTCCGGGAACAGTACCGCCGGGATAAACGGTGGCCGGAAGCCGATCAAATCCGCAGCTGTCTGCAAAGTGTAGGAGTGGTGCTGGAAGATACAGAAAAGGGGCCCAGGTGGCGGCTTTGAAGATATAACTGCTTATCCAGGGCCGAGCAGATCTGTTTTTTGGAAATATAGCTATTCAATTCACCGCGCACATTATCTTCCACCGGTTTATCAGCATAACTGCGCACCGCTATTCTTTGTTTGATTAATTTCATTGCTTCTGTATCCGTCACTTAATTCATTTGCACTGCCCGGTTTTTACTGATCTTATCCAAACACCCACCCTGGCCGGTTTATAATTATCGCCTGCGAAACCGGCTGCTTGATATTACAACAAAAGAAATTTTTAAGATATACAGCCGCATCTGATTATCAAACCCGGGCAGTTTCATCCACAGGGCAATAGAGGTCAACAATAGTGGATTATCATATCAGGCCCCGGGGGATAATAGGCTGCGGGGTTTTTTCACCTGCTCAGCCAGCGGAGTTGTGATATAATCCTACAGGGATATCTTGAATTGATACGGAGGCTTACTTGTTGAAACCTGAAAACATAAGAAATTTTTGCATCATTGCGCATATAGACCACGGCAAATCAACCCTGGCCGACCGGTTGCTTGAGGCGACAAGTACCCTTACTGCCCGCCAGATGAAGGAGCAGGTCCTGGACCAGATGGACTTAGAAAGGGAAAGGGGCATCACGATCAAACTGCAGGCGGTCCGTTTGGATTACCGGGCCGGGGATGGTGAGGAATATATTTTAAACCTGATCGACACCCCGGGGCATGTCGATTTTACCTACGAAGTATCAAGAAGCCTGGCTGCTTGCGAAGGGGCAATTCTGGTGGTTGACGCTGTCCAGGGGATCGAGGCCCAGACCCTGGCCAATACCTACCTGGCCCTGGAGCAGAACCTGGCTATCGTTCCGGTGATTAACAAAATTGACCTGGCCAGCGCTGACCCGGAAAGGGTGGAGGGGGAATTAGTTGATCTAATCGGTGATGATGCGAAAGAAACTCTTTTGGTTTCGGCAAAACAGGGCACCGGCATCGCCGCGGTTTTGGAGGCGATCGTTAATAGGGTGCCTCCACCGGTGGCAGGCGATCCGGACCGACCACTGAAAGCCCTGGTTTTTGATTCCAATTATGATAAATACCGGGGAGTAATCGCTTATATCCGGGTGATGGAAGGCAGTATCAAAAAAAATGACCGGATTAAATTCATGAATACAGGTAAGGTTTTCGAGGTGGCAGAAACCGGTGTTTTCCGCCCGGCGATGGAGCCTGTTTCCGGTTTGTCGGCCGGGGAAGTAGGCTACCTGATGGCTTCGATAAAAAACGTCGAAGATGCCGCGGTTGGCGATACGGTTACCAGGTCAGAAAACCCCGCTGAAAAGGCCCTGCCGGGCTACCGCCAGGTGGTTTCAATGGTTTTTTGCGGCCTCTTTCCCCAGGTCAGCAATGATTTTGTCACCCTGCGGGAGGCGATCGAAAGGCTTAAACTAAATGATTCAGCGCTTAGTTATGAGCCGGAAAAATCAACAGCGCTGGGGCTTGGTTTTCGCTGCGGCTTTCTGGGGTTACTGCACATGGATATTGTCAGGGAAAGGCTTGAACGTGAATACGGCCTCGATTTGATCGTATCGGCGCCAAGCGTGGTTTACCGGGTCCATCTAAAAGAAGGCAATGTGATTGAAGTCGATAACCCGGCCCTGATGCCAAAAACAGATGAGCGGGTAGCGATCGAAGAGCCTTACGTTGATGCTTCTATCTTGGTCCCCGCAGAATATCTCGGGCCGGTTATGGAACTGTGCCAGGATAAAAGGGGCGAGTACTGCGATACGGAGTATTTGGAATCAGGACGGGTGAGGCTTTCTTACTTTCTGCCTTTGGCCGAGATAATTTATGATTTCTTTGATCTGCTCAAGTCGCGCACCCGGGGCTACGCCTCCCTTGATTACACAATGCACGGTTACAGGGAGTCCAGCCTGGTGTTGATGGACATCCTGGTTAATGCTGAAAAAGTTGATGCCCTTTCATTCATTATCCACCGGGATAAAGCCTACCAGCGGGGCCGGGAAATGGTTGAAAAACTAAGTCAGATTATTCCCAGGCAGATGTACGATGTGCCCGTTCAGGCCGCTGTAGAAAATAATGTTATTGCCCGGGAAACAATCAAAGCTATGCGCAAGAATGTCACTGAAAAACTTTACGGCGGCGATGTTACCCGCAAGCGGAAACTTTTAGAAAAACAGAAGGAAGGCAAGAAGAAAATGAAAAAGATCGGCCGGGTTGAAATTCCGCAGGAGGCCTTTACCGCTGTGTTGAAGGTAAAATAAACAAGCAGGATTTAATGTATTTTAAACAAACAGGGTTGCTGCTGACAGATCCAGCCTGGACCAGATCATAACCAATAATAGTTAGCAGCCAGAAAAAAAGAGGCTAACGCTTATGAACCGGGAAGATGTTTCCAAAGCATAATGTTTTCAACAACCCTGTTTTCCTGAGAAACTTGTTTTGAAAGCTCAATAAAGTTATCATTGTAATTGACAGGTAATTGACAGCCCCGGTAACTGCTGGAAGGGAGAGATATTATGAAAAGTAAAGTATATTTCACCGATATGACTACAAATAGCAGCAGGAATCTTTTGGATAAAACCAGGCAGCTGGCAGAAAAGGGAGGCTTTTATAATTTAATCGCAAAAAACGATCTGGTGGCCGTAAAAGTTCACTTTGGAGAATTAGGGAATATCGCTTATCTTCCACCGCCACTGGTTCGGGTTATCGTGGATATGGTTAAAGAAAAAGGCGGCAAACCATTTTTAACGGATGCCAACACACTGTATGGCGGCAAACGGCACAATGCAGTTGACCATATCGAAACCGCCCTGAAAAACGGCTTTTCCTATGAAACTGTGGGCGCCCCGATTCTGATTGCTGATGGTTTAAAAGGCGCAGATTATGTGAATGTACCGGTTGAGGGCAAACATTTCCAGGATGTTAAAATAAGCAGTGACATACATTATGCTGATGCAATCATTGCCATTAGTCATGTTAAAGGACATGAACTGTTCGGTTTCGGCGGGGCGCTTAAAAATGTCGGAATGGGGTGCGGCAGTCCGTCAGGAAAGCAGGCCCTGCATTCTGATCTGATTCCGAAGGTTAAAGAAGAAAAATGCACTGCTTGTGGAACCTGTATTGAAAGATGTCCGGAAAGTGCAATCAGCAGGGTCGAAAAAAACAAGGCATATATAAACGAGGAGCTATGTATCGGATGTGGAGAATGTGTGGCTTTTTGCCCTGCCCGCGCTATCCCGATCAATTGGAAAACCGATGTAAATGTTATCCAGGAAAAAACAGCTGAATATGCGTGGGGAGTTTTAAAACAGAAAAAAGGCAAAAGCGGTTTCATCAATTATATTATGAATGTAACGCCTGATTGTGACTGTGCCACATGGAATGATGTGCCAATTGTATCGAACCTGGGAATCCTCGCTTCGTTAGATCCTGTAGCCATCGACCAGGCATCTTTAGATATGGTAAACAGTGCGCCAGTGATAACAAATTCGATCCTCGGTGAAAAAACCGATATTAAGGACAAATTTAAAGCGGTCCATGATAAGGAAACAACCTATATTCTTGACCATGGCCAGGCTTTAAATATGGGTAGTAGAAAATACGATCTAAAGTCTTACTGGATCAAGCAGAACAAAGAAACAAAATAAATAGCTTTTATTTCTAACTTGGAGCCGGGAATTTTATAATCCTACTTTGAAAAATCGCGCTGTACAGTCGAATAAAGTTGTCAACAACCCACTCAGGCCGGGTGATTATGTCAGGGGGCTGGTTTATCGAAAACTTTTTACTCCTGGTGTTGTTTTTCGGTTAGATAAGGTCGGTGCGTATCCGGGCTTAAGTCCCTTTTATATAAAGAACTGTCCCTTGTGATACACTTTAAAAAGTAACATATCTGCGCTATAATTTGCAGCAGGCGGCCCGCTGCCCTGCTAAAAGGCATGTTCTGGAGGTAGAGTTCGCTTGATTTCGGACATGGTATAATATTTAAAAAGGTTAAATTTGATCATGAATAAGATAGCAGCGCTTTTTCTTGAAGCAGTATCAAAATATAGCTCTATTGCTATTTATATTCCCGGTTCACCGGATCCCGATGCTCTCGCATCAGCCTTCACTATTAAACTGCTCCTTAAACAGCTCATGATAGATTCAGACATTTTCGCTGAAAAAAGATTATCGCTGCCGCAAAACCAGGCTTTTGTTGACAGGCTGAAAATCCCTGTTACATTCGATAAAGATATCAACATTAATAAATACAAGGCTTATATTGTGCCTGATTTTCAGGACAACAGGGTGGAAAATATTAGCGATAAGATTCCCTGCGCCGCACATCTGGATCACCACAGTGAATCAAAAAACACGGTAAAGTCGGACTTCTCTCTCATCAGGACTGATGCGGGTTCAACGAGCACTCTGGTTGCCCATATTATAAAGAACTTAAATATTGATTTTTCTGAAGAGGACATGGGCGCGGTGGCCACAGCCCTGATGTTCGGAATTCAGACCGATACTGACAAGTATAACAAGATAACTTCACTGGATATAGAAGCCTTAGGCTTTCTTTCCGAATTCGCTGACCGGAAAATACTGCAGGGAATAAACAGTATACTTCCCTCACCGGAAACGCTTCTCTACTACAATAAAGCGAAGAAAAACGAGGTCGTTTATAAGGACTGGGGATTTTACGGCATAGGTTATATCGATGCCCGGTACAGGGATTCCATCGCCATATCAGCCGACATGATCCTTAAAAATTCAAATCACAAAGCAGTGGCTGTCTTTGCCGTTATTGAAAACCGCGAAAAACCGGAGATGTACCTTGACGTATCCCTGCGGGCGGCCAGCAAAGCTGTTGATCTCAACGGGGTTATCAAGCGAATTACCCCTAACGGAGGGGGGAGGAGGTATAAAGGGGCATACCAGGTTGATCTGAGCTATTTCCTAAACGCCCCGGACAGGGAGATATTATGGCAGGTTGTTGAAGCGACCACGCTTGAAACCCTGCGCAGAAGCAGGGATATGCTTTATCTTGCCGGGATAGAAAGCATTTACAGCAGCATTAAGAACAAAGTAATCTCCTTTTTTAATAACAGTAGTGGTGATGGTTGAAAACTTGGGGAGGAAACTATGGGTAAAGTTAAATCTTTGACGCCCAAAACTGTTGATTTGCTGATTAAAAAAGCAAATCAAAATAAATTAATTACATTTGAAGAAGTTGCTAATCATATCGGTACACACCCCCGTGTAGTCGGCAGAATATTATGGCTAATAGGTGGCCTCTGCTCAAACAAAAAATTACCTCCATTGACTGCTATTATAATCAGGGCTGATACCCGCAAACCCGGGGAAGGATTTTGGGTTCTTTTCCCGGAGGTTCAAGAAAGCGACAGAGATGATAAATGGGCAGCATTGCTTAAAGAGGTTTATTCGTTCGACTGGTGGAAGGTGGCCCGGGAGTTGTATGATGGCGAAAGTTAAAAGATGAGAAACAGGCAGCAGGGCAAAATATATTTGCATAAGGAGAGTTGAAATGTTAAACAAAATGTTGGTCGCGGCCATGGTAATAATCGCAATTTTAAATCTCGTAGCTTTTCTTGAAACGGGCAGCGCATTTAGCCTAATTATAGCAATCGGTTTGTTAGTGTTGGCAGCGTTATTCACATTAAAACTTCGCCGAAAGTAAATATCATCAGCGAAAAAGCATCCTCAAACCTGCTCGCTGGACTTGTTTTTTTCATTTAATTACGATCCCAAACAGGCCACCGGTTTAATGTAAAGCCAAAAAGTTTCGCTCGTATGCGGCTTAGTTTGTTGCCCTAAATACAGATCCAGAAATATTTTACATACTCGGGGGAGTTGATTACTCTCACATCTGAAGGAATATGGTTATGGTTGCCGCGGAAAAAATAGAAAGCCTCATCACCGGCTTCATAAACAAAACCGCACCTTCCCTGGCTTTCGTCTTCATTAATGCGGTTAACCCAGTAACTTTTAACTACTCCGGCTGTACCGATTGATTCGTACCACTGCAGATCATAGCTGATCTTACCTTCTTCAGCCAGGCTGAGGATGGTGTCGATGGCCGTTACCACCCCGGGCTGAAACATATCCTTCCTCAGTTTGTGAGCCTTAACCTCAACATTTTCAAAAGACAGGTTTTCATTTTTACCCTCAATAATAACTTCGGGAACAATAATTATACCGTCATTATCATTCTTACGTTTTATTTCTTGGCGGTAAGTTTCGTAAATGGATTCCAGGTGTTCTTCGCTCTGCCGGACCATCTTCAGATACATCTCGTCTTTATAGGGGTAGTGGTCCATGCGAAAAACACTTCTTTCCCGCCACCCGCCGTCATAGTAAGCATCATACCACCAGCCGGTGTGTCCATCGAGGCTGTTAATGACGTAGGTGTTCATTTCCTCGTCAAAGGAATAATCTATATCGATCTGATCAGTATTTTGCAGGTGGACCAGGACATCAAAAATTGAAAAATATCCTTCCCTGAAAATGTCGTTCCGTACGGTTTGGATTTCACCTGGATCAAAAGTAAAGGCGCCCAGGCCTTCGATTTCGATCTCTCCATGCAAATCAGGGGTGGTAGCGCTGATTTCTCCAAATACCCTGCTTTCATCATCAGCCGCCTCGTCAGTTAACTCGTCCTCAGGAGCTGTAACTTCAGGTTCCAGAGTTTCCGGTTGGCCACAACCGCCGGATATGGCAATCAGTAAAATGATCACCGGTGTTAACAAAAGATACTTATTTTTAGACACAGATAACTACCTCCCGTAAAGTTTTAAGGGCAACCAATTATATACTTAATTATATAGGTATTGTATCATATCTAAATTTATTTAACAATAATATTCGGAACGACAGCAATATTTGTTCATAAGCAAGTAATATGATAGACTGAGTTTGTAAACATCTCCCAAACAGTTAACTCATTAGCTTTAACCTTTTTGTCCTTACTGTTGATCACCAATATGATTTTGAAAGGAATTATTATGCTTGAAAATATTTTGCTGGAAGAAAATATTGCCCGGATTTCCATGCCGGAAAACCTGGCCCTGGGACTAATGGTGGCCAAGCAGCATGAAAAGTGTGCTTCGATAGGTTGTAAATTTGATTACTTCGGTTTTGCTTTCGGGCAGTCACCCTTTCCCATTCCACCGCCGCTGTCCCTGGCATTGGAAAACTCAGCGGAAAAAAGCGGTTACGCAGATGCCGAAGGAATTTTTGAGCTGCGAAAGGCAGCGGCCCATTTCAATGCGAGGCATTTTGGCCTGGACCCTGATCCGGAGCTTATTATTATTGGGCCCGGCACGAAAGGTTTGTTTTTTCTTTTGTTCAGCATTTTAAGCGGCGAAATAATTATTCCGGTGCCTTCATGGATCGGTTATTCACCCCAGGCAAATTTTCTGGGTAAAAAATATCATCCCCTGGAAACCAGTCCAAGTAATGGCTACAAATTAACAGCCGAAAACCTTGAGTTCTTTCTAAAGGGACGCAGGGATAAGCAGCATTTGCTAATTTTAAACAGCCCCCATAATCCCACCGGCCAGATTTACAGCAAAGATGAACTTTCTGCGCTCGCCTCAGTATGCAGAAAAAACAGGATCATAGTATTGGCTGATGAAATCTATGCCCTTACGGCCTTTGATTTTTCCAATTATACCAGCATGGGAACTGTTTATCCGGAAGGCACTTTTGTTCTAAATGGCCTGTCAAAAGACCGTTCAGCCGGCGGTTACCGGTTGGGGATCTGTCACCTGCCGGATGCAGATTGCAGCAAAATCAGACAAAGCCTGCAGAAACTTGCCGCCACAGTTTATACCAATGTAACAACACCGGTGCAGCTGGCAGCCGTGACCGCATATAGCGAAAATGAGGAAATTGCTCAGTATTTTACTGTTACCAGGGAAATACACCGGATCATGGGCCTGGCTTTAAGTAAAATGTTCACCGGGATAGAGGAACTGCAGGTGACAAAACCACGGGGTGGGTTCTATTTCTATGTTAACTTTAATGATTTAAAGCAGGACTTAATAAAATGCGGTGTTAACAACTCGAACCGGCTCGGAAAGGCCCTTCTTTCTCATCCCCATCACATAGCGACGGTGACCGGAGATTCACTGCTTTTACCGTCAAATATTTTTGGAGCAAGAATTGCCTATGTTGACTATAACGGCCGCAGGGCTTATGAAGCATTTCAGGAACAGCCGCCCGGCAATAACGAGGATGAAGAAATTGCTTTTGTCAAAAAATATGCCCCGCTAATGGTCAAGGGAGCCGGAGCTGTCTCTGACTTCGTCGCTGCCGTGAAATCGGGAAAGGTTGAAATGATTTAAACCGTTAATTAAAAGAACCCCTTCTAAGCAGGGGAATATAATTGAAAAAACTATTAATAAGCAGGAGGGTTTATGATGACAAAGCATGTTTTAAACAAGATGCAGGAAGAGCTTTGCAGCGCCAGCAGGTGGGATTTCTCTGATTTGAAAGCGCTTTTTATTAACTGCACCCTGAAAAAATCGCCCGAGCTGTCCCACACTGAAGGCTTAATCAGGATTCCACAGGCTATAATGGAGAAAAACAAGGTTGCGGTAGAGGTGCTCCGGGCGGTTGATTACGATATCGCTTACGGTGTTTATGACGACATGAGCAAGCATGGATGGGAAAAAGATGATTGGCCCTTAATATATAAAAAGATTCTCGATGCTGATATCCTTGTTTTGGGAACTGCCATCTGGCTCGGCGAAAAAACCTCGGTTTGCCAGAAAATCATAGAAAGGCTTTACGGCCATTCCGGTGACTTAAACGATGACGGCCAGTATGTTTTTTACGGCCGGGTTGGCGGCTGCCTGGTGACCGGAAACGAAGACGGGGTGAAACACTGCGGTATGGGCATCCTTTATTCATTGCAGCACGTCGGTTTTGTAATCCCGCCCCAGGCTGATGCCGGCTGGTTGGGCCCGATCGGGCCGGGACCCTCGTACATGGATCCCGGTTCGGGCGGTCCGGAAAATGATTTTACCAACCGCAACACCACCTTTATGACCTGGAACCTGATGCATACGGCGCGTATGCTTAAAGATAATAAAGGGCTTCCGGCTCACGGCAACCAGAGAAGCAAATGGGCCGCCGGCTGCCGCTTTGATCATCCCAATCCTGAATACCGGTAAGTTAAAGCGATGCTGCCGCTCCATTAGATGAAGCGCAAAATCATGAGCTGGACTACAGCACCAATTTCCCCTACTGATTAAACCTGACACGGCAATTTACAATGGTGTTGGTTATAACAGACATTCCACCCCGGAGTATTGCCGGCTAATGCTGTTTTCCAGGTGGCACAATCTGGTTTGGCGATCGGCCCATGGAAATACTTTAAGTATAGAGTTTTTCGGCGTTCGTAATCAGTTTCCTGGTCAATGATTTTGCTGTCCCGGGCGACAACCCTGCCGGCGTTTGGGCTGGTGATTACAGCGTTAATTTTAGCTTTCCGGTTAAAAAATATATTTTGCAGTAACTCTGGCCCTGACTTCGACTTCTTCCGGTTCTATGGGAGTAGGTGCAACATCTGCGGCGGCTTCTTCTTCGAGCATCTCCCGGGGCGCGCGGTAGGGCGTATAGTCAGTTCTTTCCTCCGTAATGCTGTATACGTCCACTATTGATTTGCCTGCGCTTTCAGCTATGGCTTCTGCTTTCCGGGAAGCCTGTTCTGCGGCTTTGCCCAGGGCCTGCATCTTTAAATCCTGCGGATTCTCTAAGTCGAAGTTAATATAGTTTATGTTATTTGCCCCGGCCGTAACGGCTGTATCAATTATTTCGCCAACCCGATCAAGCTGAGAAGTGGTGACCATAATTTCGTTGCTGGCCTGGTAGTAAATCCTTTCTTCAAATTCGTCTGTTTCCGGTTCGTCGATATCCCTTTCTATCGCCGGTTCTTCAACATCCGGTTCGGGCCGTACCGGTTCTTCTACGCGGGGTTGCCTTTCGCGGTAGCTGCGCAGGCGGTAAGAGCCGGTTTTAACTTCATCTTCCGACAGGCCGAAATCAAGCAGGGCCTCCCGCACCTGGTTGGCCAGGACAGCGTTTTCTTCGACCGCCTCATCTGCAGAGCGGCTGTGGGTTTCAACCTCAACGCTTATTTTCGCCACATCCGGTTCGGCTGTTACTACTGCTTCACCGTAGGTTTGGATCACTTGTTCCCCATCGTTGTCAGTTTGAGCCTGCTCTTCTGCGCAGCCGGCAAGAAGCACTGACAGGATCAGCGCAGCCGCTGCTAATACTACTTTTTTGTTGCGCATATTTAACCTCCATTCTGATTACCAGCACAATACGGTATATAAAGGGTTTGTTATAGAGACAAGGCAAAGTCCTGGTAGGTTCCCGGAAATAATATAATTATGATCATGACAACCGCAAAATACCATGAAATTTTAATTGAATTTTAATATTCCTCCCATGAAAATACCACTATTTCTGCTTATACTGAAAAAAGCAAGGTTGAAAAATGTAAAATCAAGGAGGCAAGAACAATAAAAAGCGCTGAGAATGATTGCCCCGGAGAAAGAGAAGATGTTTTGGAAGTGGGGGCAGATCAGTTGTAACTGTAAGTTGAAATAAAGGAGAAAGCGGTTTTAACAGACGGGCAATCGCTCTGGAGGTGACTCCTGAGAATGGATTCTGGTTGTCACCTCCAGACTTTACATAGATTGTTTTATACAGATTTTAATCAAATGTGAGGTGCAAGGTTGAAAAAATTACCGGCAGCATTACTTACACTACTTTTTGTTGCGGCATTGAGCTTTGCAGTGATGGGCTGTGGCCCGGATGGAGGAGAGACAATGGAAGAACCGATGGAAGAACCGATCAAAGAACCTGAAGAAGAACCGATCGAAGAACCAGATGAACCCGGGGATTTCGATGGACCGGAAGAGCCCGGGGATTTAGATGATCTTGAGGAAGAGGATAATCTCTTTGAAGAAGATGAAGAAGACGACAATGAATACTAAAAGGCTCTGAGCCCTACGAAAGATGCTTTTTGCCAAGACTAAACACAATAACGGGCCCGGGGAGACATTCTTCCCGGGCCCGTTATTGTGGTTTGCGCCCGGTGTGGACATTAGCCTGGCGGTGAAAGTCTGTCAGGGGCCTGGCAGCAAGAACCATCTGCCAGGAGAAACCAATGCGGGGTGAAATCTAATCTTAAGGGGACGAAAGCCAAGAGGGGGTTACAGTTAACATTATCAGTATATTAGGTCTTGCTTTGATCTATAGTTATCTAATAATTAAAAACAGCGGTGGAATTATTTAAGCATGCAAGTATATTCCTTTTTCGAGGCTGATGGATGTTCCGGGGAGGAGCTAATGCGATTGTGAAGGGACTACTAACCAGGTCTGCATGAATTTATTTTACCTATCCTCTTCCATAATCATCAGAAATATTTCTATTAATTCCGGATCAAACTGGGTGCCGGAGCATCTTCTTAGTTCAGCGGCTATTGCACTTTTACTGATTGCTTTTTTATATGGCCGCCCGGTGCTCATCACCTCATAAGCATCGACCACAGCTGTGATCCTGGCCAGTAACGGTATCTGCCTGCCCTTCAATCCCTGCGGGTAGCCAGTACCGTCCCAGCGTTCGTGGTGAGTGAGGATATCTTCAGCCACGTGGGCAAAATCTTCGGTGCCCCGGGCGATTCTGTAACCTCTTGCCGGGTGTTTCTTGATTGCCTCCCATTCGTCATCGGTCAGTGAACCTTCCTTGGTCAGGATGTTTTCAGAAATATTGATCATTCCGATATCGTGCAGGGTGATCAGTAACCCCAGGCGCTGCGTTTCGGTATCAGTCAGATTTAGACTTCTTCCTATTTTTTTTGCTAACACTTGCATTTTGCTGGTGTGTCCTTCTGTTTCGAAACTTTTTTTAGCCAGAGCATTAAGTAAGGAGGTGAGCAGCGCAATTTTTGTGCTGCGGCTTTCGCTTAGCTTTTGATCATACATCTCGTTTTCGGCTTCGCTCAAAGTTTCTGCCAGGCTTTTAGATTCACATGTTTTGCTGGCTATTCCTGTGGCAATTGACAGAGGCACATCTTCCACATAAG